>Ga0224497_10000224_pt1 | contig 42653 bp, 33 predicted proteins | sample SF_Jul11_sed_USG_4_FD_167970 | JGI IMG/M metagenome (GOLD analysis project Ga0224497, IMG submission 167970) | Sediment microbial communities from San Francisco Bay, California, United States - SF_Jul11_sed_USGS_13 | ecosystem: Environmental > Aquatic > Marine > Sediment | place: USA...
CTGCAGCCAATTGTTCGGCCGGTTTTCCTCGACGACGAAAAGCCCTTGTAGGCCCATCATGACGTGCACGTGCGGCTGCACGTGGCAGTGATAGAAGGCTGTGCCGGCCGTGCGCGGTTGCACCTCATAGGTGCGCGCAGCGCCTGGCATGACGGGCACCTCGCTCGTGAACGGCACGCCGTCGTTGCCCTCGCCGTCGACGTCGACAAACGGATGATCGACGCCGTGCAGATGCACGGTGTGCGGCATGTAGTGACCGTTTTCGAGCGTGATGCGGATACGATCACCCTGCTCGACGCGGATCGCCGGTGAAGGTAGGCGCAGCGACGGGCGTGCAGTCAGCGACTCGAAATTCTCTGTCGCCATCCCGACAAACTTTGGTGCAAACGCCCAGAAGCCGGGCATGATGCCCGGCGCGATCGCGTATTGGGTCGCGGGCTCGGGCAGCTCTGGTGAGCCACCGTTGAGCTCGACGACCTCGAGGCGGATGTGAATCTCATCGGGGTCGCCGTCGCCGTCGAGGTCGGCGCCTTTCTCGACGGCATCGGCCGTCAGGCCGCTCGCCGCAAGTGTCTGCGCGGAGACGTTGTTCGTGCCGCGCACGAAGGCAGCGACGGCGTAGGGATCATCCGCGATGCAGGTTGGTGACGGCAGGATCGCCACGCCGTCGATTGTCTGACCCTCGCGCCAGCCCGAGAGATCCTCGAGGCAGGCTGGCTCCGGCACGGCATCCTCGACCGACGTCGAGGCCGGCAACGGCTGGTAACCGCTCGCGCCGAACCACTCCGCCCATTGCGCCCGCCACGTGCGCGGGTACCACTGCGGTGGCACGCTCAGCACCGCGATGCCGATGAGCCCGAGCAGCAGCCACCTTCTCATCGTGAGGTCCCCATCGCAGCTCGCGCATTGGCCCACCATCTTGCGGCCGTGCCCGTGGAGACGAGGTAGAGAAATTGCACGGCGATGCCGAGCAGTAGGAACAGCGGCAGCAGGCCCCAGTTCGTGCCGACCTCGAACGGGAAAACCGTCTCGTACGTTCGGCCCGTATCCGGATAGGTCGTCGTGACGATGCCGATGTACCAGCCGGGCGCGTCGAAGCGGTGCTCGACCGTGAAGACGGCTTCGCCGCGCACGGCCGCCGGCTCGTAGAAGACGGTTGCCGCGTCGAGATCCTCGATCGTTGCAACGTCCGCCAATCTCGCGAAGACACCGGCGCCGGTGACGTCGCGGATAATGCGAAAATCGAGCGGCATTTCCTTGAGGCTCGAGTGCAGGTACTCCATGACGAAGATCGTCTGCGTGACGTCGGGGACGTCCTCGCAGAACTCCTCGCTCGCGCGTGTTTCGGGTTGGTAGATCGTGAAATGAGCCGATAGAAAGCCCATGTTGATTACGCAGATATCCTCCTCGAGCACGACGCCGCCGTGCGCCTGTGCAGGCGGGCTCGATAGGCCCAGCCAGCAGGCGGCGATCAGCGCAGCGATAGCGGTGAATTTCGGCATTCGGAGCGAGTATCTGGCGAAAACGCCAATTATCGCAGTTCTCGTTTAATGGAGTCAGAGCCGATTTAAGGAATCGGGCTCTGACCCGAACGATTGGGGCTCTGACCCCAACAGTTCTTCGTCGTTCGGCTTGTATTTGCTATCGTTCCAGGCCTACGGTGCCGACCGAGAATCGTTTTGGCAAGGTTCCTCAAAGACCCACTCGTGCATTTCGTGCTGCTCGGCGCGGCGATCTTCGGGCTTTTCGCCGTCCTCGAGGATGATCCCGGCGCCGATGAGCGGCGCATTGTCATCCCCGAGGCCGAGATCGACGGCCTGTGGGGGGCTATGTCGATGCTCTACGGCCGCGCGCCGACCGAGGACGATATCGAGCAGCTCATCGAGCCGCGGATCCGCGAGGAGGTGCTGTACCGCGAGGCACTCGCGCTCGGGCTCGACCGGGACGACTCTCAGGTGCGCCAGCGGCTCGTCGAGAAAATGACCTTCCTGAGCGAGGATCTCATTCCGGCCGAGCCGCCGAGCGATGCGGAGATTGCAGCGTTCTTCGAGACCAATCGCGAGGCCTTCGTCGAGCCCACGCGCGTGGACTTCGAGCAGCTCTATTTCAGCCCGAGCGCTCATGGTGACGGCATCATGGCTGCCGCCGAGGCTGCGCTCGAGGCGCTGGCCGACGGCGCCAATCCCGATGCGCTCGGTGACTCGAGCACGGTGCCGCGCGTGCGCGCAGCTGCATCGGCCGAGGAGCTCAGCGCCGATCTCGGCGAGGAGTACGCGGCGGGCGTGATTGCGCTGCCGGCCGATCAGGCCTGGCACGGGCCGATCCGCTCATTTTTCGGCGTGCATCTCGTGCGCGTCACGGCGCGCACCGAAGCCCGAACGCCAGCGCTCGAGGAAATTCGTGAGCGGGTGGTCTCGGCGCTGAATGCCGAGCGCCGCCGCAATGCGAACGAGCAGTCCTATCGAGAGCTGCGCGGACGCTACGACATCATCATCGAGCTACCCGAGGCAGTCAGGGAGGCATGGCAGTCCGAATGAGATGGGTCGTGCTCGCGGCGCTCGCGCTCGGCGCGAGCGCCACGCAGGCGCATGAGTTCAGTCCGGGCTTTCTCGGCTTCACCGAGCTCGAAGCAGACGTCTACCGTGTGCAATGGAAGGTTTCGTTGACGGGAGGGCTGGCCGAAGGACTCCTGCCGCAGCTGCCGGACGAGTGCACATTCACGGGCGAGCTCAGCGCGTACGTCATGGGCGATGCGCGTGTACAGCAACGGGACGTGCGCTGCGATGGCGGTCTTGCGGGACGCACCGTCAGTATCGATGGGCTGCCTTCGACGATGACGGACGTGCTTGTGCGTATCGATTATCTCGACGGCGGCTCAGTCACACATCTGCTGACGCCGGCGGCGCCTGGCGTCGTTATCGCCGAGGCGCAAGGTGCGCTCGCGGTCGTCGTCACTTACGTCGTGCTCGGCACGGAGCACATTCTGATCGGCATCGATCACCTCCTTTTCGTGCTCGCACTGTTGCTGCTCGTCAATGGCGTACGCCGGCTCATCATCACGGTTACGGCGTTCACGCTCGCACACAGCATCACGCTCGGCGCGGCGACGCTGGGTTTGGTCGATGTTCCCCAGGCGCCGGTCGAAGCAGTTATCGCACTCAGCATTTTATTCCTCGCCGCCGAGCTTGGCCGAAAGGCAGTGGGCTACGGTGACTCACACGATATCGCGCTCGAGTTTCCGTGGGTCGTCGCGTTCCTGTTCGGCCTGCTGCACGGCTTCGGATTTGCCGGTGCGCTCGCCGATGTCGGCCTACCGCCGCAAGCTGTGCCGCTCGCGCTGCTGTTTTTCAACGTCGGCGTCGAAATCGGCCAGCTCATTTTCATATTCGCCGTGCTCGGCCTCGCCTGGGCCTGGCGCCGTGTGCGGCTTCCGGCGCCGCCGGTCTGGCGCGTAGCGGCGGCCTACGGGATGGGATCGGTCGCAGCATTCTGGGTGTTCGACCGCACAATCGGCGCGATTTGAGCCTTCGCTGGGGATCGGAATGTGATCTGGATACGCTCAACCACAGGCGTATATTGTTATTTAAGGTGTGCCCTGCGAGGGCGTTTCGGGCCGAACCAGAGATCTCGACAATGAACCACATCATCACGAGCCGCTGGGCTCACCTGGCCGGCGCACTTCTCACGCTGTTCGCGTTGCCTAGCTACGCGCAGGTCGAGTTCGGCGACGACCGCAGCGAGTGGGCTAACGATGGCGAGTGCGATGATCCGCGCTTCGTCGGCGGCGGCATGGCCGACGTGTTGCTCGATGAGGATCTCTACGCCGATGCGACCGACTGTCGCAGTCTGTTTGACGCCGGCCGTATTCGGCTTCGCGCTACCACGGGCGTGGAATTCGGTGACGACCGCAGCCAGTGGTCCAACGACGGCGACTGCGACGACCCGCGATTTGCCGGCAACGGTATGGCTGACGTGTTGCTCGATGAGGACCTCTACGCTGATGCGACCGATTGCCGCAGCCTGTTCGAGGCCGGCCGGATTCGCCTACGCGATGCGCAAGGAGCCAGCACCGTATCGGCCGAAGAGGTCGATTTCGGTGACGATTCCGGAGAGTGGACGCATGACGGTGAGTGCGATGATCCGCGTTTCGTCGGCGACGGCATGGCCAACATTCTGCTCGATGAGGATCGGCTTGCGGATGCGACCGATTGCCGCACGCTATTCACCGCTGGCAGGATAACGTTGCGCACAGGTAACGCGGATTTTCGCGGTCGTGCATCGGCGACTGCGCTAACTCTCGGCGCCGAAGAGCGCGGTCGGCTCGAGTCCGGTGACGGCACTCTGGAGTCTGGCGAATACCGCGACTACTTCACGTTCGAGGGCGCAGAAGGCGACATCGCCGTGGTCGATCTGCGCTCGGAGGATTTCGATCCTTACCTGATCGTGCACACGCCGAGCGGCGAGCAGTTCGATAACGATGATTACGAGGGCGATATCTCGCGCTCGTTCCTGACGCTCCCGCTGATGGAGTCCGGGACGTATACCGTCGGCGTCACGAGCTATGACGCCGAAGAGACCGGCGACTACATGCTGCGCGTCGAGACCGAGGTCGACGATGGACAGGGCATGGGCACGATCGAGCGGGTGGGTGAGCTCGCCGAGGGAGATTCGACGCTCGACTCCGGCGAGTACGTCGATTCCTATGAGTTCATCGGGCGGCCCGGCGATCGTGTAACGATCGATCTACGCTCTGCTGATTTCGACACGTACGTCATGCTCGTCGAACCGAGCGGCGAGCAGCAGGAGAACGACGACGCCGACGATACGGGTCACAGCCGTATCGAGACGGCACTTTCCGAAACGGGTGTCTACGAGGTCATCGTCACGTCATACGAGCCCGGCGAGGTTGGCAACTATGAGCTCGTCATCGATCAGGTCGACGGGACGGGCATACAACCGAGCCGCGAACCCGGGACGCTGACGGTCGGACGCAATACGAGCGGTAGGCTCGAGTCGATCGACCTCGAATCGGAGACAGGGGCGTATCGCGATCTATTCGTCTTCGACGGCACGGCAGGCGAAAGCATCCGTGTCGAGATGAGCTCCGAAGATTTCGACACCTTTGTCGCATTAACGACACCCGGCGGTGACGTTATCGATAACGATGACTTCGAGGGCAGCACGGCGCGTTCGGTCGTCGAGCTCGAGCTGCCCGAGACCGGTCGCTACCGCGTCGCGGCAACGTCTTATGGCGCAGGTGAAACGGGCGCATACCGCCTGCTCGTCGATGCGCGTTCTGGACCCGCGACGGTCCTCGGGCGCTCCGGCGAGCGCGGCCGCGGGCGCACGTACGGCATCTTCGCCGGGATCAGTGATTATCCGGGTACCGACAACGATCTCGAGTTCACGGCAGACGATGCGATTCGCGTACGCGACGCGCTGATACGCGGCGGCGGCATGCGGGCCGAGGATGCAGTCACGCTGACCGACGCCGATGCGACAGTCGAGAATCTGCGAGACGCGATCGAAGGTCTAGCGGCGCAAGCCGGACCTCAGGATACGTTCGTGCTGTTCTATTCCGGACACGGCGACCGCGTGGAACGTGCGGGTGGTCCAGAAGTCTTCGATCCCGATGCGCTCGATGAGACGCTAGAGCTTTACGATGACGCCGTTAGCGACGATGAGCTGCGCGTTATGCTCGACTCGGTCCGAGCGGGCACGACATTGCTGTTGCTCGATTCGTGCTTCAGCGGTGGATTCTCGAAGGATGTGATCTCTGTCCCTGGACGCATGGGCCTGTTCTCGTCGGAGGAAGATGTCACGTCGCAGGTTGCGGTCAAGTTCCGTGCCGGAGGGTATCTGTCGTTCTTTCTCGACGAGGCGATCGGTGATCGTCTAGCCGATGAGGACGGCAACGGCGACGTCACTGCCCTCGAGCTCAGCGAGTACGTGCACGCGCGCTATCGCGATGATATCAAGCCGGCTAGTACCGGAAACCTCGTTCGTGAGGGCGGCGCGCAATCGAGTTATCAACGCCTGGTCGTCGATCGCGGCAGCATCGGCCCGTACGATGTTCTTTTCCCCTAATTACCGGGGTCAGAGTCATTGCCGGAGTCAGAGTAAGAATTGCGGTCTGAACCGCAATTCTTACTCTGACTCCAATTTGATTGCGGTTCGACCCTAATTTTCTGACAATGCGCTGAGTTCCGCTCGAGGAGGCACATGAACGTGATCGCGTTACTGGCGGCCCATCTCGTTGCGCTGCAGGGCCAGGCCGTGCAGCTCAGCCAGACGCACGAGCCGGGTCTGGAAGCCGTCGAGGTCCGTTGGAACGATCACACCATTCCTTACGTGCGCCGTGAGTCCGAATGGATTACGGTCGTCGGGATCGATCTCGACACGCGGGCGGGGGCGTACCCCGCCGAGATCGAGCTCGAGTTTGCAGACGGCAGGACTGCGACGCGAACGGACACGATCGAGGTCCGTAGCAAGGAATTTCGCACGACAGAGCTCACGGTCGCGCCGGGTTACGTCGAGCTCAGCCCGGAGGATCAGGAACGCGCTGCGCGCGAGCGGCGCGAGATCGCGGCCGTTTACTCGAAATTAACGCCGACCGCGCATTGGTCTGAGCCATTCGCCGTGCCGATCCCGGGCGTCGAGGGTGGGCGCAATTTCGGCCACCGGCGTGTCTTCAACGGTCAGCCGCGCGCGCCGCATTCGGGCGCCGATCTTCGCGCGGCTACGGGCACCCAGATTCGTGCCGCGAATACCGGCACGGTCGTGCTGGCGAAAAATTTATTCTTCAGCGGCAACGCCGTGTTCGTTGATCACGGGCTCGGTGTCTTTTCGACGTATCTGCATCTATCCGAGATCAACGTCGACGTCGGTGATACGGTCGAGCGCGGTCAGGTTATCGGTCTGGCGGGCGCAACGGGTCGCGTCACGGGCCCGCATCTGCACTGGGGCGTACGCGTGCTCGATGCGCGCGTGGATCCGTTCTCGCTGTTGAGCCTCGATACGCCCGTGGTTCAGTGACCCTGCGACCGCTAGTCAACGATCCCGATACCGGTAAAATGAGGGCTGTCCGATAATCGGGGAGCCGCATTGGCATCCATGGTGATGGAGATCAGGCGCCGCTTTGCACGTATGGCCGGGGCCGCGATTGTGGCCGTCTCGGTATGGTCGTTGGCCGCTGTGAGCTCGGCTCAAGGTTGGATCGACTATGTCGATCTCGAGCAGCGATTTCGCATCAACCTGCCCCACGAGCCCGCCGTGGAGGATTCGGCCTTCCTCGGCGAGTATGGCGACGAGCTACCGGTGCGGATCTATACGGCCTCGGATGGGATCAGCGACTACAAGGTCAGTGTGATCGACTACCGCAGCGCCGGCGTTACGGAGAATCGCGCGTCGATCGCGTTCCAGGCCCTGCAATACCGGCGCCGGGGTGGTGAGGTTACGCACGATGCGTATGCCCAGATCGACCGGATCGAAGGCCATCAGCTGCAGATCACGAACCCTGATCAGAGTCGCACGTTCGTCGCGATCCACCTGCACCGCGGGCGCCTGTATGTCGTCGAGGCGAATGCGCCGCCGGGCGCGCCGCCGCCGGGGCTCGTCCAGCAGTCGCTCGTCATGCTCGATGAGTATGGTAATCACGTGCGCTACGAGCTCGATGCCGACGGCAACCGCGCGCGCGCGCGGACCGTCGAGGCGGATTGAACTGTGACAGGCGCAAGGGCTTCTCGTCTATCGATCGGCATTGTCCGCCGTTGTGCGAGGATCTATGCTCTTAGCGATGCGTGCGCAAGGTGAGCCGCTCTCGAACGAGGTCGTGAATAACATGCGATACACAGCCGTCAGTTTCATCGTCGCTTTCGTGCTCTCGCTGGCCGTGCCGGCGTCGGCGCATCACTCGCATGCGAACTACGCACAGCGAGACTGGGTCGAGCTCGAGGGCACCATCACGAACGTGCACTGGATGAATCCACACGTCTGGATCTATCTCGAGGTCATGGGCGAGAGCGGCAAGCCCGTCGTCTGGGCGATGGAGGGCGGCAGCATCGCCGCGCTGACCGAGGGCGGCTGGCAGCCCGACAGCGTGCAGGTGGGCGATAAGATCTCGGCACGGTGCATGCCGCTCAAAGACGGTTCCTCGGGCTGTCTGCTCGGTTACCTGACGACCGACGAGCACGAAGACAAAGAGTTCGACTAACCGATTCTTCTTTAAGGTTCGAGCGACGCCGCATACGCGGCTAAATTCAGAATGTCCTCATCGCTCAAGTTTGCGACGACGGGCACCATGAGGGCTGCGGCCGCGCCCGTGCGCACGCCGTGCTTGATGTCCAAGAGCTGGCGCGCCGTGTAGATCGGCGAGCGTCCGGCGAGCGGCGGAATGTCAGCGAGTCCGCGAAGGTCTGGCCCGTGGCAGATGTCGCACTGCAATGTTTTGCCGCCGCCCGTCGCCGCGAGCTCGCGGCCGGCCTCGACGCTGCCCGGCGGCACGTAGGCGATGAAGCCGCTGTGTGAGTCGCGTAACTCGGCGCGATGGGAGTCCTCGGGAATCTCGACGATGCGCTGGCCGATCGGCTCCATGCCGCCCTCGGGCTCGGCATGGCGCATGTTGCCGGCGCCGACGTAGGTTTCCGGCACGCGATCCGTTTCGATGACCGTGACCCATTTGACGGGCGTTAGCTGTGCGAAGTATTCGGCCGCCTCGCGCACCTCGTGTTCGGTAATGTCCGAGGCGATCTCGACCATGCTGTTGTGCCGTCTGTCGTCTAAGCTCCGGCGCTCGCCGCTCTTGTAATTGCGCATCTGCTGGACGACGTAGTTCACGGTCAGCCCCACCATGGACGATGACTCCGGATGGCCCATGCCGTGCGGCATGTGGCACTGCGCGCAGGCTCGCACGAGCGGCGGGCGCCCGTGGGCGACGACCTCGGGCATGGGCGGATGCTCGTCCGGATACCAGTCAGGCGGATTGAAACGGTCATTGATCTCGGTCTGGGTGAATTCGAGGTCGCTATCGGGTGTGCTCAGCAGCGTGCCGTCGTCAGGGCCGCGCCCGCGGCCTTCCTCCATGAGCGGGTAGGCCCAGGCGGGGGGTTCTTGCGCGTTCACGGGTCCCGCGACACCGAGGAACGCCGCAAGGGCTACAATGGGAATCGTCAGCCGGACGCGTTCATTTTTCTGCATGCCGTTCCCCGCTGATGCGGCCGGAGCGTAGAGCCAAGCGTTCGAGACTATCGGCTGCTCGGTCATCAATCAATGTGAAGCCGGACGAGATCGTCGTGCGCGGCCAGCTTACGGGCGTTACGGGCCGAGATCCGCTGCCTGTGCGCGCCCGGTAACCGCAAAGGGCATCATGGGGACCGATCGGGTCGTTTCTGTCAGCTACTGCCGACCGGCGCTGTATCGGACCGCTTGTAACGATCGTGGAGCGAGATCAGCGTCACGGCCGTCAATGCGCCGATGAAGTTGGATACGAGATCCCAGCCGGTATTCACGTAACCGCCGACATTCGTTTCCGGTACGGTAAGCGTTGCCACAAACTCGATGAGCTCGTTCAGCGAGCCGAGGCCCATGCCGGCCGTCGCCGAGAGCACCATCAAGCCGATGCTCGGACTCGCCGTGCTGCCGCCTCGATGCCGAATCGCTGCGCGCAAGCCTTGCCAGCAGACCCAGGTTGCAAGGCCGAATCCGTAGGCATGCACGACATGGTCGTATTTAAGCTGACCCGGGATGAGCCATAGCGAATAGAGGACACGGCTCTGTGCCTCGACGGGCCATGCTTCGGGCACGACGACGAGGCCGCCGGCCATGTGCACGAGTCCCCAGAAGCTCAGGCCCCAGAGCACGGCATCGTTGAGGATGACGCGCCAATGTACCCAGAGCACCAATGGAATGATGATCAACATTACGCCGATGTAGAGCATGAACTCGATATTGCCGCGCTCCAAGGCGAGCCACGAAGCGCCGATGAGATAGACCGACGTGAAAGCGGCCAAAGGCCACAGGCGCGCGACGTCGACGAAGAAGGGCTCGGTCGTATTCGGGTCTTTATGCATCGTCTCACTCACGCGGCAGCAATAGCAGCCGTGTTGTTCATGAATCGCCGTCGGCTGGTAGTCATCTTCCGCCTCCTCGGTGACGCCTATGGACTATAGCTTCAGAAAAGAGCCATTGGCATCGATCTCGACGATACACACTTCTGATCAGTGGGATCTTCGCCCACAGCTATTGCGCGCCGCAGTCGGCTACTCTAGGCTAGTAGCGCTAGCGAGTTCATACACGTAGATCGGCGATAAGCCGGCGATCGCGTTAACCGAACATCAGCTTCGTGCTGGGGCTGGTCGGGGGAGGCGACTCATGCTGCGGGCAGTCACGACAAGCGTTGACGACCGTACTCAATCAAGGTGCATGACGGCGTGCAGCTCTCGCCGAGCCTTGATCATCATTAGTCTCGTCATGTTGGTCACTGTTCCCGCGGCGCAGAGCGCTTCGGATCTCAGCGGTGTCTGGTTATCGACGTCGCCGAGGGGCGGGGGCGGTGGGCCGAGGCCTGCGCTCACCCCGAGGGCGCAGGCGGATGCCGACGCGTTCGACCCGCTCGACGACCCCGTCATTCGCTGTGTACCACCCGGGTTCCCGAGAACGGGTGCCGGCGTCTATCCCTGGGAGATCGTCCAGACCGACGAGATGATTCTGTTTCTCTACGAAGCATTCGGCATGGTTCGCCGCATCTATATGGATGGCAGGGAGCCTCCCGAATACTTTCCGCCGAGCCTCATGGGGTTCTCGGTCGGGCACTGGGAGGGCGATGATCTCGTGATCCGTACGACGCACTATGCGCCCTGGCTCCTGACCGGGTCGGGCGTCCGTCAGTACGGTGACATGGTCGTCGACGAGCGTTACCGGCTCGTGGATGACGGTCAGGCCCTCGAGGGTGAGGTGACAATCACGGCGCCGGAAACTTTTGAGGGACCGTGGACTCGAGAATATACCTGGGAGCTGGATCCGGACGGCATGATCTTCGAAGCGATCTGCGATCCGGTCGACAGCCGGTTCTAGCGGGGGCGGTATGCGAGTCGGGATAATCGGTTTCGTCCTGAGCCTGACGGCCTTCATGGCGCAGAACGCGTCTGGGCATCACTCGTTCACCGCGCTATTCGATCCGTCGCGGACCGTAGAGATTGCGGGCATCGTCACCGAGTTTCAGTTCCGGGCGCCTCATTGCTACATTCGTCTCGACGCCGCGGGCAGTGACGGAGTGCGGATCGAGTGGGAGCTCGAGACGACGTCTCCGGGGCAGCTCATCCGTATCGGCTTGACGCCGGAAAACTTGAAACCAGGGGATCGAATCTCAGCGATCGGTAACCCGACCCGCGACGGACGACCCTTGATGCGCCTGTTGACGATTACGATGCCAGGTGGAGAGGAAATCGAGATCCAGTAGAAGGATACAAGCCGTCGGGCGACACGCCCGACTACAACGAAAGGGGGAGTTCATGAAGCGCAAGAGTGATCTATTACGCGGCTCATTGAAGGCGGTGCTCGGACTGGTTTCCGTAGCCATGCCGGGACTGTCTTTGGCCCAAGCGCTAGAGGAGATCGTCGTGACCGCGGAAAGGCGCGAGACGCTTCTCCAAGACACACCGATCTCGGTGCTGGCCTTCGATACCGATACGCTGGACGCGGCCGGTATCGACGACATCGAGTATCTGCAGAATATCTCGCCGGGCCTGAAGATCACCGGTAGCCGTGGTAACCAGAACAGACCTATCTTCCGCATTCGCGCGATCGGTAACACGGGCGGCTCGGGCCCGACGGGCGACCGCGGTGTCGGTCTGTATATCGATGACATCTATTACCCCCGCAGCACCGGCTCGCTGCTGCAAACGCTCGACGTCCAGCGTATCGAGGTGCTGCGCGGACCCCAGGGCACGTTGTTCGGACGGAACAATGCCGGGGGCGCCATACGCTACATCACCAATCGCCCGCATGAGGAGACCGAGTTTCAAGTCAAGGCAACGATGGGCGAGTTCAGCCGCGCCGATATCGACCTCCTCTACAATGCGCCGATCAGTGACCGCGTGTTCTTTCGAGGTCAGATTTCCTCGCTGAACAGGGACGGCTACGTTCAGCGCGGCGACGTGGACCTCAGCAACGTGGATGCTCAGGTCATCCGGGGGCAGCTTCGGTTCGCGCCGTCCGACGACGTCACGGTCGATCTCGGGCTCATGTTGACCAAAGACGAGTCCAATGGCCGCGCAGGCTCGATCATCAATCAACAGGGAAGCACGGGCTCAGGGGAATGGGGCATCGTTCAGCGGGCGATCATCGCCACAGATCCGACGCAACCGCCGTTCGGCGATGATGACCCGCGGTTGATCCTCGACGATTTCACGCTACCGAACTACTGCCTGTTGGACGGCGATGGTGATCCATTCACGCGGCTGTCGCGCGCCGAGGCGCTGGCCGGCGGCTTCGCGTTCCTATCGGATTGCTCGATCGCAACCAAAGAGGAGATGAGCCTCGCGAGTCTCGATATAAATTGGAATATCTCCGACTCCATGTCCTTCCGATCTTTAACCGGCATTCTCGGCATCGAGGCCTTTGTGCCGGCGGATTGGGCGTATTCGGGCGGCTTCATCTCGGAGTCCGTCGAAGACACGGACGGCTGGTCGCAGGAGTTCCAGCTCTCGGGGTCGATCGACGATCGCGTCGACTGGACAGCAGGGGTGTACCTGTTTCACGAGGACGGTACGGAGTTTCGGCCGCGGCTCGACATACTCGATACGGGCGGAAACCTCAGGACGAGTGTCGAGCGCAACGAGAGCCGATTCATCGACACCGACAGTCTGGGCCTCTACGGTCAATTGACCTGGTACATCAATGACGCTTTCTCGCTAACCGCGGGCGTGCGTCGTACCGAGGACGATAAGGCCAACACGATCAACTGGTCGGAGGTCAGATCTGGCACTTTCCTCCCGTTCTCCGGACTGTCGTTGCCGACCGAAGCGAGCTTCAGCTCGAACGACTACCGGTTGACGCTCGACTATGACATCAACGACGACGTCATGGTGTTCATCACAGCATCGACGGGATTCCAGGCCGGCCAGTTCAATGACACTGTCAACACGGGAGTCTGGTTCGACGATGTGGCGGACGGCGGCAATGGTGATGGGATCGCGCAGATCAGCGAGTGCATCGACGCGTGCCGTGAGTCCGTCCGGCCTCAGGAGATCGAGAATCTCGAAATCGGCATTCGTGCGCAATGGCTCGAGAACCGCTTGCGGACCAATCTGACGGTCTACGATATGGACATCACGGATCTGCAGACCGGTGGCCGTGTGCAGATCGTCGAGCCGGACGGAACGCTGACGACGATCACCCGATCAGTCAACGCCGGCGCTGCAAAGGTGCGCGGCTGGGAAGCCGAGATTCAGGCGGGGATTACGGATAACCTGACGCTGAACTTCGCAGCGGCGAAGTACAGCCAGGCAGAGATCACCGAGCTACCTCCGCCCGAGGTCATCGCGGATAGTAATCTCGTGCTGGGCGAGCGCCTTGCGGACACGCCGGACCTGGCCTACACGCTTTCGCTGAATCACGCTATTTCGCTGAGTAACGGCGGCGGCCTCGATACGACGGTCGGCTACAGCTTTTCCGACGATTTCACGACGAATCAATCGCTCCCCGATGCGATCACCGTGCCCGACGTCGGTATCGTCAGTGCGCGCATCAGGTATACGGAGCCGGAAGGCCGTTGGGCCGTGAGTCTGTCCGGAACGAATCTTGCGGATGAGGTCTACTCACACGGCGGGCAGCATTACGCGGGTGCGCGCGGCCAGGTCGGCGTCGCTTTCATGGCGCGGCCACGCGCGCTCGCGCTCGGCTTCGAGTACTACAGCCGATAGGAGAAGCAATTGGCCCGGCCCGGGGGCGCGCGTCAGCGCGCCCTCGGGTGGCTCGACGCGCTGGCCCTGCAGCGGGCGACGCGGTACCGAGTCAGGGCGTAGCGGGATTGAGCGTTAGGCTATGCCCCGCCGGGCCCGGCAGGAACGGCAGGCGTTCGCCGCGCACCCAGGCATCGTGGCCCGCACTGAAGAACCGCGATAGCGGATGGCCGCTCTGCCCGCCGGGCATATGAAAGTAGCCGTTCGCCTCATCGCCCGGTGAGACGGCGAAGCGCTCGGAGGCACCCTGAAGACCGTTTTGAACACGCGGCGTGTACTGACCGCCCGGTAGCGCGCCCGAGTGCACCGTGAGCCAGCGCGAGACGAGCGGCAGCGCGCGCGCGAGCGGGTGCGCGATTTCTACCCGATTGATCTCGCCCCAGCGACATGCGGTGAGCGCCGCGTCGGGGCATGACGCCATGGTTTCATCGGCCATCGACAGAAGGAACTCCTGCCAGTCTGTGAATCTCGACGGCAGTAGGTGCGCGGGTCGTTCGGTTACGAGACGCCAGATCGATCCTTCGGTCTGATAAAGGCGCCTGAGCTCGATCGGTTCCTCGGCTGTGCCGCAGCCGAACACGATCTGTCCGAAAAGTGAATCTCGCGTGCGCTGCCTGAACTCGCGCGCGAGTCTGTAGCCCGCAGCGTCTGTGCTTGCGCGGCCGTCCCAGGCTTCGAGTACGGCGCGCAGCTCTGCGCGTCGCGCATCACCGCTGTCGTCATCGTGCAGCACGCGTACGAGCAGATCTCGCCAGGCCTGCTGCACGAGGGCACGGTCGTCGAGCTGGATCGCGAGCATGTCGTCGATCGTGACATTGTCGAGCGCCGCCAACCGATCGCGGATCTGCTGCGCGCGGGCGCCGAGCGCGTAGGTGCCACGGCCGACCGTATCGAGCACGGAGTCGTCCCCGGTACGGGCATTAGCCGTCCACAGAAAGCCTGCGCCCGGGTTCTTGATGACCGGGTAGCCGTCCGGCGCGAGCCAGCCGAGCCAACCCGTGCCCGGCTGGGCCCACGAGGCCGGCAGGCGCGAGTCGTAGCCGACGCGCCGCGGGATTCGGCCCATGATCGTCCAGGCAATGTCGCCGCTGCGATCGGCGATCATGATGTTCTGCGGCGGCGAGCCGACCGTGTGCGCAATGCTGACGGCTGTGTCGACATCGCGTGCCTGCTCGAGGCCGATCAGACTCAGGTTGGCGGCCTCGGGCTCGTGCGCTAGCCAGTGCACGACGCGCTTGCGGCCTTGGCGGTCCGTGTCGAGCACCGGGCCCCAGATGCTCGATTCGATCGTCAGCGTCTCGGAATCCGCGCCGCGGATCTCGATGATCTCCTCATGCACTTCGAGCTCGCGGTAGCCGGAGGGTGTGCGGTAGCGGCGCGGGTTGGCGGGGTCCTGCTCGAGCAACACGAGATCGGACCAGTCGCCGTAGCTGTTCGTGAAACCCCAGGCCACGTATCCATTGCTGCCTGCAACGACGACCGGTGCGCCCGGAAGCGTCACGCCTGTTATGTCGAGGGCCTGCTCGTCGTCGGTAGTCGGCTCGACGATCCAACGCATGCGATACCAGATGTTCGGTGCGGCGAGCTGCAGGTGCATGTCGTTGGCGACAATGGCTCGCGCCGTCTTGCTGCGCTCGGCCGCGACAGCCCAGCCGTTGCTGCCGGCCATCGGCTCCTCGATGACGAACACCTCTGGGCCGGTCGGGCGCGCAGCTGCGCGAGCCGCCGTGACGGGGCTTCTGAGATTGCAGATCCCAGGGCCCGGCACGGGCGGTACGTCGATTGCTTCACCGATGAGCGGCGCATCCCAGTGTGTACCCTCGGGTAAGAGAAACGCTGTGAGCTCGGGCGGGAGCGAGTCGTGCAGCAGCGCGTAGCTGGCATCGCGGCTCGCATCGTCGTCGTTGAGATCGAAATACATAGCGAAATTGACCAGCAGCGTGTCCTCCGCCATCCACGGCTGCGGTGTCGAGCGCAGCAGTAGATATTCGAATGGACGGATCGCGAGTGCCGCGAGCCCGGCGTTGACGCCTTGCGTGTATGCCTCGAGGAGCACGCGGTCGCCGGCTGGCATCCGCGCCAGGAGCTGTCCAGCCGCCGCGCGGAAGCGATGCAACCGGTGGTCGCGATCTACGCCGAGCGCGGCTGGTCCGACAAGCGCACTGAGTTCGCCCGCGGCGATGCGGCGCAGCAAATCCATCTGAAAAAAACGGTCCTGGGCGTGCACGAAACCCGTAACCAGCGCGAGATCGCGGCGCGATGCGGCCGCTACGGTCGGTACGCCGTAGACATCGCGCTCGACCGTGACGCGCTCGGCCAGGCCCGTCAGTTCGGCGGTGCCGTCGAGCATCGGGCGACTGAGCCAGACCGCCGTCCAGAGACCGGCGGCGAGGCCGATGCAGCAGAGTACTAATAGGCCGGCGATGCGTTTCATCGATGTATGTGCGTGTCTGAGCAGTCCGCCGAAAATGCGGCGCCGTGCTTTTGAGCGATTTTAGCTCTAGGATATGCGCTTTCGCGAACGCCTCGATCCGCATCGAGCATGAGTGCGCTGATACCTCTTACAGAACCTCCGCAAGCCGTCTGCATCATCCGGTTGTCCGCGATTGGCGATACCTGCCATACGGTGCCTGTTGTGCGAGCGCTGCAGGACGCCTGGCCCCAGACAGCCATCACGTGGATCGTCGGTAAGGTCGAGCACAGCTTGCTCGAGGGGCTCGAGGGCGTCGAGTTCATCATTCTCGACAAGACCAAGGGTTGGGCTGGCTATCGCGAAGTCCGTCGTGCGCTGCGCGGCCGGCGATTTCCGCTACTGCTGCACATGCATGCCTCGCTGCGCGCCAATATCGTGAGCACGCTCGTCTCAGCCAAGGTCCGCCTTGGGTTCGATCGCGCGCGTGCGCGCGATCATCAGTGGCTATTCACGAATAAACGGCTGCCGCCAACGCCGCAGCAACACGTCATGAACGGCTTGTTCGAGTTCGCCGACGCGCTTGGCGTGCCGCACGGCAAGCCGCACTGGGATATACCTCTCGGCGATGCGGATCGCGAATTCGCCGCCGAGCACGTTGATGGATTGCGACCGACGCTGATGATCAGTCCTTGCACAGGGCAACGGTTTCGCAACTACAGAAATTGGAGCGTCGAGCGTTACGCGAACGTCGCCGACTATGCAGCCGCGCACTATGGCGCGCAGATCGTGCTGACCGGCGGTCCGACGGAACTCGAGCGCGAGTACGGTGAGCGGATCTCAGCGAACGTATTCGAGCCTACGACGAACCTGATCGGCCGCACGACGCTCAAGCAGCTACTCGCGATTATTGAGCGGGCCACCGTCGTGCTGTGCCCGGATTCCGGGCCAGCGCACATGGCGACCGCCGTCGGCACGCCTGTTGTCGGTCTCTACGCGACGTCGAATCGTTATCGAACCGGCCCGTGGGCGAGCCAGCACCTGGTCGTCGATAGGTATCCGCAAGCCGTCGCGGCCGAGTTTCATAAGCGCGTCGAGGATCTGCGGTGGGGCGAGCGTGTGCGCGATCCAGGTGCCATGGATCTGATCGAGGTCGCTGACGTGACGCGCAAGCTAGACGTCGCCTTTTCCCAGCAGAACATCGCCCCACGGGTCGAAGACCTGCTCGCTCGGCCTTGAGCTATCGGGATAGTTGGGGTCAGAGTAGACCCCTACGATCCTGAATTGTCGTACGATTGAAGCTATCTAGCTGGAGAAGGACGATGGTTGACCGGTACACATTGCGTCGCTTCGATGATGCGCCACCCGAGGCGATTCAGGAGGCGCTGGAGCGCAGTGAAGTTGTCTACTTCGAGCAAAGCCCCGTGCCGTTGCCGTCGGAGGAAGATCTCGATTTCCTTCGCGAGGAGTTGCCGCGGCAGCACAAGGTCAAGAACGTCAGCTATCATCCCGAGTCGGATTCGATTCCACGATTCGAAGCGTCCACGGAGATTCAAGAGCGGACGAAGCAGATTCTGAAATCTCACCGCGCCGAGGTCGAGGCCTTCTTTCGGCGCAACGCGCCGGCGTGGACGCCGGGTTGGACGGTCGGCACGAGCAGCTTTCGTGCGGTCGAGGAAAAAGGCCGCGATCTGAAGCCGCGCTCCAATAATGAGATCGTGCATATCGATGCAGGGGCCTACGGCGCGACGAACGGCAATCGAATCTTGCGGTTTTTCATCAACGTCAATCCTAGCGTGGACCGCGTCTGGGGCACGAAGGGCAGTTTCGCTGAGCTGTTTGCCAGCCAGGGGGCGTTCGTCGAAGCCGCGCGCGGTAAGCATGGCCGGATTCGGCTCGAGAAATCCGTAGGCGATAGGCTCTTTAGCGGCGTCGTCCGTGGCTTGAGTAAGGTCTATCCGCTGTTGCGGGTCATCGACTCGAGCCCCTACGACCGAGCGATGCGCCGGATCCACAACTACATGAAGGACACCGAGAGCTTCCGCAATGATACGACGGGCTACAAAGAGATCCGTTTCCCGCCTTTCTCGGCATGGTCGGTGTTTACCGACGGCATCAGCCACTCAGCCGTGTCGGGGCAGTTCGCGTTGATCACGACCATACTCGTGCCGCTGGAGAATATGGTTCAGCCGGAGCTTGCGCCGTACAACATTCTCGCCGCCGCGAGCTGACCCCAAAGATTCCAAAAATTCTTCGTTAGCGCTGGTCGTCGCGGAGCTTGGCGAGCGCCAGCAATGCCGCTCCCGTGCGTGAGAAATCGTCGCGGCCTTCGAGCTCGTGCGCGATGAGCCGCTCGGCGAGCTTGCGATCGCCATGACAGGCGCGCAGCAGGTCGGTCTCGACATCGACGCCGCTGCCGGCAGCGCGCCCCGGGTGCCGGCCCCGGTCGCGATAGCGCTTGAGCAGCACGATGACGGCGACGACGATGATCGCTATGAGAATGACGGGGGCGTCGGTCATCAATGCGTCATCGCGTAGATGATGTAGTTGATACCGAAGCGGTACGCCAGTGCCGTCATCGGCTCGGGGTAGGTCGGGTCGTCGGCATGCTCCCAGGCGTCGCCCATGTCCATGTTGAAATTGATGGCGACCATGAGGCGACCGTCGTCGTCGTAGATGCCGCGCCAGTGAGGCGGGCCCTGCATGCGAGCAGCGACGTTGCCGGCTCCCCAGCGTAGATGGCGGTGGCCCGGAATCTGTGTGCGCTGGTCCAGATCGTAGAGGATATGCAGCAGCGCGTCGGTCTCGGGGATTTCGACAATTTGCCGGTCCGGAAGCACGCGGAAGATCGACTCGGTGAAGACCGACCATTCGTACTCACCATGGAAGTCGTCGACGACGAGAAATCCGCCGCGCAGCAGATACTCGCGCAGCTGGTCCGTCTCGGTGTCGGACAGATACCAATGCCCGACCTGCTGGGCGAACAACCACGGGAAGTCGAAGATCCGGTCGTCGAAAGCGCGGGTATGGAAGCTGTCATCGGCAACGTCGAGCCGCGTGAGCCGTTGCAGCCCGCGCGTGATGTGACACTCGGCTTCGGGCCAGTCGATGGCCCACCAGGGGCGCCAGCCGCCTTGAACCCGCCCGCTCGCATCCGTGTACATGAGCCGCGCCATGTGAAACTCGGCCTCGGGCTGGGCGGGGTCGTTGTCGCTCGTCGTCCGGCCAGGGCCGAAGCAGTAGCTGCTGCTGTACCGTTGTGCCATGGCCGGGTCGTTTTGTACGAGGACGGCTACGGCGAGCACGCTCGCAACCAAGCAGGCGGGAAAGGAGCGGCGCTGACCACGCTGAGACGACATTCGGACATTATAGGACTGATCGCGCCCCTCCCTGGAAAATCGGGGGGCGTGACCCGAGTTCTCGGATCTCGAAACTGTGTCCAGAAAAAACTGGGCGCCGGGCTGCTCTCACAGCCGCGGCGCCCGAGTAGCCGGCATTGTGCCTGCGTCCGCTACGGGGTCTCGTACTCGACCTCGTCCGCGTCGATAGCCGTGTCCGCGACTTCCGTACCTTGAACTTTCACGAGCTCGCCATCGGGTGGGCGAGCGAAGAACGCTACCGAGCCGATTGACGCATCGGTCTCGTCGCGGAAATCCATGTCCAACACGTTATCCGTGTCGATCGTGACGCCGAGGATCGTCATCGACGTCCCGGCGACGGTCTCGACGATGCCTTGCAGGATCGTGTCGTCGGTCATCCCGACTTCGCGCTCGAGCCGTGCTGCGAGCACCTCGCCGGGCGCATTCGGGGCTTCGCTGCCGCGGACCGCAATGAAGTCACCCGCGACAATGTTGCCCAGACCGAATGGCTCGACATCATCACGTTTGTCCTCGATGCGTGTCAGGCTGTCGACGTGAATCGTGATACCGAGCACGGTCACGGTGCCGGCACTCGGAGGGGAATCCACGAGTCCCTCGATTTCCACGACGCTGTCGCGGCGAATGTCGACCTTATCGGCGACGAGCACGCCGGCCGAGTTTAGATCGCCCTCGACCTCGACCTTGACGTTGAGAGCGAGGTCATTCGCACTGGCGATACCGATAGGCTCGAAGACCGTCTGATTGTTCGTCGTGACGGGGTATCCCGAGACGTCGAAGTCTGTCGCGTCGTTGAAGCGTGTGATCAAGCCCTCGATCTCGACGTGATCGTCGGCGTTGCCGGCGATCTGGGCGCCCTTGAACTCGACCTCGGTCGCTGTCAGCGTATTGCTCGCGATTTCGAAGTCTATGCCCTTGGCCTCGACGAGATCGCCGTCGTCGATATCGCCGCCCGGGAAGTTGCGGATGCTACCCGCCGTCGAGTAATCCACGACGAGCCCGTTGATCATGAACGTCATCGCGCCGGAGAGGTGACCTTCGACGATGCCCGTAACTTCGAACTCATCGCCCGGTAACAGATTCTTGAGTTCGATACGTGTTGCGAGAATGTCGCCGTCGGAGTTGACGAAGCCGGATACCTCGACGACGTCAGTCACAGCGAGGCCATCGATCGAGGCCGGCACTATCGAGTCGTCGAAAGACGTATCTGCTGTGATGCGCACGGTTTGGCCGAGGACGATGAGCGTCGATGCGTCCGGTTTGGCGCTGATCGGCCCTTCGACGTTGTCGTTGAACGTGACTGAGGCGGCCGTGCCGGTCGTTCGGGACGCTGCAAGCGTGCCCTCGATCAGCACGACGTCGCCGACCTCGAGCTCAGCTTCGGTGCCCGGCGAGTCGTCAATCGTGAACGTCGCCGTGCTCGTGTCGTAACGCACGCCGTTGACGATGATGCTGCCGAAGCCCGAAATCGAGCCGTACGCGAACGCAGCGCTCGGGCTGCCCGTTCGATCGATGCCTGCAACGGTGGGACCTGAGGTACCGCCGCACGCCGCAACTAGTACGGCCGCGCCGATGACGCTAACTATCTGTAGTGATGTATGCGGTTTCATGGCTTTCTACCTTTTGGTTTCATCGTGTATCAGATAGACGCCGGCCCCGAGACGGACGCTCTCTGACGTAGAAGATTCGGTTTCGTTGACTTGATGTTCGGACAGCCAGGCGTCGATCTCTTCGAGAAAGGCCTGGCCGCGGGTGTCGAGATATTTTCGGAAATCTTCGAGGTGACTTCGGGCAACACGCGGGTTCGAGGCCATGCCTTCGAACCGCGGTGGCTCCGTACGCTCGCTGTCAACGTTGTGCGCGAGCGTCATACCGTGGTCGTGCAGCGCCACGCCGACCTGACGCAGCATGTCGGGATCGAGCGGGCTGCGGATGTACTCGCGCGCGCGCACCTCGTATACGCTCGGCTCGACCTCGGCAATGAGCTCGAGCTTCAGCAACTCCTTGGTCAGCGCGCCGTGCGGCGTGTCGCCCGCGTAACGTTTTAGCAGGGTTGCGAGGCTTGCGCCGTTGCCATCGGCCGGAAGCCTAGCGGGGTGTCCGCCAGCATTAAGAAAATCGGTATCGAGATGCCAGCCCGAAAGTACTTGCGCGATACTGCTGCCCGCGGGCTGTTTCGGATCCTCGACCCCGGCCAGCGTTTTGCGTACGCGGGTGACCTCGCGCCGGCTCAAGCCCGTAATCATGGCTACGCGCGAGGCATTCGTCGGACGCCCCTGTAGCCCATAATCTCGTCCGGCGACAGCGACATAGACCTCTTTGCCGAGCTCGGCAAACTCCGCCCATGTGATGCCGCTGCGCTGCAGCAGGCGCACGACGGGGACGAGCAGGTGGCGACAGGCCTTGAGTAGCGCGGTTTTGGTCATGCGTAGAGGGAATATATATGGGCTACGCTAGCACATATGGTCGATCTATTGTGCGAGCGGCAACATAAGGTCGAATGGTCGCGTGTCTTCATTCGAGGGACCGGAAACGCCCCGGCGGGTACGTACCCGCCGGGGCTTCAGGTCGCTACGGGGTCTCGAACTCGACTTCGATGGCGGCGATGTCCGTCACGCCCACCTCCGTGCCTTTGGCCTTGACGACCAGGCCATCCGGTGGGCGACCGAAGAATCCGGCCGAGCCGATTGGCATATCGTTCTCGTCCTCGAAGTTCTGGTCCGTCACGCCGCTCGTGTCGATTCTGACGCCGAGGATCGTGATCACGGGCTCCGCTACCGACTCGACGATGCCCTGCAGAATCGTGTCGTCGGGATCGTCGCGTTCGAGCCGGGCTGCGAGCACCTCGCCGGGGGCGTTCGGGTCTTCGCTGCCGCGCACGGCGATGAAGTCGCCTACGACGATGTTACCCAGGCCGAACGTCTGCATGTCGTCACGCTTGTCCTCGATGCGCGTCAGGTTGTCGACGTGAATCGTGATACCGAGCACGGTTACGGTACCGGCACTCGGGTCTAAATCCACGAATCCCTCGATCTCCACGACGCTGTCGCGGCGGATATCGACTTTGTCCGCGACGAGCACGCGGTTAGCGTTAAATCTGCCTTCGACCTCGACCTTGACGTTGAGGCCGAGGATATTGACGTCGCCTTCGAACAGGGCATTGCGAGCATCGACCGTGATGCCAGAGACGTCGAAATCGTCCTGGGAGCCGAAGCGCGTGATCAGACCCTCGATCTCGGCGTGGTCGTCGGCGTCACCGGCTAGCCCGGCTAGCTGATCGTCCTCGAAGTCGACCTCGGTCGCGACGAACTCGCCGAGTCCGTTGATGGTCAGACCTTTTGCCTCGACGAGGTCGCCATCGGTGATGACGCCACCCGGGAAGTCGTTGTCGAGCATGGCTGCTGAATAGTTGACGACGAGCGCGTTGATCATGAACGTCATCGCACCCGGGACGTGGCCTTCGACGATGCCCGTAACTTCGAACTCATCGCCCGGTCCCGGATTCTTAAGCTCTATACGCGTCGCGAGAATATCGCCGATGGAGTCGACGAAACCGGATACCTCGACGATGTCGGTAACGGCGAGGCCATCGATCGACCTCGGAACGATCGAGTCGTCGAAAGACGTATCTGCCGTGATGTGCACGGTTTGGCCGAGGACGATAAGCGTTGTGGCGTCCGGGATGGCGCTGATCGGCCCTTCGACGTTGTCGTTGAACGTGACCGAGATCGCCGTGCCAGTCGTTCCGGATGACGAAACCGTGCCATCGATAATCACGACGTCGCCGACCTCCAGATCGTCTTCTGTACCCGGTGAGTCGTCGATCGAGAACGAAGCCGAGCTCGTGTCGTAACGTACGCCGTTGACGATGATGCTCCCGAATCCCGAAATCGCACCGAACGCGACCGCGGATTCCGGAGGAACCGCACCGACATTCGGGGTGTTGGAGCTCGCGCCGCCGCCGGAGCTGCCACCGCAAGCTGCTGTGAGTGCAGCGGCGCAGACCAGAGTGAAAAATTGAAGAGCTGTTCGTGCGTTCATAGTTGTCTACCTTTCAGGTTTCATCGTGTGTCAGATACACGCCGCCCCCCAGACGGACGCTTTCCAAGAAATCTTTGACGCGGCCTGTGACTTCGCGCCGATTCGCGATCGGATGGCTGTAGGTCTCGAGTGGCGCGGCCATAGTCATATGTCAAAACTCTGTATATGGGCCAAATTAGCACATATACAGACAAAGTCAACAGTCTCGTGGTCCCCGAGTAACGGTGGGCGTCGGCGATATGCAGATCGCTTCGCTTGCACCGGAAAGCGCTCCTTGTGTCCGCGTCGGGCTAGCTGGCAAGCTAGCCCGACGATACGGGGCTTAGGGCAAACGGAGACGTTCAATGTCGGGTTATGTCAAAACGGGCCGAGAACTCGTGCTAGCAGGCTGCCTTGCAGCGCTACTCGCCGGCTGCGGATCGCCCGACACTGAACCCGTTGGAGCTGCCGATACGGTCGCGTCAACGAACGATGCGGACATCATTGTCGTTGGTGCGGGACTGGCTGGTCTCTCGGCCGCGATCGACGCGGCGAGCGGCGGCGCGCGCGTGCTCGTCATCGATATGAACTCAGTCTTCGGCGGTCACGGCATTCAGTCCGGCGGTGTCGCGTTCATCAACTCGACGATGCAAGAAGAGCTCGGTTACGAAGACGACCCCGCCGTCGCCTATGCGGACTGGATGGAATGGACCGTTGACGGGCATGCGCAGTGGAACCGTTTCTACGTCGAGAACTCGCGCGAGATGCTCTGGGATTGGCTCACGGGACTCGGCGTTCGCTTCGACCGGATCCGGCCCTCGCATGGCAACAGCGTGCCGCGCTTCCACATGACCCACCGGCGGGGGTTGAATCTCACCCGGCCGATTTTTCTCGAGGCGCTGCGTTACTCGAATATCGATTTCCGCTGGAACGCCGTCGCCGATCATCTGACCAAGGACGGCGACCGCGTCGTCGGCGTCGAAGGTCTCGACTACCGAACGGGCTCGCGCTTCGCTCTCCGCGGCGAGACAGTCATCCTCGCGACGGGCGGCTTTCAGAGCAACATCGATATGGTCAGGGCCAACTGGCGCGATGACCTGCCGGCACCGGGGCCGGTCTACAGCATGTCCGGACAGAACTCGCGTGGCAGCGGTCATCGCATGGCCGAGGAAGCCGGCGCGGCGCTCGTCAACCTCGATCGCCAGTACAACGGTTACACGATTGTTCCCGACATGTTCGGTCTGGACGAAGCCCGCGGCTACTACGGCGGAAACGCCCGCTCGATCTGGGTGAACTCGGCGGGCGAGCGTTTCGTCACAGAGCTCGGTATCGACCGCTACGTGTTCGACGCCGTCATGCGCCAGCAACCCGAGGGCCATTGGTCGATTTACGATTTCGACGACAAGGACGGCTTCCGGCTCAACGGGCCGCACTTTGTCTCGGCCGACGCCGTCGACCACGAGAAGATCCAGCGCCTCGCCGTCGAGAACCCGGACATCACGCAAAAGGCCGATACGCTCGCCGAGCTTGCGGCGCTCATCGGCGTGCCGCCCGATTCGCTCGAGGCGACAGTCGCGCATTACAACGCACTTGTGGCGAACGGTGAGAGCACGGACGTCGACGGCCTGCCGCCCGAGGACACGCCGCCGGTGTTCACGATCGACACACCGCCGTACTACGCGACGAAGCTCTACCCGATGGCGAACAAGAGCGCCGGCGGTGTCTCGATCGATATGCGAACCCATGCGCTCGATGCGTCGGGCACCCCTGTGCCGGGCCTGTACGCAGCCGGCGAAATCACTGGCTCGGCCGGCATGAACGGGCTCAACGGTCTCGACGGCATGTTCACGGGACCGTCGATTCTGACAGGGCGCGTGGCGGGTCGGACGGCCGCGGCCGAGCTCGCCGAGATTGCGGGCTGGGAACCCGTCGAGTTCACGCGGCGCGGCGCGGACTGGGATATGACGCGACCGGCCGATTCGTCATGGACACCCGCGCTCGGACCTGCCGACGTGCAGAACATGCTTGCCGACAGCCGCGACGGTTACTGGCATTTCGAGCGCGTGCACAATCTCGTGCTCGAACGCGGTTACGGGTGTACAAACTGCCACTCGGAACGCGTGCCGTTCTATACGGCGCTCTCGCGCGAGGACAAAGCCATGCAGACGCAGATCTGCGAGACCTGCCATCTCGCACCAGCCGGCACGCTGCCGGGCGCCGACGTGCAGCGCACGCCTGCTCGTGTTAGCAACTGATATGGCTGCGCTCCATATCCGAGGTTACGGGCTGAAAACCTTACTATGGTCTTGTGAATAACGGCTGTCCGGGCCGCGGCTGCGCTTGGAATGCCGAGGACCCGCGCCTATTCTGGCCAGACAAGGGTTAGAATCGATCAAGTACTTTCAGCGGTGAGAATCGAAACTGCGGCCTGGGATTCATGCGATTGCCCCAGGATCGCGAGGAGTGAAGATGCAGAAATCGAGAAACCGAACGGCAATGCCGGTCCGTGCCGTCCTAGTGCTAACGCTTGCGATGACGACGTCGATATTCGCTCACCATTCCGGGATCGAGTACGACCGCTCGATGCTCGTCGAGCTCGAAGGCGAGGCGCGGACGGTTCACTGGCGCAATCCTCACATCCTCATCGAACTCGCTACGACCGATGCAAGCGGTCGAGAAGTCGTCTGGAGTGTCGAGGGTGCGGCCCTCAGCAATCAGCGCCGTCGCGGCGTCATGGAGGGCATGCTCCAGGAAGGTGATCAGGTACGCGTGGCTGGATATTCCTCGACACGCCGCCCCGCGCACATGACGGCCGAGCACATTCTGCTACCGAGCGGCACGGAGCTGCTCGTCGGCTCGGCGCGCGAGCCCCTCTGGTCCGAGGATCAGGTCGGCGGCAGCGCCCAGACCCCGACCACAGCAGCCGCAGCCGCGCCCACGGGCAGCGGAATCTTCCGTGTCTGGACGCGTGCCGGTGGCTACTGGCCGTGGTATTTCACGGAGCCGCAGGAGTACGAGCTCACGGAATGGGCCGCGGCGCACGTAGCCGAATACGATACGTTCGAGGACAATCCGCTGCTCGACTGCACGCAGCCGGGTATGCCTTCCGTCATGGGCAACCCCTACCCGATGGAATTCATCGACCACGGCGACACAATCGAGTTGCGCTTCGAGGAGTTCGACGTCGTGCGTACGATTCACATGAACGATGCGCGTAACCCAGCCAACGTACCGTTGTCTCCACTTGGCCATTCGGTCGGGCGCTGGGAGGGCGATACGCTCGTCGTCACGACGAGCCGGATCAACTGGCCGTACTACGGGCGCATGGGCCTTCCGCAAACCGAGTCGGTACACGTCACCGAGCGGTTCACGCTCGTCGCCGCTGAGAACCGTATCGATTATGAAATTACGAACCGGGACCCCGAGGTTTTTGCGGGCACCGAGACCTGGTCGGCCCCCTATGTCTGGCGCCCGGGCGAGGAAGTCGGCGTCTACGCCTGCACCGTCGCAGAGTAGGCAGAACGCGGCCACCGTCGGTCCCGCGCGCGCGGCGGCCCCAATAACGTTGGGGTAGCCGCCAGGAATGTGAACTGCGTCCCTCAATATGTTCAGCTGCCTGCCGATACAGGGACAGGTTCTGAATTCGAGTTGAGGATCGCGGCAGCATGATCAAGCCACCCATACCGGCGGATGAGTTCCGGCGTTTAGAGAGTCTCCGTAACCTGAAGCTCCTCGACACGCCGCCGGAGGAGCGTTTCGACCGCGTCACCCGCCTCGCCAGGCGGATATTCGGCGTCCCGATCGCGCTAGTGAGCCTCGTCGACGGCGACCGGCAGTGGTTCAAGTCCCGCCAGGGGCTCGACGCGACCGAGACGCCGCGCGACATCTCGTTTTGCGGTCACGCCATCGTCGGCGAACGCATCATGGTCGTCAACGATGCAACGGGCGATGAGCGCTTCTGTGACAACCCGCTCGTCTGCGGCGATCCGAACATCCGTTTTTACGCCGGCTATCCGCTCAACGCGCCGGATGGCGCCAAGATAGGCACGCTGTGCGTGATCGACAGCAAGCCGCGCGATATGTGCCAGGAGGACCTGCGCCTGCTGCGCGAGCTCGGTCGCATGGTCGAGGAAGAGCTCCTGCTCGCCACGATGACGACGACCGACGGCGTGACGGGCCTGTCGAATCGTCTGGGCTTCTCGCTGATCAGCGAGCACCTGCTCGCGATGTGCAAACGCATGGATGCTCCGGCCTCGCTGCTCATCTTCACGCTCGTGAATCTCCGCGATATCGACGAATCGTCCGGTCGTGAGCTCGCTGAGCGTGCAGTCGTCGAGCTCGGCCAACTCCTGCAAACCTGCTTTCGGGACTCCGACGTGATTGCGCGCCTCGGTATGGACACGTTCGGCATTCTGCTGGCTGGGAGCAATCTCGATGGTGCCGACCGCGGTCGCGAGCGATTGAGCAACCTCGTCACGCAGCAGAACCTCGACTCGGAGGCCGACTACGAGATAGAGCTGCGTACCGATGTCGTTGCCTACAACGTCGAGCGACACCCGAATCCCGATGCACTCGTGCGCGAGGCGCAGGAGCGCATGCGTCAGACCCAACCGGATTCGGAAGACCAAGCGGCGCGTGCGCTGCCGTAACCCCCGTTTCCTCCGGCCAGCGCACGCAGCGCGCTCTGCTGACGGCGAACTCAGCTCTCTACAAAACGGACGAAGTCCGCGAGGAATTTCTCCAGACGCTGGCGAGTCTCGTCGTCGTGCAGTCGTCCATCGTCGTCGAAGAGGCTGCGCGCCCCGGAAACAAGCATTCGGCCATCCCAGCACCGCATGCCGAGCGAGTGCAGTATTGGGAGCCATGCGGTCTGGGAGAGCAGGGTGCCGAACCTGCCCGGTGCGGCGCCCATGATTGCAACCGGACGGCTACGGAATACACGCGATCGGTCATCGGGCGGGCGCGAGAGCCAATCGATCGCGTTCTTCAATACGCCCGGAATCGAGTGGTTGTACTCGGGCGTGCTGATCAAGAGCGCGTCGGCCGCGGCAATCGCGTCCTTGAGCTGCGCCACGGGCGCTGGAATTCCGCTGTCTGACTCTAAGTCCCCGTTATAGAGCGGAATGTCGGCGATCGATTCGATGCGCAGAGAAGCATTCTCCGGAAGCACTTCGTGGGCGGCCAACAGCAGGCCCGTGTTGAAGGAGTTGCTGCGAAGGCTACCGGAGATTCCTACGACGGATATCATGCGGTGTTTCTCGATCGAACGACGGCTCGACCCGTCCGACTCTGTGTCGGCGGCGACTCAAAGACCAAGGCGTTCTCGCAACCGATCCTCGAGTTGATCGCGAACGCGGTCCCGCAGAATCTCGCCATAGTCGGGCTCGATCTCTGGCGCTGTGATTGCTCCGGTCGCGCGCATCGGAATTGAGCGGCCAATCAGCGGGTCCATCGTCTCGCAGCCGTCGATGCCGACGCTGTTCGTGAGCGTCGCGATGAGATTGTAGTTGATCTCACGGCTCACGAGGCTCGACTGTCCCCGCCCGCTCACAGTCATGAAGTCTGTCGTTGCCTCGAGATCTTCCGTACGCGCAATGCCCTCGACGACCTCGGCGCCAGCGCGCAGAAGCCGGTAGCGCGTGACCGGTTGGCTGGGCCGTGCCGGTCGAGGCAGGCGCTCTCTGGCGTTGTAGACCGTGCAAAGCGTGTTGCCGACGTCGACGCCGCGGATGAGGCCGTCGCGCAACGAAAACGCAATGTTGCCAGCCGTGCTCTCGAGCACGGCGCTGAGGACCTCGCCGCTGCCTGTCAGGTTCAAGTCGAAGCTGCCGGTCCCGCTCATGTTCGCTTCGCCGCGCAGGTCCGCGAGCAAGGGCTCGATCTCGACTGACGTTGCCGTGCCGTCGAGCGACAGCGTTGGGGAGTCGCCGCGCGCATCGAGCTCGAGGCCTCCCTCGAACTCACCGCCATAGAGTGCGGCACGCGCCGAGTCGATAACGCCTCGGCCACCGCCGACTGCCAGTGCCGCGGATACGTCTTGTAGCTCCAGCCCAGTGATTGTTAACGCACCGACCTCGAACGTGCCGTCGAACCGTTGGTTGTGGAGGATATCGGTCGGCAGTGCAATCTCGGCTGCGACGGGCGCCGCACCCTGCGGTGGTGGTGGCTCGGCTGAGGCGGGCATATAGCGGTCGGCATCGAGGCGGTCTATCGCGAGATCGAATGCGTAGGCGTTCTGCGGCGCGAGGCTCACCGTGAGCTCGCCCGTCACCGTGCTGTCGTCCAGCACGACGTTTAGATTTCGGAACGTGTTCCGCGACGCGTTGCCTTCGATTTGCGCCGTGGCGCGGATGTTTTGAAAGGCCGTGGGGTCCACGCGCGCGGGCATCGGTCGGTCGAAACGCTCGAGCAGCGCCCGCGGATCGAACGGCAGAACTTCGATACGACCTGTCCAGTTAGGTGAGTCGGCCAGACTCGTGACGCGCAGGGCACCCTGCAGATCGAGACCAGCGGCGCGGGCTTCGAGCGCCGTGAGATCGGCCGCACCGGCTGCGTAGGCGAACTCCGTGCTCAGGGCGAGATCGCCGAGCGCATCGGGTGGCAGGCCTGCCGGCATGAGCTCGCCGAGCACGCGCGCGAGCGCGGCGGCATCGAGCGCCGGGATCGTGACGTTTCCGGCAAAGCCCTGGCCGCCTTCGAGCCGGCTGACGTTGCCGTTCAGATTCGTGCCGAGAGCACCGATGTCGAAATCCTGGACCGACAACTGCTGCGTGGCCGGGTTGTACTCGATAGATCCTGCGGCCGTCACTGGCCCCAGTGCGCTCACGTCGATGCGTGCAAGCGTCTCCTGCGGCACGAGACTCAGCGCCTGTGCGGGGTCGAACTCGTTCGTCGCAAGCCGGCCGCTCATGACGCCATTCTCGCTTGTCGTGATCTCTCCGCTCACTGTCATTCCGAGCAAGTTCGCGGCGATATCACTCAGGGATGCCTGGCGGGTCAGTGGCAACAGCGTGAACGCAGCCTGCAAGTCGACGTTGCCGAGATTCGTGGTCGCTGTTTCGTCGATCTCCAATGCGAGCGTGTCGATGACCGAGGCAAGCGGCTGCGGTGCGACGCGGACCGAGCCGGTCAATTCCGGTTGCTCGAACAGGTTTGCGCCGCTCAGATCCCAAACGGCCGACATGCCCGCAAACTCAGTCGCGAGTCCGGTCACGCTCAATGCCGCCGATTCGCGCTCGAGCAACATGGAGCTCCAGTCGATTCTCACCTCGGCTTCTTCGGGTCCAATCGGCGGTGATGTGAGTGCAGCCGTCAGGTTGCCGCGAGAGAGCCCGATGTCGTTTTCGGCCAATGCCACGCGGAGGTTGTCTAGCTGCAGCGCGCCGGCGGCGCGCTCGTTGCCACGTCCGTCAGCGAGATTGAATCCGACGCGCAGGTCGCGCGTCTCGACGGTGTTGCGCGCCGTATCAATTACGGTTGTGCCCGACGCATCGATCTCGGCGCTGAGCTGCGGCTCGACGCTGACGAGGCGAAAGCTCAGCTCGCTGTCGACGGGCTGCCCGGGCGCGATCGCGCCGGTTTCGACACTGAGCTCTGAGAACACGTAGCGGACGTCGCTCGTGTTCTCGCGCCAGAAAATCAGCCCTTCGTCAATGTCGATGCCAGCAATGTTCAGTGACTGTAAGAACGGTTCGCGATCCGCGTTGGTCGTGGCCGGCGCCACATCGGTTGATTCGGCTGCGACGAGATCGCTCCAGTTAGTCAGGCCTTCCGCATCGATTGCGAGATTGAGCTCGAGGCCACCGAGTGAGACGGTACCGATCTCGACCTGCCTGCGAAGCAACGGCATGAGCTGCACGCTGACGGAGAGGCTATCGACGCTCGCGAACGGATCCTCGCCGAATCCCGGCGCATTGCCGAGGCGCACGTTGCCGGTCGTGACACCGAGCCAAGGGAAGAACATGAGCTCGAGATCGTCCTCGATGATGAACTCACGTCCCGTTCGGCTCTCTACCCAATCGGCGATATAGCCCTTGTAATCGTTCGGGTCGAACGTGAGCCAGATAATGATGGCTGCAACGGCGCCCAGCGCCACTGTCGCGGCGATCGCGGCTCCGAGGATCTTCAAAAACTTCCTCATACGCCCGCGCGCCCTACGTGAGCCACTCTGGGCGCAAAGTCGCGCAGCCGAATGAAGAGATACCGAGACACTTGATTGAGTTGACGTTTCTCATCACCGGTAAGTTCCAGGATTCTACGCCGCAGCGCCTATTAGAGATAGACTATGCTGAACGGCTCCTGAACGGCAGCAGCGCGATGGACGATCTGCACTACGCAACCCTGACCGAGGCCGGCGCAGCTCTGCGTGCCGGCGACACGACATCTGTTGCCCTGACCGAGCGACTGCTTCGGCGCATCGAGAGCCTCGATGCTGCGCTCAACAGCTACATTACCGTGACGGCCGACCATGCGCTCGCGCAGGCACGTCGTGCGGATGCCGAGCTGCGCGAGGGCCGCGACCGCGGCGCGCTGCACGGCATTCCCATCGCCGTCAAGGATCTGATCGCGACGAACGGTATCCGTACGACCGGCGGTAGTCTCGTGTACGAGAACTGGGTCCCCGATCACGATGCGACCGTCGTCCGCAAGCTAGACGAGGCTGGCGCCGTCATGCTCGGCAAGACGGGGCTACACGAGCTGGCATTCGGCTCGACTTCGGTGAATCCGTTTTTCGGCGCGATCGCCAATCCCTGGAAGATCGATCATCACTCGGGTGGCTCGAGTGGCGGCTCCGCCGTCGCCGTCGCGGCCGGTATGGCGTATGCGGGCATCGGCACGGACACGGGCTGTTCGGTCCGCCAGCCGGCGCAGTGCTGCGGCATCGTGGGTCATAAACCGACGTTCGGTCTCGTCAGCAAGGCGGGCGTGCTGCCGCTCGTCGACAGCATGGACCACGTCGGGCCGCTGGCGCGCACCGTGCGCGATGCCGCGCTCGTCCTGCAAGCCATCGCCGGGCACGATCCCGACGATCCGCATTGCGTCGATCGGCCGGCGCCGGATTTTACCGAAAAGCTCGAGCGGCCGATCGACGGGGCCGTCATTGGTGTGCCGCGGGGCTTTTTCTACGAGGGCGGCGACGAGGAAGTCTGCGACATCGTCAGCGCATCGCTCGAGGTGTTCGGCTATCTCGGCGCGCGCGTCGAGGATACCGAGCTGCCGGATATCGACCGCGCGTACAAAGCTGGTGATGTGACGTTTGTCGAGATCGTCGAGGCCAACGGTGAGGCGATGCGGCGCGACCCGAGCCTGTTCAGCGAGGAGTTCCGGCGGCGTTACGACGGCGTCGCGCGCAGCACGCCAGACGACTACGCCCAGGCACAGCGCTTTCGTGAGCAATTCCGCGCGGAGGTCGCCGAAGTCATGACGGAGTACGACGTGCTTGCCGTGCCGACCTCGACGGTTGCGGCCGCTCCGATCGCGAGTCAGCCGCCGGAGCATTCCGTCGAGCGGCGCAAGAACGCGAGCATCTTCAACTTCACGGGGCAGCCGGCGATCTCCGTGCCGTGTGGTTTTACGCGCGCGGGCTTGCCCGTCGGGCTCATGCTCGTCGGGCGCATGTTCGAGGATGCGACCGTGCTCCAATTCGCTGCTGCATTCGAGCGTGCGACCACGTGGCATGAGCAGCGCCCGCCCGTGGGTTGAGGCGCGGGCGAGCCCGTTCTCGTATACTGCCCCATGATTTCTCGAGGGGTTTCCATGACGAGCGAGACAGCGACGACGAGTCGTGTGCGGCAGATGCCGCTGGCGGTCGTAGCGATACTGCTTGTGGCCGCGTGCAGCGAGGCACCGCTCGGTCCGCTCAGCGTCACGGAGCTCGATACGCCTGCCGGAGAATTCAGCGGCCCGTCACATCTCGCCGCCGCAGCCGACGGCACGGTCATTTTGAACTGGCTCGAATCGACGACGGGCGAGGCCATGGCGCTCAAGTACACAACGCTGGCTGCCGACAGCGAGACCTGGGCCGAGCCCAAGACGTTGGCTGAATCGGAGAACTGGTTCATCAACTGGGCTGACTTTCCGTCCATTGTGCCGATGTCCGACAGTCTCTGGGCCGCACATTGGCTCGTCTATCGTGAGGACTACGACGGTTACGATATCCACGTGGCGATATCGAGCGATGCCGGGCAGAGCTGGGGCGAGCCATTCTTGCTCAATACTGACGGCACGGGTGCCGAGCACGGTTTCGTGACACTGTTTCCGCTGGATGGCGACATCGCCGCCGTCTGGCTCGACGGACGCAACATGATCGTCGACGGCGAGTTCATGTACGAAAGCCCCGCAGGTGTGTTGCTCGGCACGAGCCTGCGTTACGCACGCTTCGACCGCGACGGCGAGCGCCTGACCGATGTCTCTCTCGATGAGCTCGTCTGCGACTGCTGCCAGCCCGACATTGCGCACACGGCGGACGGGCCGATCCTGATCTATCGCGATCGCACGACGGATGAGGTCCGCGACATCGTCGTGCGTCGCATGATCGATGGAGAATGGCAGGCCGTGCAGGCGCTGCCGGCCGACAACTGGATGATAGAGGCTTGCCCGATCAACGGCCCGGCGATCGCAGCAGATGACGACGATGTCGTCGCCGCCTGGTTCAGCGCCGTCGACAATCAGCCGTTGGTGCACTTTGCGCGCTCGACCGACAGCGGCGCGAGCTTCGGCGCGGCGATCGAGATAGATGCGAGCGGTAGCTTCGGTTATGTTGACGTCGAGTTGCTCAGCAACGGCGATGCGATCGTCAGCTGGTTGCGCTCGAGCGGAGACGATCTCGCGCTCGTGACGCGGCGTGTGTCACCGGCCGGCGAGCTCATGGCCGTCGAAACCGCCGTCGATATCGACCTCTCCCGTCCGCTCGATTTTCCGCAGATGGTTCCGGCTGGCGAGCGGCTCGTTTTCGTCTGGACGGACTATACGTCGGGCAGCAACGTCAAGACCGGTCTCGGGCGCTTCGGCCCTTGACCGTGAACGACCGTCCCTAGACTCACGCCGTTGCAGCTTCATCAATGACGGCCCAGGTCCTCGCGCTGGTCCTGCTCGCGGCCTGCATCCACGCGACCTGGAACACATGGCTCAAGCTCTCCGGCGACCGGCTCGTCGTCATGGCGCTCATGGGCACGGGCTGGGCGCTGTTTGCGGCTTGCTGGTTGCCGTTCCTCGAGCCCGTAACGGTCGACGCATGGCCGTATCTCGCTGTATCAGTCGTCGTGCATCTCGCCTATACGTTGCTGCTCGTGCCGGCCTATCGGCTTGTCGATCTGAGCGTTGCCTATCCGATGATTCGCGGCACGGGCCCAGTGTTTGTAACGCTCGTCTCCTTGCTCGCACTAGGTGAAGCGGTTGGGCTGTTCGGTTGGACAGCGGTGTTGCTCATCACCGGCGGCGTGCTCGCGCTTGGGTTAGGTGGAGTCGCCGGCGATTATCGAGCGCTGCTGTTTGGATTGCTCGGCGGCGCGCTCGTCGCAGGGTATACCGTCATCGACGGCGTCGGCGCGCGTGTGAGCGGTTCGGCGCTGACCTATGCAGCGTGGTTGTTCTTGCTGACGGGCATCCCGTTGCCCGTGATCGGCGTAATCGCGCACCGCGGCGACTTTGTCAGACTCGCCCGGCCCATCGCCGCACGCGGGCTGATCGCCGGGGCAATCGCCTCGACCGCGTTCGCAATTGTGATCTGGTCGCTGACGCAGGCACCGTTGGGTCTCGTTGCAGCCGCGCGTGAAACGAGTGTCGTTCTAGTGGCGATCGCCGGCGGCGTGCTGCTGAAAGAGAAGGTCAATTGGGTCGCCATCGCCGTGGTATTCGTTGGCGTCGTGCTGTTACGTTTTGCCGGTAATTGATCGATGATCAATACCATTCGGCAGCTGGGCCTCAGCGCTTCATCTGACCGAGGACAGGTAATCAGCTTCGACGCTCGCTAGGAAGCTGTCTTGCGCAAGGGATGAAATAACCCGTACTGCCAGCCACGAATGACCAATACGATGATAAGCGCACGGCGCTGCTCGGCGTCGAGAAATGCTTCTGCGCGCCGCCGGCTCCAAGTATTATCTGTGAGTACTTTTTTCGGTCGAGGTTGCCAATGCGGATTCAAGAGCTCGGTATCTTGCTAACGTTCGCCGCTGCGCCGGCACTCGCTCATCATAGCGTTGTGGCTAATTTCGATGCGGGAACGACAGTAGAAGCCGAGGGCGTAATCAGCAACATTGCGTGGAGGAACCCTCATATCCTGTTCACGCTGACGACCGCCGACGGCGCTGAGTTGACGCTCGATACGCACTCTTTGAGCATCATGCGTCGATTGGGCGCGGCCGAGCCATTCATCCACGTAGGTGACTCCGTCAAGGTCGCCGGCTGGCCGTCGCGGCGAGGTGAGGGAATGTTCGTTAACAACATGCTGCTGCCCAGCGGAGAAGAGTTCGTTTTCGATTTCAGCGCAGAGCCCGCAGATCTTCGTTGGTCAGACCGGATGTGGGGAAGCAATGAGAATTGGTTTGCCGAAGGCGGCGACTCCTCGGCGGAAGAGCGCGGAATTTTCCGCGTCTGGAGCACAACGCTCGCGGGTGGTGGCGCTTTTTTCTTTCAGCAGCGAGCCTATCCGCTCACTGAGGCAGCGCAAGCATTCAACGATGCATTCGATATCACCACTGAAGACCCGTTGTTCAACTGTGCCCCGAAGGGTGTGCCGGCCATCATGAATGCACCTTATCCGTTCGAGTTCAGCGATCGGGGTGACATTATCGAGCTGCGTATCGAGGAATACGACACGTTGCGTACCATTTATTTGAATCCAGAGACGGCCGCTGCATCATCACCGTCGATTCTCGGGCACTCAACGGGTCACTGGGACGGCGAGACACTCGTTGTCGAAACCACGAATGTGAACTGGGGGCATCTCAACGGTCGCGGGGTGCCCATGAGCGAACAGGCTGTGATCGTCGAGCGGTTTACGCCTACGGAGAACGGCGGACGGCTCGAATATGAGCTGACGGTCACCGATCCAAGGAACTTCACCGAGCCTGTCGTCATGGGGAAATCGTGGGTCTGGTTACCCGACGTTCGCGTCGAGCCGTACGAGTGCACGCTTCGCGAGGAACTTGGATAGCGATTCGCTTCGATGGCGGAGGCAGTCGCGCTCAGCGCGTCCTGCTCGCCAACGTTAGAATGACGGTCGTGGTAATTTCGTCCGCGCTTGCGCCGCGTGACAGATCGCTGACCGGTTTCGCGAGTCCCTGAAGGAGCGGCCCGAGCGCTGCTGCACCGGCCAGGTGCTGGATCAGCTTATAGGCGATGTTGCCCGCGTTCAGGTCAGGGAAGACCAGCACGTTTGCATTTCCGGCGACGTCGCTCGCATCCGTGATCTTGGACGCTGCGATTCGTGTGACGAGTGCGGCATCGGCTTGCATTTCGCCGTCGATGGCGATGTTAGGCGCACGTTTCCGCGCAAGCGTCGCGGCTTCACGGGCTTTGTCTACGCTGGCGTGGCGGCCGCTACCTCGTGTGGAGAACGATAACAACGCAACGCGTGCGGCATCGCCTGTGAGCCGTTCGAAGCTCTGCGCTGACGCTATTGCGATATCTGCGAGTTTCTCGGCATCAGGGTCGACGTTGAGCGCGCAGTCGGCGAACAATAGCGGTCTTGTCGCCTGCGTTGTGGCGTCCGGGACGAGCATCATGAACGCACTCGATGGAGTTCGGATTCCCTCGGCGAGGCCGATCGTCATGAGGCTCGCCTCGATGACACGCGCCGTAGGCGTCGTAATGCCCGCGACCATGGCGTCGGCTTCCCCGGCGTTGACCATGGCGCCGCCGAAGAAAAGAGGTTTAGTTACAAGACGCCGCGCGACCTCTGCGCTCGCACGGGGGCGGAGCTGTCGATACCGGCTCGAGTATTCGCTAATCCTATCCGAGCAGGTCGGGTCGATGATCGTAAGGCGTTGAGGATCGATGCCGGCCGTGCGCGCCGCTGCGACGACTTCGTCGTCGTGCCCAAGGAGAACGACGCTCGCGACCCGTTCATCGATGAGCTGGCCGGCCGCGATAAGAATCCTCTGATCGGCGCCCTCAGGGAACACGACCGTCCGCTCGCGGTTCCTCAGCGAGTCGGTGAGGTCATTTATGAACGGTATCCGCGTGTGCGCCAGTGCTGACTCCCGGTCGGCGATGCTGTCAGGTCACGGTGTAGTCCCGATCCTTCGCGAGATGCCGAACCGGTTTTTTCAGCGCATCTCGCCGGAACGGTTCACCGAGCTCTTGATTGACGACGACCTCGAGGATTGTTGCCTTGTCCGATGCGGTTGCTGTGCGCAGCGCGTCGCCGACCTCATCGGCGCTCGAAACGCGGATGCCGTTCGCTCCCATCGCCCGCGCGATTTCGGCAAAGCTCGGATTGTTCAAGTTTGTGCCGACGAATCGGTCAGCGTAATAGTCGATCTGGTTCTTTTTCTCTGCGCCCCACTGGCCGTTGTTGAACACGACAGCAGTTACGGGGATGTTCTCGCGCACACAAGTCAGCGTTTCCTGAAGGCTCATGCCCCAGGCGCCGTCGCCGACGTACGCCACCGCGGGGCGGTTCGGCGCCGCAACCTTGGCGCCGATTGCCGTTGGGAACGCATAGCCGCAGTTACCGAAGCTCATGGCCGCAAGGAAGCTCGAGGGCTGCTCGAAGCGCAGGTAGCTGTTGGCCACGGAACAGATGTTGCCGATATCGGTCGACACGATGGCGTCCTGTGGCATCGCGCGCTCGAGCTCCCGCAGCGCGCGCCGCGGCGAGAGCTCGCCTTGGGCGCCAACGCTCATGCCGTCGAGCTCTTCCTTCCAGGAAATTTTCTCGGCCGCGACCTGTTCGAGACGGGGTCCGGACGTTGCGATACAGGCCGGCGCGTCGGCCCCGGCTTTGAGCCTCTCGAGCAGCTCATTCGCTGCACCCGCAGCGTCCCCGTGGACGCCGACCGTGACGGGTTTGACGAGCCCGAGCACGCGTTGGTCGCTATCGACCTGGATGACCTTGGCGTCGTCCGGCCAGTATTCGAGCCCGTACTGCGGCAACGTGCCGAAAGGCCCGAGACGCGTACCGAGCGCGAGCACGACGTCGGCCTTGGCGATCGTGCGCATCGCAGCCTTGGAACCCTGATAACCGAGCGGGCCACATGACAGCGCATGGCTTGCCGGGAACGAGTCGTTGTGCAAATAGCTCGTCACGACGGGTGCGGATAGGTACTCCGCGAGGGCTTGCAGGGCACCGACGCCCTCGGCCATGGCAACGCCGCCGCCGGCAACGATGACCGGAAAGCTTGCACCTCGGAGCAGCGCTGCGGCCTCGTCGAGACTTGCTGCGCCCCCCGGGGAGCGCTCGACACGCAGCGGCTCGCGCAGCTCGACGTCGATATCCCCGTAGAAATGATCGCGCGGGATATTGACCTGCGTCGGGCCCCGCTCAGCCAGCGCGATATCGAACGCCCGGCCCGTGAGCTCTGCGATCCGATCCGGCCGGCTGACGTGAGCCTGGTACTTCGTAATTTTCTCGAAGAACGCGAGTTGCTCGACTTCTTGAAAGCCGCCGAGGCCCATCGTGCCCGAGCCCGATTCGGGCGTAATGCAGACGACGGGCGAATGCGCCCAATAGGCTGCGGCGATCGCCGTGACGAAATTCGTGATTCCTGGGCCGTTCTGCGCGATGCAGACGCCGTGGCGGTTGCTGATTCGCGAGAAACCGTCCGCCATGTGCCCAGCGCCCTGTTCATGCGCGACCGAAATGAAGCGAATTCCGGCCGGCTCGAAGATATCGAGCGCATCCATGTAGGCCGAGCCCACGATGCCGAACACGTGGGTCACTCCACGCGCAGCCATGGTTTCGACAAACGCTTCGCTAGGCGTCATTCGCGGCATAGTCATTTCCTCTTTTCATTTGTAAGCCGGTGTCTCAAGTCTTCGTCGGCGTTTCGGCATCGTTGCCCGTAAAGAATTTGGCGAGCTCATGGCGCAGAACCTTCCCCGTGGGGCCTTTCGGGAGCTCATGCATGAACAGAATTGTACGCGGCGCTTTGAAGCCACCCGTGAGCTTTCTGCAATGTTCGATGAGCTCTTGTTCGTCAACGGGCATATCGTCTCTGACCACGACGCAGGCGGCGACATCCTCGCCGAGATCGTCGTCCGGAACACCTAAAGCGCCCGCTTCGACGACAGCAGGGTGCGAGAATAACGCGTCATCGATCTCCCGTGGCGAAATATTCTCTCCGCCCTTGATGATGAGCTCTTTGAGCCGTCCCGTGACAAACACGAAGCCATCGTCGTCTTTGTGTCCGAGATCGCCGGTACGCAGCCAACCGCCCGAGTCGATGGCAGCCGCCGTAGCCTGCGGGTCTCTGAGATACGCTCGCATGACGTTCGGTCCGCGTACGAGGATCTCACCCTGGTTGTTCGGGCCGATCTCGATGCCTTCGCCGTTCGCGATAATAACCTCGTTACCGTACGGTAGGCCCGGCGAGCCGATTCTGCAGGGGGCCGGTGGCAAGGGATTCGTCAGGATCTGTGCCGCCGCTTCAGTGATCCCCATGGTCTCGACGATCGGGATGCCGAATCTCGACTCGAACTGTTCGTGCAAGGCCGGCGGCAGCGGCGCGGATGCCGAGCGGCCGAAGCGAACGGCCTGCAACGCCGTGCGCGTGCGCGTATCCAACTCGGTATGCTCGTGCAAGAGATACGCGATGATCGTCGGCACGACGCTGAACCACGTGCAGCGGTGATCGGTCACCCACCCCCAGAAACGGCGCACGCTGAATCCGTGCGGCAGGACCATGGTTCCGCCGCTGACGAGGATTCCGAGCAAAGAGACGATTTGCGCGTTGATGTGGCATAGCGGTAGTACGCAGAGTCCACAATCCTCCTTGCGCAGCGCATGCGCGCCGGCAACGTTTCTGGCACCGCTCAGCACGTTCGCGTGCGTCAGCAAGACCCCTTTCGGCTTGCCCGTTGTCCCTGACGTGTACATGAGCATGGCGTCATCGTTCTGCGTTAGCGTCGGCAATGCGCTGTCGGTCGTGTCATGCGCGGGCCAGTCGGGGCCGCGATCCACATCGGTCACGATGATCCGAACCTCGCGGCCGGCGATTTCGAGCGCGTCCGCGAGTAGCGCTTCGAATTCCGGTGAGACGAAAACGACGCTGGCTCTCGAATGATCCAGGACGTAGCCAAGTTGCGCTGCGCCGGCCGCCGTATTGAGAGGCGCGCAAACACAGCCGGCGTACATTACGCCGAGAATCAACTCTGCGGTTGCCGCGCCGTTGCCGAGCATCAATGAAACGGTGTCGCCTTTGCCCAAGCCAAGCGTGTCTAGATGTCCGGCGATTTCACGCGCCCGTTGCAGCAGTTGTGCATAGGTCAGTGTCTGGTTGCTCTCGGGTGCAACGAGATAAACGTCGTTTCCGGCATCGACCGCTTGTCGCGTGATGAGCGCTCGCACGGTAGGGTCTTCGTGGGCGGACTCCGTCGTGCTCGAGATGTCTTGTGTCGTGCTCATTCGATCGAATCGTGATCGTCACCCGGCGATAGATGCGTGGCGCAGAGATCACCCGCCCAAGCTTCGAGGCCTGGACTTACTTTCCGTACCGACTCCAGTATGCGCCGAACAGAGCGGTCTCACTCGGCTTGTCCTCGGGGATTGTCATGGCCAGGTGCGTGATGTTGATAAAGTGACGATAGTTCAGGTTTTCGCTGATGCTGTTGCCTTGCCATGTGCCGCAGCCCATGCTGAGGGTGAAGTTCAGTCCCGTGTCGAAGCCGCCCCCGTTGCCAAAAGTATGCGCCATGTTGACGAGCACTCGGGCAACGTCGAGCTCTGCGGCGAGTCGCCGCGCATGATCCATATTGGCAGTATGGATGCCACAGGAGTGTCCTCGTCCCTTGAAATCGAGAATCTCGCGAACCTTCGTGAGCGCTTCGTCGAAATCGCTCACTCGGTACACGGTTAGCACGAGCGACAGCTTCTCATCAGAGAACGGGAAGCCCGGTCCTGTACCGGATTCCTCGACCATAAAGAATTTCGCATCCTGTGCGCGCGGGTCTAGTGCTGCTTCGCGCGCGAGTGTCGCTGCGTCCTTGGCGAGCACTTTACGGTTGAGGTGTCCGTCTACCCATAGAGTCTTCTCGATCTTGTCTTTGTCTTGCGCATCGACGAGAAAACCGCCGACCGATTCTAGTTCCCGGATCGCATCGTCGTACACGGCACCCAGGATAATCACCGAGTTCTCCGACGAGCACGATGTCGCGTTGTCGAAGGTTTTCGAGGCGAGAATTTTCCCTGCAGTCGCCTTGAGGTCAGCAGTGTCGTCGATTATCACAGGCACGTTTCCGGCACCGACGCCGATCGCCGGCGTGCCGCTGCGATAGGCGGCGCGGACGTTATTCTGGGAGCCCGTGACGACGACGAGGTCGCAGGATTCCATGAGCGCATTCGTCAGCGACTTCGATGCGGAGGCCGGCAGTATTTGGATCAGATCCGCAGGCGCATCGATTTTCTCTAGCGCGGCGCGCATGAGCTCGACGGTGCGTGCGGTGGCAGATCGTCCGGCCGGTGACGGCGACACGATGACGGCGTTGCGGCCTTTGATGGCCATCATGGCTTTGTTGACGGGCGTCGCGCTCGGGTTCGTCGCGGGCGTCAATGCGGCGACGACGCCGACGGGCTTGGCGTATTTGACGATGCCGAGAGCCGGTAGATCTTCGATGACACCGACAGTCTTGACGCGCAGCAAGTCGCGCAGCGTGCCGAAAGTCTTACGTTGGTTTTTGGTGACTTTGTCGGGAATGTTGCCCATTCCCGTGTCGCGCACGGCAAGCTCT
>Ga0224497_10000225_pt1 | contig 42588 bp, 35 predicted proteins | sample SF_Jul11_sed_USG_4_FD_167970 | JGI IMG/M metagenome (GOLD analysis project Ga0224497, IMG submission 167970) | Sediment microbial communities from San Francisco Bay, California, United States - SF_Jul11_sed_USGS_13 | ecosystem: Environmental > Aquatic > Marine > Sediment | place: USA...
GAAAAAGGCTGAATCGTAAGGGGAAGGCCTGAATAATCTGGTGTGAACTTTTGCAAGTGAGGAGTGATGATGAATAAAAAAGTACTCACGGGAGGCGGTCTTATCATGGCAGCCGTCCTGTTTGGCGCCTTCAATATGATGAGTAACGCCGCGTTCAGTTCTGCACGGTTCGATCTGACAGAACATGACCTGTATACGTTGTCCGATGGCACCAAGAATGTTCTCAAGAATTTGGGGGAACCCATCACTCTGCGGTTTTATCTCTCCCAAAAACTGGCGACCGGCTTGCCAGGTATCAAAAGTTACGCCGCACGCGTCCAAGAGATGTTAGAGGAATACGCGCAAGTCGCGGGAGGGCAGCTGTATGTGCAGGTGACGGACCCTGAACCGTTTTCAGAGGAAGAAGATCGAGCGGTGGCGTATGGTCTGCAGGGTATCCCGCTGGATAATGGCAGTACGCAGTTTTACTTTGGATTGGCCGGGACCAGCTCCACCGATGAGTTGGAAGTGATTCCATTTTTTCAACCGGAACGAGAAGAATTTTTGGAATATGATTTGACTAAAATGATTCACACGTTGGCGAATCCCAAGAAAAAGATTCTTGGCCTGTTGAGTACGCTGCCCATTGATGGGGGTGGGGGCATGCCGTTTATGCCACAGCAAGGAGGCAGCCAACCCTGGCTCATTCTCTCTCACATCGAACAAATGTTCGAAGTGAAAAAAATTGAACCGACGGCGGTGGCCATTCCTGGAGAGATTAGTGTCTTAATGATTGTGCACCCTAAATCCCTGAGTGACGCGACGCTCTATGCGATCGATCAATTTGTCTTGGGAGGCGGGCATGCCATGATTTTTGTTGATCCTCTTGCCGAATCGGATAGTGGAGGGGGAAACCCCATGAACCCGATGGGAGGAGGGGGGCCCCGGGATTCGGATATGCCCACGTTGTTTGCTGCCTGGGGGCTTGAACTGGTGAAAGGGCAAGTGTTGGGAGATTTGCCGTTGTCCAAAAAAGTGCAAGTCCAACAGCAAAGCCGCCTTCAGGTGGTGGATTACCCCGTCTGGATTGATTTTCGTCAGGAACATTTCAGCGACAAGGATATCGTGACGGCTCAAGTGCCGTCGATCACGGTGGCATCAGCAGGAATCATTCGAAAGAAAGGTGAGACCGGGACCACACTTGAGCCGCTGATTCAATCCGATGAAGCCGCGATGCAGATTCACGCATCGCGCTTGTCAGCTATGCCGGATGTCAGTGCATTACTCAATAGTTATCGTCCCGAAGGAGAGAAGTTTATCGTGGCCGCCAGGGTGACCGGAACCGTGAAAACGGCCTTTCTTGAGGGAAAACCCAAAGATGCGCCAAAGGAGGGTGGGGCTCCAGAGGCGGCCCCAGACACAAAAGCCCAGACAAAAGATCACCTCACGGAATCGAAGGATCCCATCAATGTGATTGTGGTGGCTGATACGGATATCTTACAGGATCGGTTTTGGGTTCAAGTTCAAAACTTCTTTGGGCAACGGATTGGCATTCCCAACTCGGGCAATGGCACGTTTGTCACAAACGCCTTGGATAATCTGACTGGAAGCAATGATCTCATTAGTGTCAGAAGTCGTGCCGGATATTCTCGCCCATTCACGCTTCTGCGAGTGTTGCAACAAGAAGCGGAGCAGCGGTTCCGGCAAAAGGAGCAAGCGCTTCAAGAGCATCTCAAGGCCACGGAACGAAATATTCAGGAACTACAGAGTAAAAAACCCGAGGGAAATGCCATGATCCTGAGTGTTGAACAGGAAGAAGCTATGGGGAAATTTCGCAAGGAATTGCTGCAGGTCCGAAAGGAACTTCGGAGTGTGCAGCATGAACTCGGCAAAAACATTGAAAGTGTGGAGCGTTGGGTAAAATTTATCAACATTGGGCTCGTACCATTGCTGATCGGTGTAGCTGGCGTGTGGATCAGCTCATCCCGGCTCAGGAAGAAGGGGGGCAAAGGGCTAAGTGGTTCAGTTGTAGATCAACGAGGACCTCATCCGACCAACAAAGAAAGATAGAGTAAGGGAAGGGTATGAAAGCCAAAACACTAGGTATCTTAGCCGCCATAACCATTGTAGGGATTGTCGCCGCCATTTTCGTGAATCAAGAGCCGGCCTCTCAATTACCCAGCAGTGGTGAGCTGTTGTTTCCCCAACTGTTGTCGGTGGTGAATGATGTGAACGAAGTGGTTGTGGCAACCAAGGATCAGACCGTGACGCTGGTGCGGGGGGAAAAGACGTGGGGGGTTAAGGAGAAGGCGGGGTATCGCGCTGATGTGGAGAAAGTAAAACAGACGATTATCGGGTTGGCGGAGCTGCGGATCCTTGAACCCAAAACCAAGAACCCGGAGTTATACGATCGACTGGGGTTACAGAACAAAGAGCAAGAAGGATCGCTCTCGACAACCGTGACGGTGAAAACGCCGAATAATCCTGAGGCGGCATTGGTGATTGTGGGGAATCAACGTCCTGCCAAGGGGAATCCACGGATGAGTGACATCTATGTGCGAAAACCTGTGGATCCCCAAACCTGGTTGGTCATTGGGAATTTACCGTTGGAAAAAGTGGCGGGAGAATGGTTGGACAAGGAAATAACGGCGCTGACGACCAAACGTGTGCATCGTGTGACGATCACGCATCCCGGCGGGGAAACCCTGCTCGTCTCAAAAGACAAACCCGAGGATCTTGATTTTCTACTGGATTCGATCCCTGCAGGTTTCAAAGTGGCTTCCCAGTTTAATGTGAATAATGTGGTGGGAACTCTCGTGCAGCTCTCGTTAGAAGATGTGAAAAAAGAACAAGGGGTGAATTTTCAGGGCCACTCTGGAGTGACGGCTGTGTTGGAAACCTTTGATGGGCTGAGGCTCCAAGTGGAAACGGCCAAAGAGGAAGACAAAATTTTCGGAAAATTTTCTGCGGAATTTGATCCGACTCTGGTCAGACCTGTGGATGTCACCCCTTCCTCAAAAAAAGGGGAACAGGTTCCAGCTCCTGGTTCTGCTCAAGACGAAAAGCCAACGGCATTAAAGGAAGGGGACCAACCCTCAGAGCCTTCCCCAAAAGAAGACTCGGTGTTAAAGAAACCGGAAGAGGTTCAGAAAGAAATTGCGGCGTTGAATCAGCGGGTGCAAGGCTGGGCGTACGAATTACCAAAATTCCGGGTCGAGAACTTTTCTAAATTGAAGAAAGATCTGATTGCAAAAATTCCCTAAATCAGGCTATTCAGGGTCGTATGTGGGGTGAAGAGCTGTTCCTTCACGCTTGAGACAGCCTCAAGGGTTCATCGACTCACCCGAATCCTTTAACCGAAGAGTTGTCAACACATCCAGTAATTCCTGGTACACCTGCATCAGGCGGGAATCCTCAAGCCGGTAGGCAAACGACAACAGGATTAAGCCTCCTGCCAGCACCAATAAGCCCAGGGCGGTCAACCCAACCACCCAAAAGAATCCCCCGATTGTGCTTAACCCTCCATCAAGTATAAACAGCACGACAAAGGTGAGGGTGCCTCCAATGACAAAGACCAACCATAACAGGGTGAGAATGGCTGACGACCATGGAATGCGTTTGGACAAATGAAGCAGGAGTTGGCCACCGTCTGAACTCACGTCGATCGTCCCCTTGAGTGGCCAAGCGGTGCGAAAACGCAGGGAAAAGAGTTCATAGTATGGGCGGATCACGATGACCTGTCGGTCTTCGACCCAGCGGGCAATGCCGTGAGGCAAGGGGAGTGCGCCAGCCTTGTGAAACGCAGGAGAAAGGGAGTGGTCTGAATGAGAAGCAAGAGCGTTCTTGCGGTGGGCCAACGGACATCCGTACCGGCAGGCCCAACTTTTCAATGTGGTGAATTGAAACCAATCACCAATAATCAGACCAAGAAACAGAAAGATGGCAATGATCCCGGCAAACGTCATAGGACGGAGAAGATACCATAGTGTCTTCTTCCGCTAAACTCCTGTTTTGCATTGACTTCTCAACCATCCCTCCTCTACTATCGACTCGCGGGGTGGAGCAGCCTGGTAGCTCGTTGGGCTCATAACCCAAAGGTCGAGGGTTCAAATCCCTCCCCCGCAACCACCATTAGTTTAATTTTCCGCCGGTCAGTTTCAGAAATCTCGCATTTCCCTGGAAAGCTCCACTTCCAGGTGTCCCTATTCATAGGAAGCAGTTCAGTCTCACCCTCAACTCAGAGTTTTTATTTGGTCGCGAATGGGAGGTAAGCACGCGGCATCTAAAGTCTCTAAATTTCTGACGAGCATTTTAAAGGATCCTCGCTCCCCCTGAATAACGTGTTGACCCTTTGGATATAATGCGTTTTCCTCACAGAGTATAGATTCTAAAGCCTTTTTCTTCGCTTCCAACATAAGGGAACTCGGACTCCGTGCTTTCCATTAATATCGCGGTCTTAATAGATTTGGGAACGTTTTGGATTTCTTTCTGGAATTGGCGTTGGACAATGTGTTTGTCGAATGTCAATTGCGCACGGTGAAACTAGGGGAGGTCACTTTAACACGATTATGAGATGCCAAGGGAGGCGGCACAAGGGTTAGTCACATCCCTGGGGCGATATGATGAGCGTCGAGTGTCGCCAGGATCAGTTACTCAATTCTTGGATACCGGTAGCAGTGTATTGCGGTACCGGAGAAGAGCACAGCATTCTATATTATTTTGATCTTTTTTTCTTGACGGCGGGGTACACCCAAGCAGTACTGTAGTGTCGAGTGGCTGATCAGCTGAGCGATTGGAGCCAAGGTTTGGTCTAGGTGATTCGGTGCTCTGGAGGCCTGATCAAAATCACCACTCACCTGTGGCGCAAGAAGTATAGTGCATTGAAGACCTCGGAGATGAAGCGACTGCGTCAACCAAGGAGTTCAGCTGATTTTCTCCAGACCAGGCAGCCAACCAATAATGTGTTTATCGAAGCGTTTAATAGCCGCTTAAGACATGAGTGTTTGAATCAATATTGGTTTCTCGGTATGGCAGAGGCCAAGGCAACGATCGAAACTTGGCATCAGGAATATAACCGGTGTCGACCCCACGGCGCGCTAGGCGATCTCACTCCTTTGGAATTTCTCCAACAGGCCCATGAAACAAGTAAGTAGGCAGCAATGGGGTGGAAAATTTCTCATCATCAATGGTCCAACAATGGGTGCAAAACCAACTAATAAGTTGAGGTATATATTTTGAGAGTATTGGAAATTGGCGAAGCATATATCAAAAGAATAGGAGACAAAAGCAGATGCTGTTCTAATATTCGCTGGGGAGACCGGAGCAGAACGTTATGGTTTGAAGTGGAAAGGGTATACGAGGAATGTTTATGTACAGAAAGAATTGATGGTTTTTTAGTGGCGCTGCTACCTTTTGCGATGATAGAAAATTTAAATATACATTCTGAAGGATATATTTCCGAAAGGCTCTTCTATCAGCTTAAAACCATATTGCTTCCTTCTTTGAGTGCCAATATCACTCAATATCATTCGATTGATATTGATGCAAAAAGTGACGGAATGGTATTAGAATCCAAAAATGGGGTAGGCACAGCTCTTTCCTGCGGTGTTGATTCTTTTTATACAGTTTTAAAACACATTAACACAGAAATGAAAGAGTTCAACTTAACGCATTTGACCTACTTTAACATAATGAATCATTCTCAATGGAATAGATATGGCGAAAACAGCAGCAGAGATTTTTCCAACGCAAGGATTGATTATATAAAACCTGCTGTCAAAGAATTAGGTCTAAAACTAGTGACCGTAGATTCTAATTTTGATTTGTTTTACCACGATTTTTCTTACCTTGGTACCTTTACGTTTAGATTTTTTGGAGCAGTACTTGCGCTGCAGAAACTATTTGGGAAATATTATTGGTCATCAAGTTCTCCTTTTTCGCAATTTGACTTTTCATTTTATGACACATCCTGTTTTGACTTGTTAAGTGTACAATGTGTCTCAAATCAAAACACTACATTTTATTCTACCGGTTCAGAAATCAACAGACTTGAGAAAACTGCATATATCTCTGATTTCGCTGTAACATACAATTATTTAAATACTTGTTGGTTTAACCTTTATAACTGTACAAATCAATGCGACAAGTGCAAAAGAACCGTGCTGACATTATATGCACTTGGGAAATTAGAGCTTTATGGTGAAGTATATGATGTCAAGAAATTTTATCAAAGTATAGATGAGTATTTGGGATTTATGCTTTTTAAGTGTATAACAGATAAACATCACGGCTTCTATAATGAAATATATGACTTTTTGGTTGAGCAACAAATTAAAATCCCTCATAAAGCGAAAATGTATGCAATCAAGCTGCTAATCGAAGCTATAAAAAACAGGTTGAAGGAAATAATTTAGGAATTGTTAACTTAGGATATATTTTAGTTCGCCGTTCCATTGAGCGATCAAAGGCATGACGGAATATCGCAATATGGTTTCGGTTTTGCTGTAACATTTCGTTTTCTGACGGAAGCGTGCCACAAAATGTCGAAACAAGCTGTTGTAGCCATCAACCGTAAACGTTTCTACCTTGGATTGAATGTGTTTTTCTGAGGGGAGGAATTGCTCATGGGGTTCCACAAGAGTCTGTCATGACGGCGGCAATCATTGGGCTCTCGATGGCCTCTTATAATCGCGTCCCGGTCACAAGCCCTTGCGTTCAAGTGACAACATGGGGGAAGCGTTTGCTAAATCGATCAACTGTAATCCAGACCCAGCAATGCGCATAGCAGTTTTTCCTTGTCATGACAGGGGATTGTCGTCATTTGCACCCCCTTAACCAGTCATGACCCTTATATTAAAACAGGTATTAACATTAATGGAAAGAAATTCAATCATTCTACTTTGTATCGGTGCTATTTCGGGTGCGGCATTAACATCCGTTTTTATTTTGATTTGGGAAACATTAACTGGCGATATAAGTATGATTGCAATTGTTGTGGCGTTAATTGTTGCAGCCGTTATTTTTGTTTATGGTCAAATGCAAATCGGCAAAGCCGTTACAAAGGCAAAAAAAGAAAATTTTTATAAATTAAAGAAATACCAATCCTATTACAAGATTTTTAGTTCATGGATGGTTTTGAGAAATAAAGGAAGAATGCTGTCAGAATATTTTAAGGATCGTAATTTTAAGAATGTTGCTATTTTTGGTTTGGGACAGCTTGGGATTTGTCTGTATGAGGAATTAAAAAACTCGGATATAAATGTAAAATATGCAATTGACATTAACGCTGCACATTTCTCATATTTGGATTTGAAAGTTGTTTCTCTCGAAAGCCAACTTGAAGCAGTTGATGTAATTATTGTAACTCCGTTTCTCGAATACAAAAAAATTGTTGACGAACTGCGGGAAAAAACATCATATGAAATTGTGAATTTAGAAGATGTAATTTCCAGTATCTGAACGGCCCCTACCCCTCCTTTTCCGTAAACGATTCTTCCGCTCTTTGACCCCAGTAGAGTCACATTCCACTCCCCATGTTGTTTGTCGGTATTGCAACTTAGCGCAATGAGATTGAGTTGGGGGTGGGAACAACACTTCACTTCTTATGTGTACGCGATCTCGGTCCAAAACTGAAAGGCCTGAGCACGAAACAAACGAAAATTTACGGCCGGTAACAGTGTAAGCTTTCCCGTCAAGCGGACAATTGGAACGTGGAATTTTCCGGTGTTGGTTTGTGATAGATACAAGGGGCCGTCCCCTGTAAGGCGTCATGCGACCGTTGTTCATAGTAGATCCTCATCTAACTGGACGCTATTTCCCGAACTTCCTCTAAACCCGAAACAAATAGAGATTGATCACCTCATTGCGATAGGTTGCGATTGAACCGCTCAATAAAGGCATTCTGCGTGGAGCAGCCTGGTAGCTCGTTGGGCTCATAACCCAAAGGTCGAGGGTTCAAATCCCTCCCCCGCAACCACCATTAGTTTACTTCTCCTACCGATCGGTTTGAAAACCTGCATATTCTCCGGGAAGCCCGCTTCCAGGTAGCCCTAGTCGGTCGGATGGAGTGCAATCTGTCCCCCAACCAGGGTTTTTATTTGGTCACGAATTGGGGTAGGTAGGCAGGCAGCATCTACATTATTCTCCAAATTTTTGACGAGATTTTGAAAACACCCTCGCGCCGCCGGAATAAATTGTTGGCTGTTCGAATAGCCCTCGTTTTCCTCTCAGAGTTTGGCTAGGAGCGCCGTTTGTTTCGCTTCCAACGTGTGGACCTCGGACTCCGTGCTTTCGGTTAGAATCCCGGCCTTGATCGCTTTCATCACATTGCGAATTTCCTTCTCGGTTTGCCGTAATTGTTTCGTTAGGTCCAGAGTCGAACTAGGTTGTTGGTGAAGAAGCTGCTCGGTTTCTTTGATGAAAAGCTCAATCCCTTCGGGGCACAATAAGTCCTCCTTGATGCGTTCCAACAAGGTGGTCTCCACTAACTGACGAGACACCTGAATACAATTATCACAGACGACTGTTCCGCGATTAATGTGGGTGGAGCACCCATACTGATAGCGGCTACGTCACGACATAGTTTTTCTCACATTGCCCCCACTTCAGCAGCCCCGAAAAGAGGTACTTTTGACCTTTGGCAGCGTTTTACGAATGCTTGAGCCCCCTCTGGCGAACAGCTTCGCCTTTGTGTTGCTACACTCTCTGGCGGGCTTTTCACCCCCTCCCGGAGGTCCTGAGGGGCAATGCGGAGTTTGGGAAAATTACGGGTCACCTACTCCTTTTTGGGCCGCACTTTGCGTACCCGACGCCGGGTTTCCGGATGGCGGGCCCATTCGGAACGATTCCAAATATAGTTACCAATATAGAGGGAGTTATGGAAACAGGCCCGTCCCGCGTTCTAAATCGCCGTGTAAGGCACTGGCCGACCACGTCGACCCACACAGATGGCACGTCTTGTCGCTTTAATTCGGCCGCAATCCATCGAGGAGAGCGGCCTTCAGCGTACCACGAGAAAATCTGAACAACCCATGGGGTTTCGTCGGGATCGATTGCCCGTTGGATTGCAATTAGAAGAGGGCGACCATAGTGATCTTTTTTGATTGGATCTTGAATTGGGACTGAACGATACACATAGGTGCGTTCTCCACAACTAAACCCCTTTTGCAAAACAAGTGAAGGTCCCCACCCCAAGGGTGGGGCTTCTTAAAAAGCTAAAACTAATGCCTCCGTTTCGCTTCGGACTGCCATTCATCCCCATGCAAAGCAAGAGGCTTTCTGGCAGTTTCAGTAAAGATTTTCATAAATGAACCGATCTAGATTTTGAAGTAATGAGGAGCAAGTGATTTCATTTCCCAGTCGGCGAATTGGGGACAACAGGAGACGCTCGATCAATAAAAAGATAATGAAACGTTGTGTGAAAACATCGTACTGGAGTAGCACTCAACCTCCATGAATTCAATTTCCTCTCTGTACATCCGTTGAATGGTTCAGTCGGCCAGGGCCGACTAACTCGCAACATTTAAGACCGACCAAAAAGGTTCTTGGGTTCCCAAAGGAGAGAACAACTATGACTGATGCCTCTGGAAACAACAATGAATTATCCCGACGAGACATACTTCGGGTAATGGGCGTAGCCGCCGGTATGGCTTCCCTTTCATCCCTGCCCGGATGCGGAAACATCTGGGAGCGTCAGGCGGTTATCCCCGTAGAAAATTGGCATAAGGGGGTCTGTCGGTTTTGCGGAACTGGATGCGGCATGATGATCGGCGTGTCAAATCAAAAGGTGGTCAATGTCAAAGGAGACGAATCTGCACACAATAAGGGACGTCTCTGTATTAAGGGGCTGATGAATCGGGAGATTTTGTACACGAAAGATCGTCTTCTTTACCCCTTGATACGGAAAAATGGGACCCTCCAGCGAGCCACGTGGGACGAAGCAATGGAACTTGTAGCCAAACAGTTTCGACAAGCAATTGATCAGTTCGGACCTGACAGCGTGGCCTTTTATGGAAGTGGGCAACTGTATACTCAGGAAAGTTACACAGCCAATAAACTGTTCAAGGCAGGAATTGGCACCAATAATGTCGACGGTAATCCCAGACTGTGCATGGCTTCTGCAGCTGCGGGTTATACCTCCGTGTATGGAAAGGATGAGCCTGCGGGCTGTTATGAAGATATCGACCATGCGGGCTGTTTTTTCATTACCGGGTCCAATACCTTGGAATGCCATCCCATACTCTGGGAGCGAATTCGGGATCGAAAGCGTCGTTATCCGGAAACTTTTATCATGGTCGTTGATCCACGGCGGACCTTTACGGCTCGGCATGCCGACCTTCATCTGTCCATCATTCCAGGTACCGATGTTGCCCTCTACAATGCGATGATTCACGAATTTATTCGAAACGATTTCATCGATACGGACATGGTGGAAAATTATTTGTCTTTTCAGGAAGGGAAAGCTAAGAAGAGTTTTGAGGATTTGAAACAGCATGTGGCCGAATATTCTCCAAAGAAAGTAGCCATGATCTGTGGGGTTACAGAACGAGATATCCAAGAAGCGGCGTACCAGTTTGCTTCTTCGGATGCCACAATGTCTTTATGGACGATGGGCCTCAACCAACAGGTTCAAGGCACGGCTGCCAATAGACTTGTGAATGCCATGCATCTTCTTACTGGGCATTTCGGTCGCCCTGGGGCTACACCATTTTCCATCACTGGACAGCCCAATGCGTGTGGTGGAGTCCGCGATACGGGCTCCCTGGCTCATGCCCTCCCGAACGGGCGCGTGGTTAAGAACCCGAAGCATCGTCAGGAAATGGAGGACCTTTGGAAGGTCCCGAGGGGCCGAATCAGCCCAAAGCCCGGATTTCATGCCGTAAAGCTGTTTGAAGCGATGAACCGAGGCGACATCAAATGTTGTTTGGTGATGTGTACGAATCCAGGGCATACCATGCCCAACTCGGGCCACTATCGCAAAGGCATGGAAAAAACGTTTTTAGTGGTGGCAGATTCCTTTCACCCCACAGAAACTACTCGATTTGCTGATGTGGTTCTTCCGGCTGCTCTATGGGTGGAGAAAGAAGGCGTGACTGGAAATGCTGAACGACGGTACCATCACTATCCCAAAGTGGTAGACCCTCCTGGTGAAGCCCGCAATGACCTCTCCATCCTCGTAGAGTTAGCTGATCGCTTAGGCTACAAAGAGCTTATCTCGGCACGGACTCCAAGAGATGTGTGGGAAGAATGGCGGAAAATCTCGGCCCATTCCAAATACAATTTCGAGGGGATTACCTATGACCGGCTCTTGACCGAACGAGGCATCCTTTGGCCTTGTCCCTCTGAAGATCATCCAGGGACTCCACGGCGATACTTGCCAGGCAAGGATCCCATGGCCCATGGGTCAGGTCGCTTTGACTTTTATGGAAAGCCAGACGGGAGGGCCACCATATGGCTCCACCATCAAGAGGACCCCCTTGATCCGTATACCGAAGAATTTCCGATGATCTTCAATACGGGACGAATCCTTGAACACTGGCATTCCATGACCATCACCGGCCAGGTGGAACAGCTAAAGCCTCTTCACCCGGATTATCTGGAAATTTATTGGAGAGATGCCCATCACTTGGGCATTGAAGAAGGCACCCAAGTTTTGGTGCGTAGCCGCCGAGGAGAAGTGGAACTCCGAGCTCGCCTCTCGGATGTTGTACGCCCGGGGATGGTCTTTGCCACCATGCATTCAGCTCAACACTTGGTCAACTTCGCAACCCATGACGTGTACGATCCCTTTTCTAAACAACCAGCATTCAAACGTTGTGCCGTATCCGTTCGGCCCAAATCTGTGTAAGTATCGAGGAGATGACTTCATGATCGAATGGAAGAAAAGAAGCAAGCGCTACCAACTAGGACTCCTCTCTTTCGCTTTCCTTACCCTACTGTTAGGAAATTCCGCTTGGGCTGGAGAAGGGGCGCATGAAATGTCAGGAGTCGGGCTTTTGCGGGGGATTGGTATCGCGGCGTCCCTTATCGGGATTGTAGGCCTCATTCTGGTCCAGTTTACATATCGGGCTCGTCTCCCCCGTGGAACCTATCACTGGCTCCTCCTGGTTGGCCTGTTCATCCTACCCATCACGGCTACGACCAGCACTGCCCTGACTGTCTTGGAAGGGACTAAAGCTGTGGATGCTTGTGCTTCGTGCCATGTCATGAAACCATTCGTTGAGGACTTGAAGAATCCTCACAGCGCCTCACTCGCCTCTCGGCACTACCGGAACAGCTGGATTGCCAAGGATCAATGCTACGCTTGCCATGTGACTTATGGGGTCAATGGAACCATCGAAGGGAAACGAGATGGTTTCCGTCACTGGCTGTATTACGTAACCAATACTTACCAAGAACCAGTCAAATACGCCGGAAGTTACCCCAATTCGAATTGTCTAAATTGTCATGCTGAAACTCCAAAATGGCAACGGGTAAAAAGTCACAGGGCCCTCTCCAACGATCTCACGACAGACCGTGTGGCATGTATTGCCTGCCATGGCCCCCCTCACCCTCTCCCTCATGAAAGGAAATTTGGAAACCCATCAAACAGTATTCATTTCCAGGAGGCAAATGATGAGCGATAATCAACAATCGGCTCCCATCTCCAGTTGGCTCAGTTTCGCCGTGAATTGTGCGGTTGTCGGTTTGGGCTGTATCTTACTGTTCCTTTGGAAGGGCTTCGGGGCCTGGAGTATGGGGCTAGGGATGTTTGTTGGTATGCCCCTCCTGCTCGTCGCTGTGCTGATCTATATTTTTTCGGTGGCTCGTGATCTGAAACAACGTGGAGCGCTTTAAGTAAAGTAGTAAAAACAGAAGTAGGCGAGATAACATCCCCCTTAAGGAAAAGGGGACGCTTCCCTTTTTTACATAAATCTACGGCCCGCTGATGAAGAGTCCGGTGCTCTGAAAGAAATATTTCCCAATCTGTGGGTCTTGAATTCCTAATTCGGGCCTCAGATGGGCCTTCCATCGCCTTGCGGCTCACCTGTCCCTGGTGAAATTCCTAACCCACGCTGCCAGAGCGTTTATCAATCCAAAGCTCCATAAAATTTCTGAATTTCTACACTAGGCTCTTTAAGCTGGAATTTTCAGGAAAGACTGGGTTTTTGGGAAAATTTACCCTTTTCAGGAATCAGGGGTTTTTTAAAGGAGGAGTATAATAGTGACAAAATCGAGCCCCCGCAACCAAAAAAATTTGCTTCAATCTCAAGCCCTTGTCGGTGACCCCGGCAGGGGCTTTTTATTGCAATGAATTATGAGTCCAAAAGCCAAGATTCCTAGGAGCCGATTCATTTCCTTGTTTAGGTGCATTGCGAGATGCAAAAAAATTCTGCCCCCTTCTTCTATCCAAGAAGTAGTTTTTCAAACTGAGGAACCTCTCCAACTCACAAAACGGTAGGGTGCGTCCTAAGAAGGCGAAATAGGGATGTGGCTATTCGATAGCCTGTTCAGTTTTTTCCAATAAAAAATTGGATTAGTCACCGCAGTTCCCTTTTCTTGCACAGGGCCTGCAGATTTGCCACTTTGAATGAGAATAATGGTATAGGAGTTTATGCAGGCTACCGAGTAAAAGCCATCGATTGTTCAGCCCCAAGTCGATTAGCTAATTCGGTGAGGGTCCCGGCAGCTAGGCTTTCGGGGTGTGAAAGAACCAAGGGGGAGCCTTGCTTGAGGGCAAGCAGGGACAGTTCAGAAGCTCGAGTCATGGTTCCTGCAATCTCACAGCCGATTTGTGATGCGATTTCCGTTAGTGCCAGTGATGTGGCTTCCCCTCGCTGAACAATCGTTGCGCATGTTTTTTCTTTCCCAATTCCCCATTCCTGCATGAGTTGAACGGTCTGTTGCCCTAAGGCGATGGAGGCGCGATCAGGTTCCAACACTATTACGAGAGTATCACAACATTCAATGATGGCACGGTTGGCTGGAGAGGGATACCAGGCAAGATCAATAATCGTGTAGTCCGCCATCCCAGATAGTCCTTCTACTATAGCCTTGGCCTGATTTGGTTGGACTTCTTGGCACATTGCCATGTTTTGGGGACCTAGTAGTACTTGCAACCCACTAGAGTGAGCGATAAGGCGTTTGCTCAGTTGGTGATCATCAATTTCCTCGGACTCTAAGTTCAGTAAATCGCCTAAAGTTCGATTGGGGGAAAGGTTCAATTGGAAGGCAACGGTGCCTAAGTAAGATCGCAACTCCGCCGCAATAACCTTTTTTTGATTTTTCACTAACGCAAGAGCGACATTCAGTGCGACCGTTGTGGTCCCTACCCCGCCCTTGACCCCTAAAAATCCCAGGACCTTACCATGACTAACTGCCTGGGTCTTACTCAATCGCATTGTGCGATTCAGAAGGGCTTCGACACGAGCCAGCATTTCTTCCGTTTCAACTGGTTTTGTGATGTATTCATCAGCACCAGACTTTAATCCTTTAACTTTGTCAGGAACTTGGGTTCGGCCGCTGAGCATAATAATGGGCAAGGTACTAGTTCCTGGATTGGCCCTGATTTGTTCACAAACTTCGGTGCCGCTTAGGTCTGGCAGCATCACATCAAGAATGACCAGATCGGGAGGGACAGCCAGAATAGTATTCAAGCCTTCCCTTCCGGTCACAGCCGTTTCGACCTCATATCCTTCTGCCTGGAGAGCATAGGTCAGCCAGTACGCGACATTCGGTTCATCATCTACAATTAGTATTTTTCTACCCATTAGACTTCAACCTCCATCTCCTTGATGGCATTAGTATTGGTCATGCATTCTTTCAAACCAGGGCCGTTAAGATTTGACCAAGGAATAGTAAAAGAAAATGTCGTGCCTTTGCCTAGCTCACTTTCTACATTGATTTGTCCTCCGTGGGCCTCAACGATTTTCTTTGCAATGTATATTCCAAGTCCCGAGCCAACACCAGCCCGTTTGGCTGCGGTGTCCCCTTGATAAAATTTATCAAACAACTTAGGTTGGTCTTTTGCGGAAATTCCAGGGCCTTGGTCAACTACCCTGACGGTGACATGATCCTCGTGCATCTTCGCATCTAAGAGGATGGGCTGGTCCTTCTCCGAAAACTTGATCGCGTTGCTGAGGAGATTAGTTAAGACTTGTTCCACCAGGTGCGGGTCTGCCTTGATCATCAAGGTTTCTTGCGGTAACGTTAATGTCAACGAAATATTCTTTGACTGGGCCAAGCCTTTCACAGCCTCTAGCGAATTTCGAAGTAGGTCACATAAGTCAATATTCTGCATAGTTACCTGAAAAAATCCAGACTCCCATCGAAAACTATCGAGAAGGTCATTAACGAGAACAGCCAGACGTTTAGTGTCTTCATAGGCCCTTGCGATGAATTCAGTCCGAATAACAGGGTCTGGAACGCGGTCCTTTACTAATAATTCCAGATAGCCCTGTAGCGATGTGATGGGGGTCCGGAGTTGGTGAGACGCATTCGCAATAAAATCCTCCCGCATCTGAATGACTTCCCGCTCTGCCTTCTTTACACGCGCTCGTTCAAGAGCGTACCGGATGGAACGCTCCAGCAGGTGCCCATCGGTTTGACCCTTGACCAAAAAATCGACTGCCCCTGCCTGCATGGCCTTTTCATCAATGGCCTGATCCGCCTGGCCGGTAAGCATAATGAAGGGCGTCTGCGCTCCCCCTTCAAAAGCTTCCGAAAATAGAGCCAACCCGTCTTGTCCTCCAAGGCGGTAGTCAATTAAACATACGTCATATTCGTTTTCTCTTAACCGCTGAATGGCTTCGCCATACTGAGAGACCCATTCCAAATTAAAAGACCAAGGAGCAACTGCATTCAGCATATCTTCCGTCAAGATGTAATCATCCTCATCGTCATCGACAAGGAGTATTTTAACCGCGGATTTTTCCATTTTGATCATTGTTGCCAGGAAGACGGACAATCCCTAACCAATATTCATTTAACAGATGAATCATTTTGACCAATTGCTCAAATGTGACAGGTTTACTCAGAAAGGAGTTCACCCCTAGGTCATACGAACGAACAATTTCTTCTTCTGCATTGGATGTCGTAATGATAACGATTGGAATTCGTGCGAGATCTGGATCAGCTTTAATCTCCTTCAAAGCTTCCCGTCCATCTTTTTTGGGCATGTTGAGATCTAATAAAATGAGCCCGGGGCGAGGGGACATTTTGGGATCACTGTACCTCTCACGGTGATACAGGTAATCCATTAATTCTTCTCCATCATTGACGAAAACCAACTTATTGGCAATTCGGTTTTCTTCCCATGCTTCTTTTGTCATCAAACGGTCATCAGGGTCGTCATCCGCCATTAAGACCGTAATCGGGGTAACTTGACCACTCATGCTAGTTTTTTATCCTTTCCTTGAACAGTTGGCAAGGTAATGATAAAGCTTGTCCCTTTGCCAAGAGTGCTTTTTGCGGTGATTTCACCCTTATGACGCGCAGCAATCTTTTGGCAAATGGCTAAGCCGACACCCGTCCCCTCATATTCCGAATGGCTGTGCAGCCGTTGAAAAATGCTAAAAATTTTTTTCACATATTTTTCATCAAACCCGATTCCGTTGTCAGAGACTGTTAGACGAATCCAACGATTCTGAGAGGCACTTGAGTACTGCCCATTCACATAATGAGACTGAATTTTCACCAATGGCGGCTCATCCTTTTTGTGAAACTTCATTGCATTCCCGATAAGATTTTGAAAGAGTTGGCGCATCTGAGTCGGTTCAGCTTCGATAATTGGAAGGTCGTCTACCTCTACCTTTCCCCCAACTTGATTGATACGGACTTCCAAATCTGAGACCACCTCACTGGCAACCTTGGCAAGATCAACTTGGACAAAAGGATTGGCCTTACTCGTGATCCGTGAAAACGCTAGGAGATCGGCGATCAGGGTTTGCATTCGTCCTGCGGCATGCTGCATTCGTTCAAGATAATCCAAGCCCTGTGACCCTAGCGTTTCAGCCCATTTTCCTTTTAAGCGGTCTCCGAATGCTTGGATTTTTCGAAGGGGCTCTTGGAGATCGTGAGATGCAATAGAGGCAAAATCCTCTAATTCTTGGTTACTTCTTTTTAATTCGTTCATATGAATTTGCAGAACTTCCTCGGCATTTTTTTCTTTTGTGATATCCCAATTCACTCCGATCATTCTGATCGCTTCGCCTTTTGAATTTCGATCGACTAATGCGGAACCTTTGATGAAATGCACGGATTGGTCTGGCCAAATGACTCGAAATTCAGTGTAGAAAATCCCTTCTCCTTGAAGGGCCTTTTGAAGAGCATCCTCCGTAACTTCCCGATCTTCCCCATGGAGGGCATTGGCCCAGGTCGCATAGGGTACCTGTTTGGAATCAGGAGGTAGACCATATAAGGCATACATTTGGGAATCCCAGGTTAGTTCATTCTGGCTGATGTTCCACTCCCATATTCCGATATTGGCGGACTGAGTAGCCAACAACAAACGATTGGATATTCTCTTTTGTTGTTCCTCGTGTCTTTTTCTTGCTGTGATATCGATGACGGAGGCCAGGACGAAGGTACCTTCGTCTGTGGTGACGGGATTCAGGCCAATTTCGACGGGAAATTCGGAGCCGTCTTTGCGGAGGCCGTAGAGGTCACGACCGCTGCCCATTTGGCGCGGGGTGGTGTTCTGGAAGAAGGCGGTCCGATGGGCCGGATGCTGGTCCCGGAACCGGACCGGCACGAGGACCTCGATGGGTTGGCCGAGGAGCTCTTCCTGGCCATAGCCGAACTGTTGGGTCAGGAGCCGGTTGGCCAAGATGATGGCGCCCTGGTGATCGATCATGAGCATGCCGCTGGGGGCCGCTTCGATAATGGAGTGAAAAAAATGTTCTTTCTTGAGGCGGCTTGCCAAATGGGTTCGAATTTCCATTTGGGTGATGACTTGCCGGGCCAGGGCCTGAAGGGCTGTTTGTTGTTCGGGTGTCAGCGTACGGGGGAGACGATCGATGACGCAGAGGGTCCCAATGGCTTGGCCTTCGGGCGTTCGAAGGGGAGCCCCGGCATAAAATCTGATTTTGGGGTCTTTGGTGACGAGCGGATTGTCGGCGAATCGTGGGTCTTGCAAAGCGTCGGGAATTTCAAAGATTTCATTTTCCAATATGGCGTGGGCGCAAAAGGCGATATCTCTGGGCGTTTCTTGAGCCGTGATACCAACCTTAGATTTAAACCATTGACGGTGGGCATCGACCAAACTGATGAGGGCAATTGGTGTTTGACAAATGTGAGCAGCCAGCATGGTGAAGTCATCTAATGATGCCTCTGGCATGGTATCTAAAAGATGATATCGTTCAAGCGCGGCGAGCCGCTGTTCTTCATTTTTTGGCAATTGGGCTGCGATCACCTGTTGTATTCCTTTTTATATACCTTTTTCCCCTTTTATTCTTTTTCGGTCCGTCTCCACTTCTTCTTAAGGATTTTATCTCTTTGGGTATGGATCCTTGCTAGGCCGGTCTTGTTCTTGGGTGGGTGGTTTCCCCTTTTTTAGACCACTTACAGGGAGAGTTTCTGGCAGTTTCCCCAGCAGATAGAAGAAGGGATCCGTCACTAAAACTAGTTCAATGGGAAACTTGCAAATTTTGCCTGCTAAAAGGAAAATCAACGAACCGAAATCTGGTGTTCAATAGGTAATAGCGAGAGCGCTCAAGAGGGCTGATGCAGGCAAATAAAGACAAATAAAAGTGCAAAGGGCTTTGTCCGTGGGAATCTATTATAGTTTTGATTTACTAAACTTTGTTTTTTTAATGGGGTGGAATTTTGGAAGGACTTGTCTTATTGAAAAGGTTACACCTTTCTGAAATTAGCGAGATTCTGATGGGTTGAGTAAAATAATGACAAATCGAGCCCCCGCAACCACCAAGCAAGTCATCAAAGAACTCGCACATTTCCCCTCACTCCCTTACAGGTTATCCTGTTCTAGAAATCGAGAATGCTTTTCCCATGAACAGGGGGCCGTAGGCTCTCTTATCCGATACGTAACCCTTCTGAGGAATAGTTGTTTCTTTCTCTTGGGTTTACGTACTAGAAACCGATGTGTTTCTTCTGGGAGTGAAAGCACATCAATTGAGGACCCGTCGCTAGATTAGCTCCAAATTCGAAATTGAAATGGTTTGCCTGAATTTCTGACACCTATGGATCCAGTGCGAAGAATTGACCATAAAGGGTGGATTACTTAGGTTAATTCTGCCATATTGTAATTTTCTGGGTATTTATCCACAATTGCATACTTGGGTGCCTGTGAAGAGCTTTCAGAAGACAGGTTCATACGTCAGTACAAATACATTAAGGGAATGAACAAGATTTCTCAAGATCACTCAAGGCACGAGGTTAGCGATGCGTTGAGATCATCCTTGTCGAAAATAACTATTTCAATTTTAGTTCCTGTGTACAACGGAGGCGAGGCCTTTCGGCAATGCCTGATAAGCCTGGCCGCCTTAATCCTCCTCCGATGGAAATTTTTGTCGTTGCCGATGGCGACACAGGTGGATCCCGGCAAAAGGCAGAAGAGTTTACTCCAGGTCATTAGACTTCCGACCACCTCGGGCGGGCCGGCTCGGCCCCGAAACATTTGGGCTCTAAAGGCGAATACCTCTTCTTTGTGGATGCAGATGTGTGTGCGTGCGTCCGGATGCCCTGCGACAGGTGGCAGAACCATTTCACTGTTATCCAAGCCTCACCGCGTTGATTGGATCGTATGGTGACACCCCTGCCGAAAAAACTTCTTGTCCCAATCACTCTTGTCCAAAACAGAATATGAAGATGATGGATTCCCCAATGTTCATGGGCTTTATCTGTTTTGGACAGCATTTGGGGCACAAATTTGGAAACCGAACATTTTCAGCCTAAAACCCGCATGAATATTGCCCTTCATGTTTGGGATTTTTGCTGTATTGGACAGCAGTGTGTCCCAATACAAAAATTTCTTTCACCACTATGTCCATCAACATGCCAGAAATGACGCGTCAACGTTTTGGGGGCCTGCGGAGCAGTACGACAAACAAGTTTTGTGAAAGCAGGTGGATTCGATGAGACGTATCGGCGCCCTTCTATTGAAGATATTGAGTTGGGATATCGATTGAAAAAAGTTGGTCATCAGATTCGGCGGTGTAAAGAAATTGGAGTCAAACATTTGAAACGATGGGGCATCATTTCAATGCTCAAAGCCGACTTTTTCTACCGGACAATTCCATGGACGGAGGTAATTCTTCGTGATCGTATGTTTGTGAATGACTTAAATATCCGCTATTCCGAATGTATGTGCTTGGAGTTGTCTGTGTCGTGAAACGGGTTCACTCGATTCGTGCCGTTTTGCTCGATATTGATGGGACGCTCTATCACCAGCAGTCTCTTCGTGGCCTGATGGCCTTTGAGTTGTCTACCGTTCCGCTTGCATTAGGTTCTATTCGTGAGGCTCTGCGTGTCTGGCGAATTTTGAAATGTTTTCGGGAAGGACGTGAGGCGTTGCGAGCCATTGAAGATTCCGGTGTTCCCCTAGTGAGTTTGCAATATTCCCTTGTTGCCGAACGAGTCTGTGTGACCCCCAGAGAGGTGGAAATGGTTGTGCGGGAATGGATGTACCGTCGCCCCTTGAAATATCTCAGGATCTGTCGGCGTCGTGACATGATGGAATTTTTTCAGTTTGCGGCTGAGAGGGGCCTGCGTACGGGAGTCTTTTCTGATTACCCTGTCAGAGAAAAATTGCAAGGGCTAGGGATTCATGCTCCGTTAACGGTAGAATTATGCGCAACGGACCCGGAGATTAACGCGTTTAAACCTAACCCCAAAGGGTTTCTCCATGCCTGCAAACTATGGAATCTAGAACCAGGGGAAGTGTTGTATGTTGGCGATCGTCTTGAAGTGGATGCTTGTGGTGCCAAAGCTGCCGGAATGCCTTGTGTTATTTTTTCCCGCAGAACGTCTCGCGGGTTTGCCGGGGATGCAAAAACAAAATATCGTTCGATTACTACTTTTAGAGGTCTTTGCGATGTTATCTATTCAGCCATCTAGCTTTCTCCGGGGACTCTGGCCTTATGTCCAGATTGCTCGGATCGACCACTGGTTTAAAAATGTGTTTATGATTCTGGGCATCGTGCTGGCTCTGTTTTATGAGCCGGAACTCTTCGCCTGGGATAGTATTCCTCCTTTGCTTCTGGCTCTCTTAGCTACCTGTTTGGTTGCCTCAAGCAATTATGTGGTGAACGAGCTTCTTGATGCGCCTTATGACCGTCTCCATCCAGTGAAAAAGGACCGGCCCGTTCCTTCCGGGAAGGTCAAAAGCGGTTGGGCCTGGATGGAGTGGTTCTTATTGGGCGCTTCAGGGATAGTTCTTGCTTTTTCCCTAAATGCGTATTTTGGAACCACAGCCGTGTTATTTTTATTGAGCGGCTTAATTTACAATATCCCCCCTATACGGACGAAAGAACTTCCTTATTTAGACGTGCTTTCTGAGGCACTCAATAATCCGATTCGGCTGTTGCTCGGGTGGTTTGCACTTGTAACCAATAGCATCCCTCCACTTTCCCTTGTGTTGGCGTACTGGATGGTTGGGGCATTTTTTATGGCAACCAAGCGATTTGCTGAGTATCGGCGCATTGGTGATCCAATACGTGCACGGGGGTATCGAAAGTCGTTCGGGTATTACACCGAAAATCGCCTATTGCTCAGTATGTTCTTTTATGCGATGGCCTGTTCCTTTGTGTCTGGAATATTTCTTGTCCGATATCATATGGAGTTGATTCTCTTTGTCCCTATAGGGGCGGGGTTTTTGACGTATTATCTTAAGGTTGGCTTGCTTGAGGATAGCCCCGTTCAAAATCCAGAAAAATTATACAAGGAAGGTGGGTTTGTTCTGTATGTTGGATTGAGCACGCTGCTCTTTCTCCTGCTTATGTTTTCTGAGATTCCTTTTTTGTATGAGCTTTTCAATGTTAATCCGGCTCTCATTCCACCTCTTTGGACTATTGGTGGAAAGTAAGTGCCTGTCATCTGCCTAGAAAAATGATTCAAGAATACCCGAGGCTTTGGTTTTTGTGCGTATCCTGTTAGGCGATGGACAAGTCAACCACGAGGAAATTATTCCTGCTGAGCTTGGTCAAGCCGCACACGAACGAACTTGATGTCCTATCCGGAAACCAGCTCAGAATGAACCGATGAATTTGGGATTAGCGAATCTGCAAAGACAATCAGATACTCGCCCATACCGAGATCCAAGCTGGCTTACGAATTCGCACGGAACTGGATCGAGGCCATTCTCCAACGCGAATTGTCTGTGTTCAGCTTCCAATTTTTATTAAGGCGACAATACCAATAATATGTTTCTAAGAATACAAAGATTTCTGCCAACGGCGGCCAAAAATTTCATTCAATCACGAATGACCCAAGGAGGAGACTTCCTAAAGGCAAGCGATTGGCGAGCGATAGCTGGGCTAATGATTGCCCTTGGCATTGTTTTGCGGGTTATGCCTTATCTCCATAACCGATCTCTTTGGGTGGATGAGGCCATGTTAGCTAAAGGGATCCTAGTAAGGTCCTTTTCTCAATTGCTGGGCCTTCTAGATTACAGCCAAATGGCTCCTGTTGGATTTCTCTTCATTGAAAAAACGCTGGTTCTCAACTTTGGCGATGGTGAGTATGTGCTTAGGCTATTCCCTCTTCTGGCTGGAATCCTTTCCCTCTTTCTTTTTTATGGACTGGCTCGTCGAATTTTAACTCTTCGCGGGGCCACAATTGCCCTCACGCTTTTTGCCATTTCCGAACGCCTCCTTTACTATTCTTCAGAACTCAAACCCTACTCGTCAGATGTCATGATCGCCTTAGGCATTTACTGGCTGGGATTAATTTGCATTGAGAAAGAATCAAGATTCGTTCTTTCTCTCTTCCGGTTATCCATCGCTGGCGCCATCCTCATCTGGTTCTCGTACCCCGCAGTATTTTCATTGGCTGGAGTAGGAATTGCCCTGACCCTTTATTGCCTAAAGACCCAGAAATGGCAGCATATGGTATGGCTTTCATTGCCTGCTAGCTTCTGGTTGAGTAGTTTCGCACTCAACTACTTCACCACTCTTGTTAAGAGTCAGTCTCCAAAGATGCTAAATGACTGGATCAGAAACGGAGATTTCATGCCGATGCCACCGATTTCGATAGGAGATCTCATGTGGTATCCAATCAAATTTTTTGAAGTGTTTAGGGGTTCGGGGGGGTTATATTTTGTTGGGTTAGCTGCCATATGCTTTGTCATCGGCTGTGGTTCAATCTTCTCGAAGAAGCGATATGTCTGCTATATGCTCACCCTACCGATACTTTTTGCCCTATTCGCAAGTGGATTACACAAGTATCCGTTTCAGGGTCGCTTATTACTCTTCTTTGTTCCCGCTATGATGATTTTTGTTGGCGAAGGTGTTGATCGAATCATAATTTTAGGAAAACCGCCAAACCGGATTGTCTGGGTGAGTCTGTGTGTCTTTCTATTTTTGGTTCCGGTCCAGAAAGCGGTTTTAACTTTACTGAATCCCGCCAGAATGGACCGTGAAGAAGTCAGGCCTGTCATGACTTATTTGAGCCAACATTATCAGAAGGGGGATAAGTTGTATCTCTACAACGGTACTCAACCAGCTTTTGAATATTATGCAAAACGAGTCGGTCTTGAAGATGTTCAATACCAACTAGGTGCGAACAGCGGGAAAAATTGGAATACGTATGTCGATGAATTGAGAGGTCTGCGAGGGAATGATCGCGTGTGGATCCTGTTCTCGCATGTCGCCAAGAATTCCGGGGTCGACCAAGAAAAATTCTTTATACATGTCCTTGATGGCATGGGACAACAGCTCGATTCATTTAAAAGAAAGGACGCTTCCGTCTACCTTTATGAGTTACCGTCCGATGCTACGCCATAGAGAAAGTCTGTAGGAAGGAATGAATTGGTGAGCCCAAGCAATCAAGAATGGCACGACTCTTCAAGGTTGTGTCGAGTATTTCTGTGAAACAGTTTTCATGAAAATCTGCCTTTGGATATTTTCCAGCATGCCGTGAAGCCTTTACTAAGTTCCTAGTGAGGTTCGAATTTTTAAAAAATAGGATTTACTGAGGTTTAAATGATGGTTGGTATCACCCCTTTTCCTTATCTTGTCAGGGATGGGGTAGGGGGTATGAAATTCGGCAAGTGCTGAAAGGCAACCGAGTGGCCCAAGGCATATGCAATACTCTACTTCCACTGAATCCTCCACTAATGTGAGCGATCCTGGTCTTCCCAGAAATCTGAAATTCCTTAAAAACAGACGCAGATTGAAAAGCAGGTTAATACTCCGAAGTTTTTTTGTGAGATCTTTTTTACTTGAGGGGCTACGTTCTAGGTAGCTTTTCGAAGGGCATCAGTGTTGAGATTCGGGAACGGATGGTGGGTACATAATGACCGACAGAGCATTGTGATCGCTGAGGATACCTTTTAATGGAAGGGATTGGGGGTGATCGGTGCGGATCCCTCTGACGGCAATCAAATCCGGCCCGGTTTGGTGCACAAGGCTTAACGCATTCGCTTGAAGAAACTCTTCCAAAATCTCTGCATCGCGCTCCTCTTGGTCTGGTCGAAGATTCGCGTCCATTCCGACTAGCAATGGTGCGTCAGGAGAAACGAACCGCTTGATGGCTGCTGTAATCTGTCTGAACTGCAGGGCTCTGGCCTCAATGCTGTCATGTCCACGACCTGCGTCCATATGACTGTTGAGAACCCAAAAGGTAGAAAATTTGACCAGCTGAAATCCTTTCGAAAAGTAATCATCGGCTTTATTCAGTTCGGTATTCCATCCCGCGAAGGCCTCATAGGGTTCTGCATTGACAGACTCAGGTTGTTCCCGGGCGAGCATCAGGAGCCCGGGACTCAAACATATGTCGCACATGGCTCGAAGGGGCCACCAGTCACCACCACCGCCATCGGTGAACAATGGGTGATTCCCCCAGACATGTCCGGTGTATCGGGCGAGTTGCGCCGGACGTACAAAGGCTTCTTGAAACAGCACAAGATCAAACTTGGAGGCTAGATCCCCAATACAGGCGACCTCGTCTTCCGTGTGGGCATCGCTCGAGAAGAACGAGCCGGGAAGAAGGCGGTCATGAATATTAAAAACCAAGACCTGGAGCCCATGGCTCGCAGTTGAATCAGGAAGAGCTGCCGCCGTGAGACCCGCTTGCTGTTGCCAATCGAGGCGACACGGTGTGGTCAGAGTGGGTTTCGTTTCAAACCTTCCCAGACAAGCACTCAGCATGGTGAGTGCCATCAGGGTCAACACAATCCAGCTGGCCTCCCACCGGCTTGTTTTCAGCATAGGCATTGGCCATCTCCCATGTAGCCATTTGAATTCAAAAGACAGTCTTCTGTTCCTTCACCTTTGTGAGTCGAATTTCGTTACATAGGATAAAAGGCTATGCATTCCGCATAATTTCTGAACCTGAGGCCGAGGTCCCAAACGCGTGCCTCTCCATCGAGAAATAAGGTTCCTGCACGCTTCATTATCGGTTAATCGACCACTTTACTCCGGCGATGAAAGCGTAAAACAATAGCAGGATCAGGATGAAGATTTACCTTCGATTCATCCTTTCCTTTATAGGGAAGGGTATTCAACACATGGCGAATGGCTTCCAGCCTGGCCTTCATTTTGCTGTTCGCTCTGACAATGATCCAGGGGGAGTACGAGGTATGCGTTTTACTAAACATTTCTTCTTTATACATGGTGTAAAGATCCCAATTTTCTTGGGCTTTATCATCAACGGGGCTGATTTTCCACTGTTTCAAGGGATTATTGACTCGACCTTTAAAACGGCGTTCCTGCTCATCTTTAGAAATGGAGAACCAAAACTTAATGATTTCAATGTTATCTTCATACAGCATATGTTCGAATTCTGGCACTTGCTGCATGAAAGTCTGGTACTGCAACTTTGTGCAAAAATTCATGACGGGCTCGACGACCGCCCGGTTGTACCAGCTCCGATCAAAGAAGGCGATTTCCCCGGGATTGGGAAGAGGCTTGACGTATCGTTGGAAATACCATTGTCCCTTTTCCACCTCAGTGGGTTTGGGCAAGGCCACTACTCTCATTGAGCGTGGATTCAGATGCTCGGTAAATCGTCGAATCGCTCCCCCTTTTCCCGCAGCGTCACGACCTTCAAAGACAATGACCACTCGTCGTCCATTGATCTGGACATCTCTCTGTAACTTCACCAATTCAATTTGTAATTGTCGTAATTCTGCTTCATAGCGCAGAATTCGTAAGGCACTCTTGGCGCTAATGTTTTTGGACTTGAGGAGTTGGAGCAGCCCCTTCTTGGAGGTCAGTCCGATGAGATCTTCCTCTGTCAACATCTCAGGCACAATCGGAATTGGCACGGTTTTCAGATTTTTCTTCATGGTCATTGCGCTAATAGGCTCCTCTTAAGTTGTTGGTATATGTTTCCCATCTCAACACAATGTAGACAAAAGTCAACAGACCATGCCAACTTTTGCATAGTCATAACAAAAGAGAAGAAGGAAGGGCACTGGGCAGCACATTTACGACCGTCCTCCCTCCTTGGGGGATAACTCGGCTAACCGAGAAACGATACCGGATCAATCCTGGTCTTCTCATTCTTGGGAGACCGTTTCTCCATTCTCAGGTTCCGTGCAGATAATGTTCTAAAACACTTCATGGTGAATGGCAAGAACAAAGTGGAAAGAATAGGGGACGGGGATGCTTCCCCCATGAGTCTTACGGTCGGTCGGGAGGTTAGGGTCAAGGGCAAAGAGCACTGCGTTTGGCTTCTTGTGGCTTCTGTCTCGCGCTTGTACGTCTGACGATGTACTTCGGGCTATGGGGTAATGATGACCTCGACAGAGGATGGCAAACTGTCGGCACCGCGAATGTCCGTGACTCTGAGCGTAAAGCGGAAGATTCGTTCTTCGACTACAAACGGCGCCAAAAATTTGGCTTGGGCAGAATACGGATCAAGAAGCGGGACTTTACTTCCTCGTACTTGTTCCCAGTGGTACTGGAGGGAGCCACCGTCGGGATCGTAACTCGCTAAGCCATTCAAGGTGACTCGTGTTCCCGAAGAGACGGTTTGCTTTGTCCCGGGATCCGAAACCGGCGGGTGATTGGGTTCATCATTGACCTCAACGAGAATTTTCAGTGTGGCCTCTTGATTGCGGTTGTTCACGGTGAGCACAGTTTCTCCATTCCCCACCAGTCGAAGCACCCCGTTTTGGTTAACGGAGATAATTTTATCGTTGGCTGACTGGTAGGTGGTTCCTGTGGCTTGGCCACGAAGGGAACGGGTGATTCCGTCTGAGAATCTCCCAATCACCGGTAATTCAACGGTTTTTCCTAGAAAGTCCACTTGGTCATACACACGAGTTCCGCTGGCCCGTCCCAATCGCAGAGGCTTGTCCGTTTGAAAGTCTATTTCCAAAAGTTCGGCGTTTGGCTCGATCTGAATCAGGATTTCATCGAAGATGGCTAAGGATTCATGTTGGGATTGTCTTCCACCTTGTTCGGCCACAGCGAGAAGCCTATAGCTGCCTATAGCTTCTTTGGGGACAAGGATGTTTCCGCCAAAGGGAGGGGTGCTTTTTGCCGTCGCGACAAGGGCTAATTTTTCTTCGACCAATACCCGCAGCATGTCGTCAAATTCTCCATACCAATAATAGTTCACCTTGGTGACGCCGGGGAGATCCTTTGAAGCCAGGGCGACCGAAATATGATCCCCTGACTGGTGAACACTCGATTCTTTTGGCTCAATTATGGAGAGGGACCAGGCTGGTTGCGGTCCAAACATGATGGCCAGAATGGTGAGGAAGCCTACCGTCTTGAGGGAGACCCAAGCGCGAGACATGTACGTACCTCACAGAGAATCAGGAGCCAATCGTCTTATCATACATGACCCTTCCCAGAGGGTGCATCTCTCATGATCATGACGGGGGCCTGGCATGTGAGATGTGGGAGAGAAGGTCTGGAGGCGTGGAAATCCCCTCAGCAAGCTGAGGGGTATCCTGCGCTTCTTTTTTGAAAATGAGGGTACGGTGAATAGCCGGACACCTTGAAACACCCTCTAGGGCATCATCTGGAGAGTCTTACATCGCCATCTTCTCTGAGTCAGTGTCCTGGCCCATCTCATCAAGATTCGGATGATTCAATACCCAAGCAGGCACTGGACGAATATCCCAGATGACCCCGAAGAGTTGGAGCCCTCGCAGCAAGTAATACGTGACATCGATTTCCCACCATCGAAAGCCTTGCCGGGTGGAGCTGCAATATTGATGATGATTATTGTGCCACCCTTCACCTAACGTGATGATGGCTAGGAGGAAGTTGTTCCGGCTATGGTCGGATGTTGGATAGCGTCGGCTGCCGAAAAGATGGGAGAGCGAGTTGATGGTGAAGGTGCCGTGCCACAGAACAACAGTAGAAATCACGAAGCCCCAGACCAGCATTTGCCATCCATTCGTCCCTAAATTTGGATAGGAACTCCCCAGCCATTTACCGAAGAGAAACAGGATGACGGCTAAACCAATTGGCACAAGCGTATCGAAACGATTCAGAAACCGCAATTCCGGGTATCGCGCAAAATCTTTTATGCGGTTCAGTTTCGTCGCCAGTTGGTCATGGGTTAAGAACCAGCCTATATGGCTCCACCAAAGGCCACGGATGATAGGAGAGTGTACATCTCCCGGTTTGTCAGAATAGGCATGATGGTGGCGATGATTGGCGGCCCACCATAAAGGACCTCGTTGGGCGGCGCTGGCCCCAAGGCAGGCAAACACGAACTGCATCCCTCGTGAGGTGCGAAACGTTCGGTGTGAAAAATATCGGTGATAAAAGCCGGTAATGGCAAACATTCGTACAATATACAAGGACACGGCAACCGTGACCGCCACTGGACTCCAGCCAACCCAAATGACTGCGAGGACCGCAAGATGCAACCCCAAAAATGGGACCGTGCGTGCTAGATCTATTTCGCGACCGTTTTTATGGGAAGCTCGTGCTGTCGCTTCGTTGCTGTCAAACAAGGACTGCAACAGTTTCCAAAGGCCCAACATGATTCGCTGGATTTCTCGCATCCTCACCGCTCCTCTCTCATGTGTAGGGAATCCCGAGATATCAACAGGTTACGATATAGGGAACTTCATCGAGGCCTTCGTGTAAAACGGGGGATTCACAACTTTCTGTAAGATAAAAAGGAAAATGTTCAAACTCTATAAATTAAACCAAAATGAGCCCTTCTGGCAAATACAATTTAAGATAGAGTATGGCCTTTGTGATTGAAGGGGAGGCTGGAGATCATAAAAATCCTGGTTGGAAAAGGCCGAGCCGGATGCCCATCGTCGTGGTAATGTAGGCGAGGAATGATCATGGCCACACAAAAACTTTCTTCGTAAAACCACTAAGTCCCATCACTTTCCCGGTTGATGAGAGGGGAACAGTACTGTTGGGAAGCCACAAGAAGGAGTGGCATGTTGGCAGCTCCTGTATGTGTTATCAAGGGTTGTATGGCCCCAATATGAAAGAAAGATCTGAAGAAACTGGAAACCTTTTTCCGAACCTGCATGTTCGCCCTCAATGTTGAAGCCACGTAAATCTGAATTGATCTACCAAGCACCCCGTTCAAAAGGTCCGATCTTGATGAGTTGCTCGAAACGGTGGAATGGATTCAGGGGAATGACTACCCGACTTAAGGAACGTATGAATAATTTCTTCTAGGAACGGTTTAGTGTAGGAAGTAGGTTACAAAAGACTTGCCCACTCTTCGGCAGAATGCCCTTCTGACTGCTGCCATACAGGTAGATTAACAAAATCACCCTCAAATTTACCAACTTGTTCTCCGTGACAGTGCTGTGTGGCAGCTATTGAAATTCTCGCCCGATTCCTCCTCGTGAGTGTATCCATGAACTTTTACCATGCCAGTGAGTCCTGAATAGTGGAACAGGCCAAAAACGCAACTATCATACGATAGCTTACATGTTCCTGTTGTAGGCGAACATATAGGAGAACCCATGCGGCTAAGATGGCCACAGCTGAAGTGCTCCCGCGAAACACGGTGTCACGATGAATTCTATTGGGAGCAAGAGGAGTATGCAGGGTGACCCCAGAGTCATCAGCCACCATAACTTCAATCCCGATGGCTTTTGATAACGGAATTTGCTCGTGCAGATATTGCTCTAATTGACACCGGTCCATCTCGCCACCGTTATATCAGGCTAGAATGGATAAGAGGGTAGGTCTTTGAAATGCTGTGGTTCATACCCACCACAAGCATGAATGATTTGGTCCCCTTCACAAAGGGCGGCAAGCCAAATCTTATGACCAAGATGAGCGTCTAGGTTGTCTGAAACAATATTTGACGGATGCTGATCATTAAAACCATCTACCCTGTGTATGCACCCTGGTTAGGGCCTTTTAGTTTTGAACATTTCCTGACCTTTTATGTTCGTGGATAGAGAAAGGTGAATGAACAGTTAGTCAACAAAAGATTTCCCCTTATTTAACGGCCATTTTTCATGAGTCGATTGTTTGCCGATATTGACACCTCGCGGTTCCTTTGCTACTTATCGTTTTGTCCCACAGGGCATGTATATTTCCTGTGAGCACTGCGCTCTACCTTTCGCACGAAAACTCCTTTCTCGAGATGCGCGATACAACAAGGAGGTGAAACGCTTTGAAAATTTTTATCTATCTCGTTTTATTTTCGTTCTCCTACCTGGCGGTCCCCATGCAGCCATTGGCCGCAGTAGGAGATGTGAATTACATTTCTGACGAATTGAATGTGCCGCTACGCAGTGGGCCCTCCACTGCCCATCGCATTATCCACCGTGGTCTACCAAGCGGGACCAAACTGACCGTTCTCGCAACCGATGAGGAGGCGGGGTTCACCCAAGTTCGGACTGACGGTGGGCTGGAAGGTTGGGTGACATCCCAGTATCTCATCGGGGAACCCATCGCCCGGGTCAAGCTGGCCGCTACCGAGAAACGCCTTAAAAATCTCCAAGCCGAAATCGACAAAGAACGCGAAGGGCGAGCGAGCATCCAGGTTGAGCATAAAGAAGCCGAGGCCAACAACCGGGCACTGAATTCGCAGGTGCAAGCCCTGTCGAAAGAACTCGCGGAACTGAAACGTATATCAGCCGACCCGATCAACGAGCATGCTCGTAACATCGAGCTGACCCAGCAAAACACCCTCTTAGCGGGCCAAGTTGAAGAGCTATCTTCTAAAGCCAGGCGGCTGGAAGACAACGTACAACTCGAATGGTTGCTGTACGGTGGCGCTCTGGTACTCATCGGCCTGTTAATCGGGGTAATTCTCAAAGCACGGCCCCGACAGACGACGAGTTATTCCCGCTATTCGTAAGTGACAATCTCAAAAAAACCGTGCCCAAAAGTCCCTGTTCCCTTAGGCAACCATCTCGCACACACTCGATTCAGGCCTGTCGGGTAAATACACGCCGTCCGATTATTTCAATGCCTCAAGGGTGGTACGGAGTTCTTGGACCTCTGTCTGAAATAACGCAAGGTGTTCATCCCGTTGGGGTTGAGTATCCTTGAACTTCCATATCCGCTTAAAAATAGCCAACAGTTCCTTGGTATGGGTCACGGCGAGAGCGTAAGTTGATGTCTCCCGTTTGGCTTCGTCCACACAACACAACGTATTGTCGAAGGCATGAAATTGATTGTGCAGGTCGTTCAATGGCTGATCGTACCCTGTTCCACCTTTTGACGCTTCTGCACTGGCTTCCATCATGGTGGCGAGATTCAGCACGGTTTCGACACTGGTGGTCCCTTTCGCTTTCTCCGCATAGTCATCCGCACGGGGATAGAAGATATAACTGCATCCGCTGAGTCCGGTAATCAGGGCTGCTGTGGCCAAGATGGCAGCGATCTTTTGCATAAATTCCTCCATGGTGACGGTGAATGTCGACGTGAACGTTTTGTCTTCTATGGTTTCTAAAAGTCTGTTTTTCCTTTCTGGGTTGATCTGAATGTTAGCGTATCTGGGAATGTCAAGTTAGACAAACTTTTTGAAATGAGAAAAAATTCAATCCGGATGACTTTTTTGAGGGTTGGCCCCTCAAAGACTGAACTCAAAGACGCTTAGACGCAGTTCCCACGTAACGTTGGTCCATATTCCTGGGCTCCTATCTCAAATCCACCCCCATTTCTCCTTCAACTGAAAATGGCATGGACCTCTTAAGGCCGGTATAATCAACAAGTGAGAATACCGATTATGGCTAACCTCTCAAAGCGATTGCAGACCAACGTCGAAGGCAACTTTTTTGTCGATTCTACGTGTATCGACTGCGATACCTGTCGGGAGTAGGCTCCTGCGACGTTTACCGAGGAAGGTGATTACTCTGCCGTTTGCCACCAGCCAGAATCGTCAAAAGATGAATTCGCCGCTTACCAAGCGCTGATCGCCTGCCCCTGGGATCGATTGGCACCATGACGAAGAACCCTACGATCTTCTCACAGGCCCAAGCCTCCTTCCCGCTACCTCTAGAAAACGGTGTCTACTACGTGAAGTTCAATTCGGCAAAGTCGTTTGGCGCCCACAATTATTTCATTCAAGGTCTCGAGGGAAATTGGTTGGTCGATTCTCCTCGCTATCTCAAATAGCTGGTGCAAGCCTTTGAGGAGCTGGGGGCATTCAGCACATCTTCCTCAGCCATCAAGATGACGTCGCGGAGGCTGCTCGCTATGCGAAGGCCTTTGGCGCTACACGAATTATTCATCGGGCCGATCCCACCGCTATGCCCAATGCGAAAAGGATCATCGACGGCGAGGATGGCGTTCAAGTGGAGCCGAAGTTCGTCTGCATTCCTGTTCCCGGCCATACCGCAGGAAGCATGGCTCTTCTTTACAACAATCGTTTTTTATTCTCAGGTGATCATCTGTGGTGGGATCGTGATCTTCAGCAACTGGTGACTCCAGAAATTTTGGTGTGGGATGACTCGCAATTGGAACGTTCGGTCAAGAAATTACTCAACCTTTCCTTTGAGTGGGTGTTACCCGGCCATGGCGAACATATCCACCTCCCCCATCGCGACATGAAAAAAGCCCTCGACGAACTCCTGCAACGACGACGAAATTTCCAGCACTCGCCGATTTATCCCGACAACCCTCGTGAACCAAATTAGCCCCATCCTCACCGCGATCATGGTGATGTTATGGACACGGAGGGTTGATACATGATGACGGCCGGGGCGTTGTGATCGCTGATCAGCAATAAAAGGCGCTGGGAGTTTATCCGTCACTGTAATAGGGAAGCGAGCTGTGCCAGTGTGTTCCCCTTCCCCATGCTGCCCATGAAAAGTTTCCAACAGCGCAGGGGACTGATAATTCCTGTTAAACGACTTTCGACCCTTTGAATCTTGCACAGGTCTCTTCTTGGGCTTTTTTTCGCAAAGCATGACCTAACATTCAAGGATCAGAGGGGAGAACTGTTCTTTCATAATTGTATAGGTGAGTATAGAATTGAGTGTAGGCTTCATAAAAACCAAAAATTGTGATTGAGAGAGGGTAAATGATGAAAGCTTTATGCGCGGTGGATGGATCAAAATTTTCTATGAGGGCAGTCGAAGCGTTAGGAGCCTTGTTCCATCAATCCGTGCGGGAAGTCATTCTCGTTCATGTGATTGATACCAGTCTTCTGGAGTTAGGCCTCAAGAAAGAGGGGACCGCAACGGGGAAGACCAAGAAGATTCTCACGGCATTAGAAGCAGAAGGGAAAAAAGTTCTTAAGGCCGCGGAGGCTTACGCCACTCAGGTCTTTAATGAAAAAAAAGGGAAGGCCATAGTCAAAATTCGTTCTGTTTTGGTCAAAGGGCATGCCGCGTATTCTCTTGTCAAAGAAGCGGAAAAACGAAACCCCCATCTGATGGTTCTTGGATCGAGAGGATTTCATGATATTCAAGGATACTTCATGGGGAGTGTGTCGCGAAAAGTGTTAGCCCATGCACCCTGCCCGGTGTGTATTGTGAAGGATCCTATTCAAACCCCCGTTCCGGTGGTTCTTGCCGTCGATGGCTCCAATGCCTCTATGCGGGCGGCGAATTACCTGAAATCTTGGATTTCTCCGGATTTAGTCTCGGTGCATGTACTGTCGGTCGTTCCCGAAGCTTCCAGGGGTCTAGGCGCAAGTGCCCGTGCAAAACCGTATACAAAAGCCTTGACCGACGCATTTCAAAAGCAAGCGCAAGAAGCGACGGCCAAAGTTCGATCGCTTCTGTTGAAGAAAAAATTCGACGTCACCTCTGAGGTGGTCCCTGGAAATCCACGGGCAGCCATTTTGGACTGCCTGGTAAACCGTGAAGCGGGTCTCGCGGTGTTGGGCGCAAAGGGCTTAACAGGGCCTGAACGTTTTCAAATGGGCAGTGTGTCGGAATGGGTGGCCGCGTATTCCGGTTGTTCTATTTTGGTTGTACGGCCGCAAATACGGTAAAGAACGTGGAGACCACCGGCCCAACGTGGCCGGAGCGTATGTCCTGTGACGCCACTTCTTCATGGCCTGCGGCTTCATGTGAGGATGTGCATGAAAAAGGAAATTCCTAGCGTTTAGGTGAAAACGAGTATGGCCACAACAAAACTTTCATCAGGAAACCGGCTCCCCGCAATCAGCCTCCCGCTGGTTGGCGGTGGCAAGGTGACATTGGGACAACCTCAGAAGAAGGGTCACTGGCAGCTCGTGTTTGTGTATCGAGGCCAGCATTGCCCGATCTGCAAAAAATACCTAAAGAAACTTGAAAGCTTGAAAAATAAGTTTCTTGCCACAGGGGCTGAAGTGGTCGCGGTGTCCGGTGATTCTGAAGGCAAAGCCGTGGCCATGATGGAGGCCGCCGCACTCGCTTTACCTGTGGCCTATGGATTGTCCATCGAGCAGATGCATGACTTAGGGCTGTATATCTCTCACCCACGGTCTCCGGAGGAAACAGACAAACCTTTTCCCGAGCCTGGAATGTTTGCCGTGAATGCTGAGGGCAAGGTCCAGTTGATCGATATCTCCAACACGCCATTCAATAGGTCCGATCTGGATGAGTTGCTCGAAACAGTAGAATGGATACAGGAGAATAACTATCCGATCCGCGGAACATATGAATAACGTTGATGTGGAATCATGGAGAAAGCGTGGCAAAATATGCATCGTTTCTTGTGCCGAATGGCGGGGTTCATGGCCTTCGACGAATCTGTCGCGATATCCCCTGAAACCTGTCGTGAGTCCGGTTATATCCGGTTATAGATGAAGGGCGACAATAATCACCTTCTAATCTCACCAACGTGATCTTCAAGACGGTGCAGTGTGGCAGCTACTGATATCCTAGCCCGATTCTGCCGGTTGAGTGTGCCCACAAAATTTTCCCATGCCAGTAAGTTCTGAAGAGTCGAAGTGCCATACACGCACTCACAACCACGAATCAGTACGGTCGCGTCTGATTTTATTGAGTTGTTCAAGGGTATTTGTGTATCTTACCGTATTCGAAAGCTTGCCCGATGTCCTTTGTCGTCTGCATATAATAGTTTGTAGAATCACATGAAAGGGACCTCCTCAGCGATCTAAGCATTGTGATGATCGGGACCGATCGACTTTAAACCCTCTCCCCCCTACCGTCCCGTTTATGCCAAGGGTCTTTCATCATTGGTGGATAGACAATGCTTGGTTTGCCACAGACGGCTCTCTTCCCTCTGCCTATTTCGCGATCAACCTCTTTGAGCCACATAGTATTGGTGGGAGGTAAGAGAGAGGGCATGCTGTGCACAGTCCGGGATTACTTTAGGTGACATGAAAGTTCTACATTTGAAACCGGAGGATATCGCTACAGACTGAAAGGCACTTTTCGAAGGGTGAAGTGTAAAGAAGCGTTGAAGAACTCTAAACGGCCGGGGAAATGATTTTCCGATGACAGGAATTTTACCAGGAAAGAACTAGCAGGGAGAAACTATATGCTCAATACCTGCGGTGCCCTACTCCGTGCGTTTCTAAGAGGACAGTCTTCAATAGACAAGGTCTGGATTGGCACGTGTGGCGCTCTGCTTTTTCATGGCTGCGCATTTTTTATAGACGTGGTAAAACCGGAAAAACCGCAAACTTCTTCTGAACAGGTGCAGCAGTTATATATACTTGCCAAGGATCAGGGAGATGGTGACGCACAGGTACGCTTAGGAGAAATATATGCTGTCGGTCACGAGGTGCCCCAAAACTATGAACAGGCCGGTTACTGGTACCGGGTGGCTGCCGATCAAGGAAATAAAATCGCTCAGCTGCGTCTTGCCGAAATGTACATGATGGGTCACGGTGTCCCTCGAGATCATACCGAAGCCGGTCACTGGTACCGGCTCGCAGCAAATCAAGGAGACGTATTAGCTCAATTGCGGCTTGGCCGAATGTACGATGGGAGTAATGGGGAGCCGCCGGATTACCCAGAAGCCAGTCAATGGTTCCGCATGGCCGCCGAACAGGGGGACGCTCAGGCCCAAAGGCGTCTCGGAGAAATGTTCGATCAGGGCCTTGGTGTCCCGCAGGATTACCAAGAGGCCAGTCTCTGGTACCGCATGGCCGCCAATCGGGGAGACGTTGGAGCCCAACTGCGTTTGGGAGAAATGTTCGATCAGGGCCACCGTGTCCCGCCGGATTACGGAGAGGCCCGCCATTGGTACCGCATGGCCGCCGAACAGGGGGACGTTGGAGCCCAACTGCGTTTGGGAGAAATGTTCGATCAGGGCCAGGGTGTCCCGCCGGATTACCAAGAGGCCAGCCATTGGTACCGCATGGCCGCCAACCAGGGGAGCACGTCTGCTCAAATCCGGATGGCTGAGAAGTGCACCTCAGGCCAGGGTGTATCCAAGGATCTTGCAGAAGCCGCTCGCTGGTACCGCTTAGCAGCTGATCAAGGAGATCCATTCGCACAATTGCACCTCGGTGAAATGTACGAAACCGGCAGAGGGGTGGATCGAGATTATACTGAAGCAAGTCGCTGGTATAACCGGGGGGCTAAACAGGAAAACCCACTTGCACAATTACACCTCGGTGAAATGTACGAGGTGGGTCAAGGAGTCCCACAGAATTATGTTGAGGCAATGAAATGGTACACTCGTTCTGCAGACCAAGGACAAGCCGAAGCGCAGTTCAAGCTTGGGAACGTATACGTATTGCGAAAAGATTATGTGAATGCGCATATGTGGCTCAATCTTAGTGCCGCCAGCGGACATGAAAAGGCTCAAAATCAGCTCGCCGGAATCGCGCTAGAAATGACCCATGACCAGATTGAGGAAGCACAGGAACTTGCCCGTGAATGGAGTGTCGGGAGGAAACTACCCGGCAAGCCGGGAGACAGTTGAGTCACACAGTTTCTCTCAGACTTCGCAATCGCGTAACGTCATTCAAGCCTTCTCTCGTCTAACCCATTCATAGGTATTGGGATGTCGCACGTCAAGGACGGAGCAATAGGCGTCCCGGAGGTGAAGCATTGAATCTGATGGTTGATCTGTATCTCCTAGCCGTTCACACAGGAACACACCTTAGTGATTCTCGGAAAGTGGGAACGAGATAACCACCCCGCCCATCACATCGTTCAGCTTATAATCCTTCTTGGGACTGAGAGGGTGTGCGTTATGACAACTCACGCACGATGGCGAAACGGCGGTATCGGCATAGATTGCCATAAAATACTGGCGCCCATCTTTCTCGACGACGCCCGTGAAGGGCTTGCCAGGATTTGCCGTCACAATCTCTAACCCTGTTTGCTCCAACCATGAGCTTGATCTGTTTTTTTCGTAGATGGGCCATAAACTGATGAGGCGATACTCAAGCCCACTTCCACCACTTTTCACACGCAGACCAGACAGTGCGAGCATCTGTGCCGGTAGCGGAAGGGCTTTCTCTCTCCTCCATGCTTCGTCAGTCTCCACGACATCATTCTCATGCATCCTCTGCACAACATGAGTGGTGTATAAGGTTCGATCCGCTTCAAGAACGGCATGGATAAATTCTGCCACCTGTTCCGCGGCGACAACGTGGTTGGTGAGTGTGTCAGACGCTGCCCGTAAACTACTCACTGATCCAAGGCTTGTTATTAAAACAATCAAACCTCCCCACAGAAAACAGTAATGTTTCATACATGGTCCTCCATCTCTAGACAAAATTTTGTTATGGGTATTAAAGGATAAATGAAAACAAGCCGAGCCTCAGAGTAGTTACGTTACGATTCAAGATTTGAACAGGCGCTGATACCTTTATATAGGACAATTCAAGAGGAAGTGCAACGGCTGAGCGTTAGTTAATGGGGATCAGAGCTTAGAATCATACACATGACTTTTTCAAAGAACCAGTTTCCTCAATCTCTTTTTTGACTGTACCCTGTCTTCACAATTTCAATTTTTTTGATACGGGAGAGGAAGGTAGTGGGTTTAGCGGAGAGGCGTGCGGCTATGCGTTATTTTTTGAAGAAGACCAGTGAAGCCAGCATTAAGTTCCAGATATTTTTTAAACAACTTATGACTGGGTGGGCCCTCAACCAACCTGTCATCCTGAGCCACCGGCGAAGGATCTGGGCCCAGGTCGAAAAGCCCCAGGCTCAGCGAAATCATTCGTTTCACTCAGGATGACATGGCCTCCCAGGACGTGCTTCATTCCTTCATCGCTCAGAATTCTTCAGGCATTGTCTGACAGATGAAGGCCAAGTTTTTACAAATATAAACAACTGGCGAAGCTCTAGTTGGCTTCCTTGAGGCATTCTTCAAGAAACTGAATCAAATTGGTGAGGTCGCCTTCGTCGGCGTTTTTCATGGCCCTGATATATTGTTCGCGAACCTGGGTTCCCTGGGACATGAGTTGGATTTGGGGCCACTGCGGAATGGGATGGTGGCGGGAGTACAAGAAAATGTCAGTCATCAGTCTGGCATGGCGTCCGTTCCCATTGAGAAAGGGATGAATCTGGGTCAGGCGGTGCTGGAGCCGTGCAGCGATTTCGACAACCGGCATAGTGGACGTTGCCTCGTTCCAAGAAAAGAAATCTCCCGTCAGGAGTTTGATTTGCTCCCGGATCTGATGTGGTTCAACGCCAATATTCAATCGGGTTTGACGGTACTGCCCTCCCCACTCCCAGATGTTCCCGAACATATCTTCATGCACCTTACGAATGAAGGAATCCGTGAGCCATTCGGTTCCTTGTTTTTTCCTGCGTGCGCGAAACAGGTGAGTATCATAGGCCCGACTGATGGCTTCGGTTTCCGCGGCGTTGCGGGTAGCCGGTGTTGATAAATGCCCAAGAAGAAGGCCTGAGATGTCCCCTCCCGATGTCGCGCCGATGGGCCGGGTGTCATCCGTCATGGTCATTACGCCATAACTTTTCCCGTGGATCACGAAGAATTTCGACTGTCCGTTTTTCCAGGAGCTTCTTAAATATCTCCTTTTCCGGCGCCTGTTCTTCCAATGCCATGGTCCCCATCGTTTTTTTCAATCGTTGAAGCGCAACGGCTCGAGCACGGCCACGAAGTATCTCCTCAAGAGGTTTTTGGGGTCGGGGTTCGATGCTGAGGTGACAGGAAAGGCCCTGGTAGATACGCTGAAGGGTGCCGACTCGTGGATCCACTTTTCCTGATTCAATTGCCACGAGGTTGGCCTGCGTAATATTGGCTCGTTTCGCCAGTTCCGCCTGCGTCATCCGCAGATAATTTCGCAAAAGCCGGATCCAATCGTTTGGTTTGGGATTGTGGTCCTCCGATGATGAATTAACCTTCAACTTTGATAAAACAATGTCATCGACAATCGTGGTTTGTTTTTTCGTCATTTCCACAATATATATCGTAAACAATAATAAATCAATAAATAAAATTACTGTTTGCAATATATTTTTAAATTAATTTAGTATTGTTTGCAATATAACTAATATCGTAAGTAATTGAATATTTAATGTTTTTATTAACATTTACTAAGACTGTACTCTATAGAGTACCTATTCCAATGAAGTTAACCTATTAGTTGGAGAAGATGTTGGAGGGCGCCTCAATGGGCAATAACAAGGAAGTTGGACTTTCAGGGAAAGAATGGTGGTTAAGGGGTGATCAGAGGATGACAATTCCTTAAGGGATTAGAAAAATTTTAGCCCCGTCAAAATTAAATGAAGGTGTGCATCACAACCTGGAGGTAAGACGATTGACGATATAAACGAGATCAATGAATGGGTAAAAAGGATGGTGTGCTCGGTCCCTTATAACAGCACGGCACCAATTTCTATAAGTAAACAAAATATTTTCTGACATCATTTATTGGTTGGTAGGTGGAAACACTAAAGTCTTTAAGAATTTAAGATCTGAACCCCATGGCCGAAAATTATGAGTAAGTCTTGGCCGTCTGGGCTACGGACATGATGCTTAGATCCCTGTCAATCATGAACAAGCTCGCGGCATATTTTTATCAACCTCACTCGAATTTGAGGACCAAATCTTATGGCTAGTGAAAAATTTCGATTGGTGACCCGCAGTGATTTTGACGGACTTGTCTGTGCAGTTCTGCTGAAAAAAGTGGGGATTATTGATGACATCCAGTTTGTCCACCCGAAAGATATGCAGGATGGCAAGGTGGCCATCTCCAGCCGCGACATTACTACCAATCTTCCGTATGTGGAGGGAGTGCACCTGGCCTTTGATCATCACCTCAGCGAGACCATTCGCAATAAGGGTGAGAGAAGCAACCATATCATCGATGCAAAGGCGCCTTCGGCTGCGCGGGTGGTCTATCGGTATTACGGTGGTGAAAAGACATTTCCTGCCGCATGGAATGAGATGATGGAAGCGGTCGATAAAGGCGATTCGGCCCAATACGGGATCGACGAAATCCTCAACCCGAGCGGCTGGGCCTTGATGAATTTCATCATGGATGCGCGTACCGGACTTGGGCGCTTTAAGGAATTTCGTATCTCCAATTACCAGTTGATGATGGAACTCATCGAAAAATGTATAAGCCTCAGTATCGATGAAATCATCGCCCTGCCGGACGTGCAAGAACGGGTGCAGCTCTTCCATGAACATGCCGAATTGGCGAAAGAGCAGATCCAGCGGTGTTCGACGGTCCATGGGAATTTGGTGGCGTTGGACCTGCGTAACGAGGAGACGATTTATGCCGTCAACCGGTTTATGATCTATGCCCTGTATCCTGACTGCCAAATTTCCATCCACGTGATGTGGGGGTTGAAACAACAAAACACCGTGTTCGCAATTGGAGCGTCGATCGTCAACCGGAGTTCAACAGTCAATATCGGAGAGCTCTGCCTGGCATATGGTGGGGGCGGGCATCAGAATGCGGGCACGTGTCAGGTTGCGAATGAGGCGGCGGGTAAAACACTCAAAGAAATCATTGAGAAAATTCACAAGAAAAGCTTAACCGCAGTAGGAGCAGGCAAGGCATAGGGTACGACCGCCTAACAGGCCATAGAGGCAGAATTTTATGGTGTAACCGGCACCGAGGCCCCTTCCCCTAACGTTCCTTAGCGCCAAAAGCCCGTTAGCCACATTGTTCCAAAAAGCAGGATAAGGAAACCCACTGTGGAGGTGATAATTTCTTGCGCCACAGTGGGTTTTCCCTCTGGATACTTACCAAGGGTGACCAATTTAACCACGGGAAAGCCTATATAAAAACAGACCAGATCCCACAGTATCTCTACGACAAAAGATACGACATACCGAAAAAGCACTCGAAAAAATGCTACACCAATTTCATCGGCTGGCATTATAAGCGCGGCCTCCTCATCCTCCTAAAATAGTACTACCCCTCCCTCTTTAAGCCTAGGACGATCCGATAAAATTCTGCTCGCCTCCAGGTTAACTATTCCCAAGAATTGAAAGCACATCAATTCTTTTTTCAATTTCTCAATGATTCAAGACAACTTTTTTTGGTGTGGGAGAGAAGCCTGGTGGGTTTGAGACTAAGGAATGCAGTCGTGCGCCATTAAACAGGAAAATTGTTCTTGACATTTTTTTCTATCTACAGCTTTATTGAGTTGATGAATAGTGATATATACCTTGGATTCAACTCGTAAGTGCAACTCACACTCTTGGTTATGTGGGAGAGCTGCGGTAGCATCGTGGCTTGATCTCACCGACCAAAGTAAGAGGAGCACACATGAGCGGCTACACACAGCTAACCCGGGAACAACGGTATCAAATTCAGGCCCTGATGAAAACCGGACAGAACCAAACCCAGATGGCCACCGTACTGGACGTGCATAAAGCGACGATCAGTCGGGAACTTCGGCGGAATCGCGGGCTCCGGGGCTATCGGCCACACCAAGCGCATCAGCTTGCACAAGCTCAGCAGGCGAGGAAACCACGCACGCGCCTCTCCCCTCGTGTGTGGCAACAGGTGGAAACGTTAGTGCGGCAAGCCTGGAGCCCTGAACAGATTTGTGGCCGCTTGAAACGCGAGCACGGGCGGACGATCAGTCATGAGTGGATGTATCAGTATATCTATCGGGATAAACAAACCGGGGGCACGCTCTACCGCTCGCTGCGCTGTCAGAAGGCACGGCGGAAGCGCTATGGCACGTATAGCCGCCGCGGGCGT
>Ga0224497_10000227_pt1 | contig 42357 bp, 39 predicted proteins | sample SF_Jul11_sed_USG_4_FD_167970 | JGI IMG/M metagenome (GOLD analysis project Ga0224497, IMG submission 167970) | Sediment microbial communities from San Francisco Bay, California, United States - SF_Jul11_sed_USGS_13 | ecosystem: Environmental > Aquatic > Marine > Sediment | place: USA...
GTTAGGCCCGCCATGCGCGCGAGCGCTTCGCCGACGCCGTGAAATTTGCCGATCGGCAGCTTGAACTGGCGTCGGATGCGCGCGTATGCACCGGAGGCATAAACGGCCGCCATTGCGCCGCCGAGCGCGTTGCTCGGAAGCACGATGCCCCGACCGACCGCCAGCAGCTCTACGAGCATCCGCCAGCCCTGGCCGGCCATCTCGGGGCCGCCGATGATGTTATCGACCGGCACGAAAACGTCCTTGCCGCGCGTCGGACCGTTTTGAAACGGAATGTTAAGTGGGAAGTGGCGGCGACCGATCTCGATGCCCGGCAGGTTCGTCGGCACGAGCGCGGCCGTGATGCCACGATCCTCTTCATCGCCGATGAGATGCTCCGGGTCGTAGAGCTTGAACGCGAGGCCGAGGACGGTCGCGATCGGCGCGAGCGTGATGTAGCGCTTGTCCCAGTTCAGACGTATCCCGATGACTTCCTTGCCGTCGAATGTGCCGCGGCAGACGACGCCCGTATCCACGATCGCCGTCGCGTCGGAGCCTGCGCGCGTCGATGTCAACGCGAAGCATGGGATCTCGCTCGAGTCGGCGAGTCCGGGCAGCCAGCGTTGCTTCTGCTCTTCGGTGCCGTAGTGCAACAGCAGCTCGGCAGGCCCGAGGGAATTCGGCACGCCGATCGTCGACGCCGCCGTCGCATTGCGCGAAGCGATCTTCGTCAGCACGATCGAGTTGGCCAGCGGGCTGAAGCCCAGTCCCCCGTACTCCTTCGGTAGAATCATCGCGAAAAAGCGTTGCTCTTTGATGAACGCCCAGACGCGCTCGGGCATGTCGGCGAGCTCGTGGGTAACCTCCCAGTCGTCGAGCATGCGGCAAAGCGCTTCGGTTGGGCCGTCGAGAAATGCTTGCTCCTCCGCCGTCAGACGCGGTGGCGGCAGTTTGCGCAGGACGTTCCAGTCGGGCATGCCGGAGAAGAGTTCTCCTTCCCACCAGACAGTTCCGGTCTCGAGCGCGTCCTTCTCCGTTTGCGACAGCGGCGGCAGCATGCGCCGGAAGATATCGAGCAGCGGTTGGGAGACGTACTCGCGCCGCAGCGATTCGACGTTGAGCAGCGCGAACGGCGCGTACAGCAGCCACAGGACGACGGGTAAAAGGACGTCGTCACTGAGCACCGTGTACGCCACGAGCGCGACGCCGAGGGCGGCGGTGGACGTTTTCAGATCGACACGCCGGTAGGCCAGCGCGATCGCTGTGCCGATGACGATGAGCAGCCAGAACCAGCTTTCCACGACGATGCCTCCGTTCAATCAGGGCTGCATGCTTGTCTGCGCGTCAAAGCAGATCGGCGACCCCGGCGCGCTCCTCGCGCAATTCCGCGTCGGTCGCATCGAGCATGCTGCGGCTGAAGTCGCTTATCTCCAGGCCGTCAACGACGGTGTACTCACCGCCGCTGCAGGTCACGGGATAGGAGTAGACAACACCCTCGGAGATGCCGTAGCTGCCGTCGGATGCGACCCCCATGCTGACCCAGTCGCCAGCCGGCGTGCCGTTGATCCAATCGTGCATATGATCGATCGCGGCGGATGCGGCAGATGCGGCTGAGGAGGCCCCACGTGCTTTCAGTATCGCCGCGCCGCGCTGCTGCACGGTCGGAATGAAGTCATCGCGATACCAGTCCTCTGGCACCTTGGGCGCCGCCGCCTCACCAGCGATAGTCGCATGCGAGATATCGGGGTACATCGTCGAGGAATGGTTGCCCCAGATCGTCATCTTGCGCACGTCCGACACGTGGGCGCCCGCTTTGGCAGCCAGCTGAGTCTTGGAGCGGTTGTGATCGAGCCGGGTCATGGCCGTGAAGTTGCGCGGATCGATATCCGGGGCGTTCTCCCGAGCGATCAATGCGTTCGTGTTTGCTGGGTTGCCGACCACGAGGACTTTGACATCGCGTGAGGCGGCATCGTTCAGTGCCTTTCCCTGCACGGAGAAAATCGCAGCGTTCGCGACGAGTAGATCTTTTCGCTCCATACCCAGGGCCCTCGGGCGCGAGCCGACGAGAAATGCGCTGTCGATATCGCGAAAACCGACGTTCGGATCGTCCGTCACCACGATATCGTCGAGCAGGTTGAACGCACAGTCGTCCAGCTCCATCGCGACGCCCTTCAGAGCATCCATCGCCGGCGGAATTTCCAGCAGCTGTAGAACGACGCGCCGGCCGGGACCGAACAGCTGCCCGGACGCGATACGAAATGCAAGTTGATAACCGATTTGGCCGGCCGCTCCGGTGATGGATACGTGCGCGGGCGCCGAGTTTTCATTAGTCATGATTCGCCGAAAGCCTCTGATGTTGATCTGTGAATTCGAGGGGGCGCGATTTTAGCACGGCGCTGCGTAGCAACCGCCTCAGGGCTCGAGCGCCTGCGCGATGTTCACGGGGACCGGGTAATCGGCAAAGGCGAGCCGGAACTCCTCGAGCTCGGAACGGGCGGCGTCGAGCAGCTCGGCATCGATCTGCGCGGCAATGCAGGCGAGCCAGAGGTCGGCGTCGCTGCGCTCAGCTGTCGTGCACGGTACGGACGCCGGAGCCGCCATTCGCCCGATCGCGCTCGATGCGACTCCCTCGCGCTCTAGAGCGCCTGCTGCAGTGGGCGCCGAGGCTGCAATGGGGGTGTCCGCAGCCGCTGGGGCGCCCGCGCGTGCGGGCGCGACGACTTCCTCGAGCTGCTCGGCGCGCTCCTGCAAGCCCTGCTCGGCAGCGTCCGCAGCGACCGGGACGATCGCGGCAGCCGGTGCGGCGATATCCTCGAGCGGTGCGGCTTGCTCTTGCACGCGCAGGCGCGGCGCGGCTGCGTCTTGGGCCGTGGGTACCGCGGTCGGCGCGACGAGGTCGCGGCCCGGCAGCGTAAGCCGCAGCACGAGACCGAGTGCGAGCACGACCGTCGCTGCCATGGCGAGAGACGGCAGGTAGTCGTTGAGGTTGCGCTTCGATTCACGCTTGGCAGCGGCTCGAATGAACGCGTCTACGTGCGCGGGCGGCTCATCGTTGAAGCCAGCGTCGCGATAAGCTTTACGTACCTCTTCCAACTCCGGTAGCGGTTGATCATCGCGCGTGGAGTTCATGCATGATCCTCCGTCGTGACGCTGAGATCCCGGCTGAGCGCCTCACGCAGCCGCCGCGTGCCATAGCGCAGGCGGCTCTTGATTGTTTCACGTCCCGTGCCGACGACCTCGGCGATCTGCTCGAGCGTGAGCCCGGCCTCCTCGTGCAACAAGAACGCTTCGCGTTGCTCTGCCGGCAACGAATCGAGTGCCGCGACGAATGCGCTTCGAAGCGTACCCGCCTCGTAGTTCTCCTCCGGCCCGGCCGAGGCATCAATCGGATCGAGCGTGGGGTTCGCCTGCGGACGTGATGCGTGGCCGTGGCGGCGATAATGGTCGACGAGCACGCTGTGCGCGATCTGATAGAGATAAGCCCGAAACGGCGCCTCGGGCTGATAGCGTGTCTTGCTTCGAATGAGCCGCAACCAGGTCTCCTGAAATAGATCGTCCACGTTGTCTTTGGCTGCCTGACGAGCGAAATACCGATACAGTGGGCCGCGATGTCGTTCGTACAGACGCTCGAACGACGCGGCGTGGCCGTCCCGAAAACGCTCCATGAGCTCACGATCCGCTACCGCGTCCACGCACCGAGCTTAAGTGCTGAACGGCATGCGGAGGAAGCCCGTCGATCGGGGTTCCGTCTTCGGCGCACTCCTTTATAGCCATGAACGTGCCGGCGCTGCGGACGGGGTTAACTCTGGGGAGGCCGTATCAGGCGCACGATTCCGGGCGCAGCGCGTCGAAGAATAATCAATCAATATCAATAGATTACGAGAGCGCTCGCGGCCGGCGCCGTGCGACTGCGCCGATACCGCGATGACAGCTAACTCGGTCGGGTTGCAAGGGCTAGTGCTTATCGAGCGCTGCACCGTATTTTCTGATCAGTCCGCGCAGTTGGTGATAGCTCAGGCCGAGGAGCTCTGCGGTCTGGCGCTGATTGTGCTGCGCCCGCAGCAGCGCCTCGCCCAGTAGTTTCTGTTCGAGCTCGGTCACGGTCGCTTTGAAATCTAGTGGAAACCTCTGCACCGGCTCGGCGGCGGCCGCCGTCGCCTCGCCCATGTTCTCGTCGGCAACCGGTGTTGCGAACGGATCGAACAGGATGGCTTCGAGGGCCGCATCGGGGTCTGGCGTACGGTAGACGCTGCGTTCGACCGCGTTTTTGAGCTCGCGCACGTTACCGGGCCAGCCGTGGCCAAGCAGCATGGCGCGTGCCGACGGGGCGAAGCCCGCAAAGTAGGAACGCTTCAGCTCGCTCGCGATGTTCACGCCGAAGTGAAACGCGAGCGAGAGAATGTCCTCGGGACGCGCCCTTAACGGCGGTACGTGAATGACGTCGAAAGCCAATCGATCCAGCAAGTCCGCGCGAAACTCGCCGCGCTGCGCGAGCGCCGGCAAATCCTCGTTCGTGACACCGATGACTCGCGCATCGGTAGTGAGCGTTGCGGAGCCGCCGACTCGCCGAAACTCGCGGTACTCGATGACGCGGAGAATTTTCTCCTGCATGCGCTGGGATATCGTTCCGAGCTCATCGAGAATGAGCGTGCCGTCGGCTGCACTCTCGAAATGCCCGACGTGCGTTCGCGTGGCGCCAGTGAACGCGCCGGCCTCGTGGCCGAACAGCTCCGTGTCTAGCAAGCTCTCGGTCAACGCCGCGCAGTTGATCTTCACGAGCGGCTTATCCCAGCGGGCCGAAAGAAAGTGCAGACGCTCGGCAACTAGCTCCTTGCCCGTGCCGCGCTCGCCCATAACGAGAACCGGGCGATTCAGCGGCGCCGCCTGGGAGACGTGCTCGAGCATCGCGACGAACGCCGGCGCCTCACCGATCATCGGGATGGCATCGTGCGGATCGGTAGCCATGCGGTGAAAAATACCAGAAAACTGGGTCAAGAAAGCTAAAGAAAGGCGAAATATACCAACATACGCTTGCGGCCTGTTACGCGAGGAAAACCGTTTATGTCTTTAAAACAATGACTTACATCTAGTCAGCGCGGTTGGCACGGTTCCTGCTAATACCTGGACAAGACCAACAGAGGTCTCGGGAGCCGACCATGAGCCGACAGACATTACCCAATGGCCTAATCATCAGTGCAGCATCGAGCGTCCTAGCCGCCACGGCCTACAGTGCCGAACCAGCCGGGCAGATCGACCGTGCGGCGTTTCAGACCGAGTTGGCACCCCTGTCGGCAGACACGCGCGCACAGGCCGCAGACGTCGGCCGTGCGGTCGCCGACAGAGCGCTGGCCGTTACGCACTGCGTCACGCGACTCGCAACCGGAACAGTCATGAAGGCGCTTCGAGGAGGAGACTGAAGACCATGGGTATTTTTTCTCGATTCAGCGACATCGTTAACTCGAATATCAATTCGATCCTCGACAAAGCCGAGGATCCCGAGAAGATCGTCCGCCTGATGATTCAGGAGATGGAAGATACGCTCGTCGAAGTTCGTTCGACTGCCGCGCGCTCGATCGCGGATAAGAAAGAATCCGCGAGGACAATCGCAGCATTCGAGAAGGAAGCGCGCGAATGGCAGGCGAAAGCGGAGCTTGCGATCGACAAGGGCCGCGAAGACCTGGCGAAGGCAGCGCTCGTCGAAAAGGCACACGCTGAACGTTCGGCGGATGCGTTACGTGAGCAGCAGGCTGCGATCGACTCGGGCTTGGAGCAGCTCGACGACGACATCGCACGGCTCGAAGCCAAGCTTGCCGATGCGAAAACACGCCAGCAGACGCTCGTGGTGCGGCACCAGACGGTCAATAGTCGGCTGGAAGTCCGCAGGAAAATCCACGATCATCGCATCGACGACGCGTTAGTTCGCTTCGATCACTTCGAGCGCCGCATGGACGACATAGAGGGCCGCGTCGAGGCATATGACCTCGGTACACGGAAGGATCTACGGCAGGAGTTCTCCGATCTCGAGGCGTCCGATGCCGTCGAGCAGGAGCTCGAAGCACTGAAGTCCAAGCGGCGCGACGCTTCCGGGGAGTAGTCCTCCGACGACGGATGAGGTGATATGAGCGAAGCAGTTGCCATTTTATTCACCATTTGCGTACTACCGCTCGCGATCGTCATGCACTACATCACCAAGTGGAAGGCGACCAAGGGGCTGACGCAAGACGAAGAGCGCATGCTCGAGGATCTCTGGCGTGATAGTCAGGCGATGGAGAGCCGCCTCAACGCGCTCGAAACGATTCTCGACGATGAGCTGCCCGGTTGGAGGAAGCACGTATGAATAATGGACGAGAGCCAGGCCCGCGCCGTCTCTTTAGAGACCGCGAGAACGGAATCGTTGCGGGTGTTTGTGCAGGTATTGCCGATTACTTCGGCTTCGACGTCACGATAACCCGTATCATCGTTGTTATCGGTTTGTTCATCTTTCTACCCACGACATTGATCGCCTATATCGTGCTCGCATTGCTACTGCCGACGAAGTCGCGAGAGTCTTCGCGAGTCCGCGATGATGCCTCGGAGACGCTGCAACGGCGTGTTCGCTCGGCGCCGCACTCGACGCTCGACAACATCCGACATCGCTTTCGCGAGGTCGACGGGCGCTTGCAGCGATTGGAGAAGTATCTGACGTCGAAGCGGTTCAAGCTCGACAGAGAGTTCGAATCGCTCAGAGATTGACGCTGTAAATGACAGCAGCGCCGCTCACCGGGCGGCGCTGCTGTCGTTTGATCTCGAGCTACTGATTCGCTTCGAGGAACGCCGTTCTTTCCTCGTTCCAGGATTCCGCAACGGCTTCCATTTCGGCGACGGCAGCGTTGTGACGGCTGACCATGATGGCCTTGAACTCGTCCGGAGCATCGTCACCAGCCGCGGCGAGCTCCTCATTCACGCACGTCAGATAAGTATCCATGCTCTCCATGTAGCCGCGGACGCTCTCCTGGGCAGCCACCATATCGTCCATCGTGGCGTCATCCGCCTCGGGTATCGCGACTAGCGGCGGGTAGTCACAAGCGAGCACAGAGCCCGCAAAGCCGACGGCCAGAATCGCCAAACAAAGCTTCAGGAAATTCATAGCGTTACCTCAGATCAACACTCGAGTGGAGCTGGCCGAAACTATACCCCACGCCCACAGGCGAATCCAAACGACCGTCACGCTCGTGAAAACAAGTATCAGGCGAACAGGCGCTTATGCTGGAGTCCACCGCTCGCCTCGTCGAGCAGCAGCTGGAGAACGGCATCGGCGGTCATCGGGTCGCCGAATAGGTTGCCTTGCACATAGTCGCAACCCTGTTGACGCAGGAATTCGAGCTGGGCTTTCGACTCGACGCCCTCGGCGACAACCTCGAGGTTCAGGCTGTGTCCCATCTGTATGATCGCCGTCACGATCGAAGCGTCATCTTTGTCGATGGCGACGTCGCGCACGAATGATTGGTCGATCTTCAGCGTTGTGATTGGGAACTGTTGCAGCGCGCTCAGGGAAGAGTAGCCCGTACCGAAGTCATCGATCGTCAAATGCAGGCCCATGGCGTACAGCGCGTTCAACATCTGAATCGTACGCTCGGCGTCATCCATGAGCGTCGTCTCCGTGATCTCGAGCTCCAGGCTTGTCGGCGAGATGCTGTGCGCGCGCAAAATGCTCTTCAGTTGTTCGAGAAACCGTTGTTGCTGAAGCTGCTTTAGCGAGAGATTCAACGAGACTCTGCTCGGTGCGACGAGTGAACGCTGCCAGGACCGATAATCCTCACACACGCGGTTCAACACCCAGTTGCCGAGCTGCAGGATGAGATTGGATTCCTCGGCCAGCGGAATGAAGTCCGACGGGTACACGAGCCCCCGCTCTGGCATGTTCCAGCGCACCAATCCTTCGGCACCGGCGATACGGCCCGTGCCCAGGTGATATTTCATCTGATAGTGCAGCCGCAACTCATCGCGTTCGAACGCTCGTTTGAGCTTGCTCTTGAGCATGAGCCGGTCGACGGCATCGTTGCTCATCTCCTCGGAATAGAGCTCGAAACAGTTGCCCCCCGCACGTTTAGCGCGGTACAGGGCAGCGTCGGCGTCGCGCAATAGGTCGATGACGTTATCCGCGTCACGCGGATACAGGGCAATGCCCATGCTCGACGTAATGAAAACTTCTTGGGCCTCGATTCGAAACGGCTTGCCGATCGACGCGAGAATCGCCCCCGCCGCCGCCGTCGTGGTATCCAGCGCTTCCCTTTGCGTTGCGAAGCCGCTCAGTAGCACCGCGAACTCATCTCCAGCGAGCCTGCCCGCGATGCCGCCTTCGGGAAGCTCGGCCAGGATACGTTGCGTGAAGATTTCGAGGGCTCGATCGCCGGAACCGTGCCCGAACGTATCGTTGATGTCCTTGAACCGATCGATATCCAGATAGAGTAACGCCAGGCACTGCCGAGAGCGCCTCGCTCTGGCGATGTTCTGCTGGAGCTGGTGCTGAAACTGCATTCGATTGGAAATTCTCGTCAGCGGATCCGTGCGGGCGAGGAATTTGATGCGATTCTCGACGCGGCGGCGCTCGGCAGCGTTCTGCGCCGCGACGATCCAGCCCTCGATCGTCTCTCCGTCACGCAGCTCGGCGACCGTATACGACACCGGCACGGCGGTGCCGTCGCGACACAGAAACGTGCCGTCGCTCGAGCGTGCAGCGAGCTCTCCAGGGCGGGCCTTCGACTCGAGGTCGACGTCGATGACTTGCTGCAGTGGTCTGCCGAGGAGCTCGTCACGTTGGTAGTCGAGCAGATCCGCTGCAGCGTCGTTGGCGCGCGTGATCGTGCCGAGCGTATCGGTCACGAGAATTGCATCGCTGATGCTTGCGATGAGCCGGTCGAGATACGCACGCGAGCGCGTAGACTCTTCGATCTCCGCCCGCAGCGTTTCCAGCGCGTTAGCGAGCGCCGCAATTTCGCGCTCTGACGTCGCCGGCGCTAGCTGGTCATCCGGCACAGCGCGCAGCGTTGCGGCCAGATCGTCGAGTGGCTGCAACAGCCGCCTGCTGATGACGATGACGAAGGTTAGCAGCGCCGCAATGCCGAGGCCGGCCGCGCCGAAGATGATCCAAGCCGCACCCGCCTGTGCCATGGCGGGTGGACGGCCGACGATCAGCGTTGCAACATAGACAGCCAGCAGCGGTGCAGCACACAGTGCAGCCCAGAAGAGATATTTACGTGTCAGGCGGCGCATGGTTCTTTTGGTGTTCTCGGTCGCGGCCGGCTTCGTAGACGGTCTTTTCGCCACGAGTATTAGGCGACAAGTGTGCCTCGCGTTACAAGGAAATGCCAAGAACTCAGCCGTTATGTGATGTCGCCGGTACCGCTTAGCGGCATACAATTTTGCGATCCGTGCGCCCAATCGTGAGCCGAACATCCGCCGAGAATGCAGCGTTGCGGCCCCCGCTGTTGCTGGCCGGGCGTCATGCGCAGACGATGGCGAGCAGCCTGCCGCTGCACTCGCGTAACTGGCGTCACCGCACGGAAAAGCTGCGTGCGGAGGCCACCATGCAGCTACTGGAGCTCGACGAGGGTGTTCGGCTGCAAGGTCAGTACACGGCCGGCGCGGATCGGGACAAGGGACTCGTCGTGCTGCTCCACGGTTGGGAGGGCGGTGCGGACTCGCCGTATATGTTGACGTTGGCGTTGGCGCTGAACGATGCGGGCTACGCGACGTTTCGCTTGAATCTCCGAGATCACGGTGGAACCCACGATCTGAACGAGGAGCTGTTTCATTCGTGCCGTATCACCGAAATCGTCGAGGCGGTCGCCGCGCTGCAACGGCGCTACTCGCCGAGCCACTTTGCACTCGTCGGTTATTCGCTCGGTGGAAACTTTGCGCTTCGTGTTGGCGCGCGAGCTGCCGCGGCCGGCATTGAGCTCGAGAAGATCATCGCCGTCTGTCCCGTACTGCATCCACCGCATACAATGCATGCGCTCGAAACGGGGTTGTGGGCTTACCGCAGCTATTATCTGAGGAAGTGGCGTCGATCTTTGCTGGCTAAGCAGGCGAGCTTCCCGCATCGGTACCGGCTCGGTGATCTACGCCGCTTCAAGACGCTGACCGCTACGACGGATTTCTTCGTTCGCGAATACACGGAGTTCCCGAACATCGAGACCTATCTGCACGGGTATTCGATACTGGGCCCGGTGTTGGAGAAGCTATGCGTACCGAGCCGCGTGATCGCGGCTGCTGACGATCCGATTATCCCGAGCGCGGATCTCGCGAAGCTGCCATCGCATCCGAATCTCGAACTAACGGTCCTACCATGGGGCGGACATTGCGGATTCGTTACGAGCTACCGGCTCGCGAGCTGCATCGATTACATCGTCGTCGATGAGCTCGACCGGGTTACACGGCCTCGGATGTCTGGCGCTTCTCCGAGAATCCCTGGGGCGAAGTGCCGTTCGTGACCTTGATGTCGCCCTCGATGACGGCGCCCTCGGCCACGGCGATGGACCGGCCGGCAAGGCTGCCCGCGATATGTGCAGTCTCGCTGACCTCGATACGATGGTTGGCGACAACGTCCCCGTCAATTTTTCCAGCAACGATGACGTCGCTGGCGCGAAGCGTGCCCTTCCAGCGGGCGCCGGCGGCCAGCGTGACAGGCCCGTCGATGTCGCAATCGCCATTCATCTCGCCGCAGAACACGTAGCTTCCCTTGCCGGTCAACGTGCCCGTAATTTTGGTCGTAGGTGCGATGTAGGTCGTCGCGCCGTCCGCGGAATCGAGTATGCGTCGTTTGAACATGGCGTTTACCTGAACCTGGGAACCGATTCGGGCACCGTAGCTGATCATGCGGTTGTACGCGAGTGCATAGTCGATCTCGATCTCCGGAATGTGCGGCATGTCTCAGAGCACGCGCTCCCCGTCGGAGGCGATGTCAAATTCCGGTCAATTTGTGACCCGGTTCGTCACCCGCCTGCATGACGAAATGACCCGCCAGCCGAATGTTTCGAGGCATTCCCGATCTTGGCACGAAGCTTGCTCTGAATTTTCTCGACTCGAGTCAAGGTTCGTTACGATGAAGGAATGTCACCAGACCATAGCGCTGTTGCTCGGAGAGGCGGGCGGTGAGCGTTGGCAGCCGCGCAGCTTCGTTGCCGGCGCGCAACGCCTCGTGCGAGGCGCGGACGGTTGCGTGCGACTCGAGGCCATCGCCAACGCGCAGGAATTTGATGCGACAGCCCGTACGACGGGCTGTTTTCGACGCGGCAAGCCGATTCACGATCCCGCGACGCACGAAGTCATCGGCTATGAGATGGAGGAGGTACCGCTGCTGCGCCCGACGACCTGGGGCTAGCCTGAGCTGGATCGCGGTTCCCGAAGTCCGCGTCAGTTGCGCTTATAATGTGCCGCACCGCGGCAGAGCGATCGCGTCGAGTCGCTGAGCGGCCGCGCAGAATTCGGCCGACCTTCTAGGGGATACCTTTCATTGAAGTCGAGGCTTGCCTGGCTCGGGGAATACGGGCATGCCGCTCTCGTTCGGCATGGTTTGCGCGGTATCGAGAAGGAGTGCCTGCGCATCGATAGCGACGGGCGACTATCCCGCAAGCCGCACCCGCAAGCGCTCGGGGCTGCGCTGACACATCCGCACATCACGACCGACTATTCGGAGGCACTGCTCGAATTCGTGACACCGCCGTGCGCGACGAACTGGGAAACGCTTCAGTTCTTGTGCGACATACATTGCTTCGTTGCGCAGAATCTCGATGACGAGTTGTTGTGGGCGCAGAGCATGCCCTGTGTCGTCGGCCCCGACGAAGATGTGCCGATTGCCTACTACGGGGAGTCGAATCTCGGGCGCATGAAGACGATCTATCGTCGCGGGCTCGGCCATCGCTACGGTCGAGCGATGCAGGCCATCGCGGGCGTGCACTTCAACTACTCGCTGCCGGTCGGTTTTTGGGCGGCGTATCAGGATTACGAAGAGTCCCGTCAGGACGAGAGCGCGTTCATCTCCGGGCAATATCTGCGCATGGCGCGCAACTATCGGCGCAACGCCTGGGCGCTAATCTATCTTTTCGGCGCGTCGCCGGCTGTGTGCAAGTCGTTTCCGCTGCGCGCCGGGCACGGGCTCGAGGAGCTCGATCCGCATACCTGGTATCTGCCATATGGCACGTCGCTGCGAATGAGCGACATCGGCTACCGCAACAAGAGCCAGGCAAGGTTACAAATTTCGTTGAACTCGCTAGCTGAATACGTCGGCGGCTTAACGACGGCTGTGACGTCGTCGAGTCCGGAGTACGAACGTATCGGCGTCAACGTCGATGGCGAGTATCGGCAGCTCAACGCCAATATGCTGCAGATAGAGAACGAGTATTACGCCGCCGTTCGGCCGAAGCCCAAGGCCAAGTCGAGCTCGAGACCGACGGTCGCCCTGCGCCGCAGCGGCGTGGAGTATCTCGAGATCCGTACGCTCGATCTGAACGTCGCCGATCCCGTCGGTGTCAATCAGACCCAGTTGCGTTTCGTCGAGGCGCTATTGCTGTATTGCCTGTTTACCGACAGCCCGCCGATCGGCGCCGCGGAGCAGGCAGAAATCGACCAGCGCGAGCTGCTCGTGGCGCGTGAGGGACGCAAGCCAGGGCTCGAATTCTCCGTTGACGGGGCCGATGTGCCACTGTCGCGCCTCGGCCTCGACCTGCTCGACGGTATCGCCCCGTTCGCCGCTCTGCTGGACGCCGCCGAGGAGGGTTATGTGGACGCGCTCGAGCAGCAACGCTCGGCAATCAGGGAGCCCGAGCTGACCCCGTCGGCGCGTCTGCTCGCGGACATGACCACTCGCGGCCAGAGCTATCTCGATTTCATGCTCGAGGTGTCCAGGGCGCACGGGGCGTACTTTCGCTCTTTGGCGCTGACCGAGGAGCGGACAAGTCAACTTGGCGAGCTCGCGCGAGTTTCGATCGAGGAGGCTAGGGCGCTGGAGAACGACACTCAGGAGTCGCTCGAGGCCTATCTCGCTGCCTATCTCGCAGAGGTCTAGCGCGGCGTTTTCCTGTGGCGGTTGCTGGAAAATGGCTCGCCGTTTTGTGATTTCGATCCTCGCTGCCAAGGTCCCGTGAGCGGATACTGTCTCTAGTCGGAGATTTTGGACTCGTAGGGCATGCTGAAGGTCACCTTTATCAGCGGGATATTCTTCGGGCTGGCGGCTGTCGTCTCCGGCGCGGGGTTTTATCCGTGGATCGATCACGAGCGGCTCGAGTCGCAGACGCAGGTCGTCCCCAACGGCGGGCGTAGCGAAGTCTTTTTCATTCGGCTTCCCGTGGATCGTATCGCGAGCCTTGGCACCGAGAGTTTCGGGCTCGGCGCTGCGGCGTTTCCGGCCGCTCTGGCATTGCCAGAATCGCTGGGCACCGAGCCGATGCAAATCGATCATTTCAAGGTCAGGGATACGGGCGGCAACGTTATCGGTGTCGCGTCGCGGCATACGGTCGATCTCCCCGACTCGACCGCCGTCACCTGGTCGCTGAGTTTTCCGAGCCGCGGCGCGTTGTGGCTCGTGGGCCGGATCGATCCGGCAGGCCTCGACTCAGCGATGGCCGGCATGGGCTATGAACCCGGTGAAGCGTGGTCGGGCGAGCTCGACCTGCTCGTTGGCGATCCGCAATCGCCAGCCGGTGAGGTTCTTGGCGGCACGAGCGAATTCAGCAAGCTTATCGGCAGCTTCACCGAGCGTTGGCACATCACCGGTATTGGTGACGCGGGTGAGCTGCGCGGCACGATAGAGCTCGCGACGACGACATTTCTGGCGCAATGAAGTATTTCTGGACATTGTTTGCGGGGTTTCTGGTCGGCGTGGCACTTGCGCTGACGGGTCTGTATTTCAACCCGCTAACGCAAAGGCCCGGACCACTTCCCGGAAGCGAAGACAGCATGTTCACGTACGCCTCGCCGCTGACGTCCGAGCTGGTTTTCGCGCACGGCAACCTCTCGCGGTTGCCGAGCTACCCTTCGGGAATTCCGGATCTCTGGGAGGGAACGATCAACAAGAGCGCGCTCAGTGTTGTGCTGCTGCGAGGTGCGGACGGAACTGCCGCAATCGCGAGCCGAGTCAGCTACCCTTCCGAGGACACCGAACTTCTGCGAAACGGTGTCCTGCTGACCGACGATTGGGTCGTATCGTTGCCCGGTCAAGGCTCGCTATTCATCAACTCACAGAGCAATTGGTGGCCGTTTCTCAAGGAGATGCTGATCCCCGTGTGGTATTTCGGGCGACCGTGGCCGGGACCTTCGGAATACGCACCGACGGTCGGCCCCGCACAGGGCGTTTGGGCGTTCGTTAACGGTGCGACTGGTCGCTTTGCCGGCCTGACGGGCACGGCCGCCGAGCGCTACGCGGTTCAGGAGTTCGACGACCAGGTCGGTCCGCGACAAGCCCTGACAGAGATCTATTGGCGACTGACCGAGCCGGTGGATACGGTAGCCACCGTCGCGGAAGCGCCCTAGTTGGCCCGGAGATCCGACCGGGCGGTCACTGCGCTGTGCGCTAGCCGTTGACCGGTCAGTGGCACCAACGACAGATATCTCGCGAGTGCGGGTTCTCCGGTGCCGGCCGCTTGCGACTTACTCCGGCCCTTGCTCGTCCAGGCGCCCTCGGACTTGGGCTTGCCGCCAGCCATAGCTTCGGCTACGCCTGACGGTCCAGCCCTGCGCCCGAAGCCCCCTGTACTTCGCCATCATCCGAAATCCCGGTGGGATCTCCGGACTCGACGGTCGCGAGGTCTGCGGTCGTATCCTCGATGCGCTGTGGTGAGGGCATTGCGCCCTGCGCGACGAGCCGTTTGCCGAGCAAAAAATCCTTCGGCGAGTTAATTGCATCGACGGCAATGAGTCGGCTGTCGCGTAGATAATACGCGGCAAATTTCCGCTCGGCCGGGTCGCCGCGTAACACCACACGATCGTAGCCCGTTGAGATGCCGGCAATTTGCAGCTTCAGGTCGTACTGATCGGACCAGAACCACGGAATTTGCGCATAGGCGGCCGGCTCGCCGAGCAGGCTTAGCGCTGCGGTCTTGGACTGCTCGATCGCATTGTGCACGGATTCGAGGCGAATTCGCCGGCCCAGCACGGCGTTAGGATGATTCGTACAGTCGCCTGCGGCGTAAATCTGCGGCTCGCTCGTGCACGCGTACTCGTCGACACGGATGCCGTCGTCGCAGACGAGCCCAGCCTGCTCGGCCAATTCCGTCTCCGGCACGATGCCGATACCGACGACGGCGACGTCACATGGGTACTCGCGCCCATCGCTGGCGATCACGCCCGTCACGTGGTCGTCGCCGGCGAATCCTCGTACGGCCGTATCGCAGGCGATCTCGACACCTGCCGCCTCGTGAACGCCTCGGTAAAAGGTACCGACCTCGGGGCAGACCACGCGGGCCATCACGCGATCGGTCGCTTCGAGGACAGTAACGTGTGCGCGGTGCGCGCGGGCGACGGCGGCTATCTCGAGCCCGATGTAGCCGGCCCCGACGATGACGAGGCGCTTGTCGGGCCCCAAGCCGCCCAGAATGCCGTCGGCATCGGCGATCGTGCGCAGATAATGGATGCCGGCCAAATCCGCCCCCGGCACGTCGATTTTGCGGACGCGGCTGCCTGTAGCTAGGAGCAGCCGGTCGTAGTCGAGCTGGCGGCCGTCGGCCAGAGTGAGGCGCTGCTGCACGGGCTCGAGTCGCTCGGCTTTGGCACCGAGTATCAGCGTCACGCCATGCTGCTCGTAGAACTCGGTGGGCCGGACGAACAATCGCTCGCGCTCGAGCTCTCCCGATAGATACTTCTTCGACAGCGGCGGACGCTGGTAAGGCGGATACGGCTCGTCGCCGACGACGGTAATTCGGCCCGGGTAGCGCTTCTGCGTCAGGGTAAGGATGGTTTGGGCCGCTGCTTGGCCCGCGCCGACAATGATCAAATGCGTAGACATCGTTTATCTTAGCCCGCGCGTCTCACCAGGACTCCGGATGATGGCGAAGAACAGGGGAGCTTGGGCGATGAGCTGGACCGAAAGTCATAGCCTTAGCTATGGCTCGAGGGAAGCTCAAGCTCGAGGGCGCCTGGACGAGCCAGGGCCGGAGTAGGTTGCAAGCGACCGACGCAGTATCAGTTGAGTTCATGGTACCGTTCGTCTCAGTTTTTATCGGCGAGTTCGGTACCTGCGCACAGCGCAGCGACCGCCTGGTGAGAGGTGCGGGCTTAACGACCGCAGTGCGGATTCTAACGAGTTTCAAAGAGGACGTTTAGCGCGATGACACATGCGATTCGGATTCAACAGTACGGTGGCCCGGAAGTGCTCGAATGGGTCGAGGTCGAGGTGGGTGAGCCGCAAGCAGGCCAGGCGCGCGTCGAACACACGGCGGTCGGGCTGAACTTCATCGACGTCTATTACCGCACGGGTCTGTACCCCGTGCCGCTGCCGAGCGGAATAGGCAGTGAGGCGGCGGGCGTTGTCACGGCCGTTGGCGAGGGCGTCACGCATATTGCCGTGGGCGATCGCGTGGCCTATTCGAATCCACCGCCGATCCAGTCGTACTCCGAGGAATGTGTCATGGATGCGCGTTGGCTCGTGAAACTGCCCGATGAGATCAGCGACGAGGCAGCTGCCTCGATGATGCTCAAGGGCTGGACCGCGTGGTATCTCTTGCGCCGCACGTATGCCGTGAAGCCCGGAGATTGGATTGTGCTCTACGCGGCGGCTGGCGGCGTCGGGCTCATTGCAGGCCAATGGGCAAAGCAACTCGGTGCGCGCGTCATCGGTATTGTCGGTACAGAGGCGAAGCGCGAGCTGGCACTCGCACACGGTTGCGAGGCAGCGGTGCTGGCGGATGACGATGTCGTCGCCGCGGTCCAGGATCTTACGGACGGCACGGGCGTGTCCGTCGTCTACGACTCCGTCGGCCGTGACACATTCCATCAGTCCCTGGACTGTCTGCGGCCGCGCGGGCTCATGGTCAGCTTCGGCAACGCGTCGGGAGCGATTGAGCCCTTTTCGGTCGCCGAGCTCGCCAAGCGCGGTTCGCTCTACATCACGCGACCGACGCTCTGGAGCTACGTAACGAACAGAGAAGAGGTCGAGGCAGGCAGCAAGGAGCTGTTCGATCTCGTGGTCAGCGGCGTTATCAAGATTGAAGTCGGCCAGCGCTTCGCGCTCAAGGATGCGGCCGAGGCACACCGCGCGCTCGAAGGACGCCGCACGACCGGCTCGACCGTGCTCGTTCCCTAGCCCATTTCCACAATAATCGGCCGAAAAATTCCCTGGGCGCTCGAGGCCCGGGCGCATAGCCTGTGCCCACCGTTCAGAGGAAGATTCCGTGTTTCATCAACGTCACGAGGCCCGTTTCGCGATGCCCATCACAACCGTATTCGCAAGCGTCCTACAGGTGCTTGCACGGCGCCGCTGGGCGGCGGAGCCATGGTTCGACGGCGCCGACGCGCACCCGCCCATGGGGCGTCGCTATGTGTATCGCAACGGCGCCCTTCTGCGTCGCGGACGCGTCGTTGAATGCTTGAGACCTGTGCTGCTGACGCTGTACGAGAGCCTCATCGACCCGCCGTGTCGGGTCAGGCTGCGCCTGCGTTGGCGGCTAGAGCCACTCGACACCGCCACGTCCGTGTTGCTTGATGCGCGCTATGAGCTCAACGGCCCGGCGTATCTGAATCGCCGGCATTGGCGTGAGCAGATCCACGGGCACTGTGGACGGCTGCTGATGGCCGTGCAGGTACGACTAGTCGATGCGCAGCTCGGTCAGGGGGTTGCGGCCGACAGCGGCCAGAAGATCGGCAGCAGTACCATGACCGTGACGAACACGACGGCTGTCAACGGTAAGCCGAGCTTCAAGTAGTCGGCAAAGCGGTACCCACCTGGGCCCATGACGAGAATGTTGGCCGGGTGGGAGATCGGGCTCGTGAAGCTTGCCGATGCGGCCATCGCAACGGCCATCATCGCGGTCTGCGGCGCGATACCGAGATCTGCGCTTGCAGAGAGCACGATAGGCGCCATGAGGACGACGAGTGCAGCGGTCGGAATGATCATGGTGCCGGCGGCGGTCACGAGATAGAGCCCTGCAATAACTGCCATCGGGCCGAACGGTCCGAGTAGCGCCATCGTCTGTTCCGCCAGAAACGTTGCCGCGCCACTCTGCTCCATCGCCGTTCCGAGCGGCAGCATTCCGGCGATCAGGAAGATAGCCCGCCATTCGATTGCGCGATAGGCATCCTCCATGGTCAGGCAGTTTGTTACCACCATCAGTGTGGCGCCGATCACCGCGGCGATATAGATCGGCAGCCAGCCCGTGAGCACGGCGAAGATGACGGCGAACATGATGCCCGCGGCGAGCGGGGCTTTGGCAGTGTCGACTTGACGCTGAGTCACGGGCGTTAGCACGAGAAAATCCGGATCGCGCTCGAGCAGCGCGAGCTGCTGGCGCGGACCGAGTAGTAGCAACGCATCGCCGAACTGTAAGACGAGGCGATCGAGATTCGTGCGGATGGCTTCGCCCTTGCGCCAGACCGCGACGAGCTCGAGACCGTATTTCGCACGAAAGTTGATCTCCGAGGCGGGTCGTCCCACGAGGCTCGAGCGCGGATCGAGCGTGGTCTCGAGCAGGTTGAGCCGGTCGGACTCGAAGACGTTGAGATTCGGTTGCGTGTCTGGCTGAATCTCGAGCTCCTGAAGTCCGCGCAGCACGTCGAGATCCTCCTCGCGGCCTTGAATCAGCAGCAAGTCGCCACCCTTCAAGGATTGATCGGGCTCCGGCATGATCGTGAGCTCGCCGTCGCGGAACAGGGCGAGCAAGCGGAAGTCGAACGCGTCGCCGAGACGGCTGCGCACGAGCGTATCGCCGGCGAGCTGCGATTCGTGCGGAACGCGGACGACGAAAATGCGCTCCTGTAAACGGTACGTTTCACTGACCTCCTGCTCGTCGACTTCGCGGCACGAGGAAAATTCTGCCGAACGCTCGAGCTCCTCGATCGTATCGGGTGTCGCCTGCAGCAATAGCACGTCGTTTGTGCGCAGCGGAACGTTCGCGAGATTGACGCGGCGCACGAGGTCGCCGCGCTTGATTGCGAGCACGTTGGCGCTGTGGCGGTCGCGGAACTCCGAATGGTGCAACAATTCGGCGACGAGATTAGAGTCCTCAGCGACCGTCGCTTCGACGAGTTTGACTTGCTCGGCCATGAGCGCTTGCAGCACGGGCGCCTCGCGCTCGATGACGAGGTCGCTCCAGCGTTGAAACTCGCTGAATCGATCGAGACGGCCCTGCACGAGCAGCTTGTCACCGCCCTGCAATACGGTTTGCCGCGACGGCATGAGCTCGTTTCGCCCGTAACGCTCGAGCGCGATGACGATGAGACCTGCAGCAACGCCAATACGGCTTTGGCCGAGCGTTTTGCCGACGAGAATCGAATCCCCCGGAATCTTCATTTCGAAGGCGCGCGATTGCAGGCCGTAGAGCGCCCGAAGATTTCTCTGGCTGCGTCGCTGCGTTTCCTCCTCGGGTTTCTTTCGCGGCAGCAAGAAGCGTCCGGCGAGCGCGATGAAGGTGGTGCCCGCTACGAGCACGGCACCGCCGATCGGCGTGAAATCGAACAATCCAAACGGCGCATAGCCGGCGGCTTCTAGCGCGCCGCTTATCAGGAGGTTCGGTGGCGTGCCGATCAGCGTCGTCAGGCCGCCGAGCAGGCTGCCGTAGGCCAGCGGCATCAGCAGGCGTGACACGGGCAAGCGTGTCCGTCTAGCGATGTCGACGACGACTGGCAGCATGAGCGCGGCGACGCCGATGTTGTTCATGAACGCCGACAGCCCCCCTGCGGTAAGCATGATGACGATAATCATGCGGCTCTCTCGCCGGCCGGCGAGCCGCAGAACGGTGCTGCCGATGACATCGGCGATACCCGTACGCGTTAAGCCGCTGCTGAGGATGAACATCGCCCAGACGGCGATGACGGCGGGATTCGAGAATCCGGCAACTGCTTCCGGTGGCGTTACGAGCTCTGTGAGCACGAGACTGCCCATCACGAGCAGCGCAATCACGTCCATCCGAAGCTTTTCGCTGACAAATAGCGCCAGCGAAAGGACCAGAATGGCGAGTACGAGCCCGATCTCGAAAGTCAATGGAAGCCCTTGAGGCCTCGTGCGTGATGCGCGGCCGCAAGTGCGCATACCTGTCCGACGAAGCCGAATCATTCTAATCTACATGGGCGTGTGCCGAAAGATCGATCGCAGATAACGGGTGTGCTTGAATGTGAATCGTGAACTTGATCACATCGCAGCACTCGACCACTTCTATACTCGAGGGAGATCGCGGCGCGGCTGGCCGCCCCTCGTGAATCACCCTCGGCGATCAATGGCGGCTGGCCCTGCTCAGGAGGGCTCATGAGTCGTACGCGCACGGAGAGAGTCGAGCCAGTCAGGAGTCTGCAGGAGTTTTTCCGGGATTCCGTCGCGCAATCGATGCGCCGGCAGGGGCTGCAGGCCTGTGACGTGACGGCCCACTATGTCGTCAACCTCTTGACGCTGTTCGCCCGCTCGGAAGCACTCTACGACGATTGTGAGTCACGCCGCGGGCTGAAGCCGTTGGCGCTCATGCTCGCTGATGCCGTCAACGCGCCAAGCGCGCGCGAGCGCGCACATGCGCTGCAACGACTCGGCGATGTCTCTTTGTTCATATCGGGTTTCTTCGCCGACGCACTCGCTGACAAGATCGTCGACATCGATTACTACATCTGCATGGGCGAAGGCGCCTACCACTCTTTGTCCCGGGAGATTCACAGCACGCCCCGCGGCGCGGCCTACGGGCCGGTATTCGATGAACTCTCCTGCAAGTTCAAAGGTTTCGTCGACGTCCTTGCTGATCTCAGGGCGGAGGCGCGAGCGCGTCCCGAGCAGGACGTGCTGAGGCTCTACGAGATCTGGCTGCGAACGGGCAGTCCACGCGCCGAGCGCCTGCTGCGGCGCCTAGGGATAGAGCCCAACGCAACGCTAGACAGTAGCTCGCGGCACTAGAGCGATGGTTTTGACCCAATTGCAGGCGATGCTGAGTGAGCTCTATGCGCTCGACGTCGCCTATGACGTCGACGATTTTCTCGTGACCGATGAGCGTCTGGCCGACGCGCTCGATGTGGATGGACGCCAGCTCGACGAGAAACTGCTGATCGTCGAGGAACAGGGAGAAGCGTCGATCGCGCTATACGTCGACGCGTATGTCGTTGAGCGGCTTCGGAAGAACGATCCCGCGAGACAGTTGTGCACGGACAACTTAGAGGATTTCTGGACAGCGCTCGAGGGCGTCAGCCATTTCCTGTATTACGTTTGGAATGCTGCGCTCGAGAAATCCGTGACGCTCATGGAGATGGAGCTGCAGGCAGAGGTCGACAAATTCGTCGTTACGGCGCAGTTGCTCCGCCGGCAGGGCGGACGTCTGCCGGAAAACCTGCACCGCTGTCTGTTTGATTTACCGAAGTTCGATGACCGGCTCGATGCCGAGGAGCTGGCGCGCTATCGGTCGGCGAATCGTTACGCGGGTAAGTACTGCATGAAGCTCGCGCCGCAGCTTGCGGCCGTGCCGGATCCGGATGCGCTGCGCGACGAGCTCTGTTATTTCTATCGGCTCGCCCAGCCCGGCAAGATCGAGCACATCGAAGCAGCCTGAGCAGGGATCGCGCTCAAGATTTTCTCGGCAAATCGTCGCCGAGATGCAGCCAGTCGACGGCCGTTGCCGCGAATCCATGCGCCGCCGGCTCACGATCGATCGCTCCAGGAACGCACGCACGTGCGACGTGGATCTCACCGGGCCATCGCGAAGAGCGAAAAAAAATGCTGCTGCCGCACACACCGCAGAATCCGCGCTCGGCATCGGCGCTAGAGGAAAACCACTGCAAGCTTGCATCGCTCTTGAGCTCGAGCTGCGAACTATCGACGCCGATCCATGTTACGAACGCCGCGCCATGTGCGCGTTGACACATGCTGCAGTGACAGTGCGCACACCATTTTGTGGGGCCGACGATACGAAACGCCAGGACGCCGCACAGGCAGGCGCCAGCGAAAGATCGTGTCGAGCTATCGTCCATCACTGCTGTTTCCGGTTTGGCGTATTGGCCCAGATCTCATACAAGCACGGAGATATTAGCAGCCCCGGGATCCTTGCTCGGTCGCTCGTCGCGCGTACTTAGAATCCCGCTTTACCCGCCGAATTTGTCGCTGTTCGCGCGCAGGCTGGACGCGGAGACTGGCTGCGTGTCTAGCAATATGCAAGGAGAGCGGGGATGCAACGGATTGCACTTTTGCTGTTATGTGCCGGATTGGGAAGCTCGAGCGCTCAAGCCGATTTTTGCGAACGAGTCGGCCAGGTCATCGCGGGGTTCGCTGGCGGCGCGACCGGCTACGGCCTCGTCCGCAATCTCGGTACAGCCACCAATTGGGTCAGTGCCGGGCTCTACGGTGCTGGGCTTACGGTGGTCGGGATCGGCGGACAGTCTGTCGGCCAGGAGATTTGCGAGAACTTCGATGACCTGTTGAACGACATCATGGCGATATATTGTATCGCCGGTGAGTATGTTTGCGACGACGTTCTGCGTATGTCGGCGAGCCTATACACAGACTTCACGATTTGCACCGCCTGTTCTTCGGATCAGATTTTTAGTGCGTTCTTACTAGAGGACTCGGATCGGCAAGACTACCTTCGGCGTATGCAACGACAGATAACAGGGATCAGCGCGAGCTCACGGCCAGTTTCTCCGCGCTTCCATCTCGGCTTGCTGAATGCTGTCGTGCTGAATTCCTATTTTCTCGGACAGCAGGCGGGCTACGATCTCTTGAGATCGTCATCGACATCAATGTACGTGAACCGCAAATAATGGAGCTCGCACAGTACTTGTTCGGCTGGCTTTGTATTGGCTTCGGCTTTTTCACGCTGACGGAGGGCTACCATGCCTTCCGTCAGCGTGCCGATAAAGCCGGGCGACCTGCTGGTTATTGGTGGCAAGCCGGTCTGATCGGTGCCGTCGGTTTCGGCTTGATCGCGTTCGGTTTGAGCTTGGAAGGCGGGATCTAGGTCTCGCCCTGTAGCAGATCGTCCATGCGCCGCGTGAGCTGCTCGAATTTGTAGCTCGGAATGCGATAGCGCCAGCCGCTCAAGCGTTCGTTGAGCGTTTGCGCTTCCGCCGTGGCCGCTGCCTGGTCGGCTTGCGGCGCGTCCGATTCGGTCGCCGCGGCGATGCTGATCCAGGTCGTGTCGTCGCGCTCGAACCCGGTCACGGTCAGCCGCAAGCCGTCGAAGGTCACGAGCTCCGTGACGGTCCGCTCGGTGTCGTCATCCGTGGCCCGCTCGACATCCTCGAGAGTCAAGTTCTGCAGGACGCCGGCTATGACGTTCGCGACGCTGTCGTAGAGCAGCGAGCGGCCCTCGGGTATGCCCTCGACCGAGAAGTTCGCTTCGTCGGCAGATGCCTTGGCGGCTCGGACGATGTCCCCGTCCGGGTGCGTGACGGTGATCTCGCGCACGCGGGTCGATGCCAGATCGATGACCGCCGTGTCGAGCCAGTCGGCAGGCGTCTCGCCGAGCTCCGGGTCCCGGCTGATCAGGTAGCTCTGATTCTCGCCCGCTCGGCGGACGTAGCGGCGATAGTCCCCGGCGGCATCACCGACGACTATGGCCGCCGGTTCAGCTGGGCCATGCAGGGTGACGGCAAGCCCGCCGGCGTCGTCGGCTGCAACGTCCTCGACACCCAGGCGGTCGTGCAGCTCGGGATTGGCGGTCTTCGCCTCCAGAATGCGTGCCTCGGCGAGGCTCAACAAAGTATGGCGAACCTTTGTCAGATCGGCGCTGTAGCCGTCGCGCTCGCGCACGGTCCAGCCGTTCTCGTTACGGTCTAACGTTGCAACGGCTTCGCTCCCTGCGCCGACGATCTCGATGCTCGTGACCTCGTCGAGCATGCCCATGAGGCCGGGCAAGAACTCGTCGTCGGTTTGTGCGATGTCGCTCGGGCCCGTCGTTTGGCGTTGGCCGATCACCGCGAGCACGACGAGCACGACCAAGCCACCCGCTAGCCAGATCAAGTTCCGGCTGTTCACGAGCTTGCTCCGATCGTGCGTCGCCGTACGAACACCACGGCGAGTGCGACAACGGTCAGGAGTAGCGGCATGAGTCCGATGTTGATCACTCGCAGTGCCGTGCCGAGTCCCTCGATGCTGCTGTCGAGCTCGCGTCGAACGGCGCGCAACTCACTGCGAATGCGCACTTGCTCACCGAGAAACCGCTGTATTTCTTCCTGTTGCTCGGTGCTCATGAGTAGCGAGCCTTGATCCGTCCGGGCCTCCTGCAGCTCGCCGAGGCGCTGTTCCGTCTCGCTGAGCTCGGCCTGCAGCTGCTGCTCTGTCTGGCGGAATTGGGCGTCGGCTTGGCGGCGCAGCTCGTCGACTGTCGTGAATGGTCGCGAGAAGCTCGCGCGTGCGCGGATGCCGATCAGTGCGGCGCTTCCGGACAGGTTATCCAGCGCGTTGATGATGAAGTCGCCGTTGTTGGCGAATGGCGTGACGATCTGCTGGCCGAGGAAGCTCTGAGTCTGCACCCAGAGCCGGTCGCTGAGGATATCGACGTCGCCGATGACGATGACGTTCGCCGAATCGGAAGAGGTGAGTTGCGGCCCGGACGGGCCCGACGCGGCGTCGTCGCTTTCGGCCGGTCCTGGCGGGCCATCCGGGAACGCCGTCGTGAGCGGGCCGATGACTCGCGCGGCAAAGACGTACTGCTCGCCGCTCGGCATAAAGCCGTCGAGCAGCGTCTGGGGATCGGCAAGGAATTGAAATTGACTCGTCGGCAGCTCCGCAGCTTCCGTGCTCGAAACGAGCAACGGTACGAGCTCGATCGCGGCGTCGTCCGCCACGCCGAAATGCCCGGCGGTGCCGAGATTGATCGATCCGAGTCCCGACGTGACGACGTCCTCGGGGTCGATCGATGCAGCATCGAGTCCCACGAGCCCTAGATGGCGCACGGGTCTGGCCCCGAATCCACCGCTAATCGAAAGCGCATAACGGTTGTCGCCAACGACGTTGGTGGACGAAAAGGTCACGCCCCACGCATCGAACAGTTGCTCGAGATTCGACGCGCTGCCCATGGCCATGCCGGTCGGGTCTGCATTGACCATGTCGATCTCGGCTAGCGGGTCGACGAAGACGAGCGCCCGCCCGCCGCCGAGAATGAACTGATCGATAGCGTAGAGCGTCGCGGCATCGAGGTTCTGCGGATGCACGATCCAGAGAATGTCGATGTCATCCTCGACCGCGGCGAATCCCGGCGTCAGCGTGCGGATCTCGAAAAGCTGGCGCGCCTGAGTCGTGATGACCCATGGCTCGGTCATCTGTTGGATCTGAGGGTTGAAGCCTGCGGTCATCGAAACGCCCGACAGCAAGCCTACGACCGGCTTGTCGGGGCTCGACAGGCTATAGACGAGCTTCGCGAGGTCGTACTCTAGAAATGCCTCCTTGTCGGGTTGAAAGAAGCCGATCGTCTGCTCGCCGCCGACACTGTTCGTGCCGGCGAGACCGAAGAAGATCGACTCGCCGAGCGTACCGAGGCTGACGGGCTCCAGACCGAACTGTGTCGCGCGGTCCTCATCCTCGGAAAACGGCAGCGGGTCGATGATCTGCAGGACGAGCCTGCCGCCGGCCTGGGCGACGAATTCCTCGAGCATCTCCCGTACGCGTGTCGCGTAGGTGCGCAGAAACGGAATGTCGGCCGTCTCACGGTCCGAAAAGAAGTAGTAGAGATTGATGGGCTCTTCAATGCTCTGCAGTACCTGCCGCGTGCCGGGCGAGATTGTGTAGAGATCGTTTTCCGTCAAGTCGATGCGCAGGCCGCGCAGTAAAGTGTTGCTCGCGACCAGTGCCGCGAGAAAGCCCAGGCCCAGCAGCAGCAGGGCCGTCAATCCGATCTTGCGCTGTCTTTGAGTTGTCATGGTCGTTAGTTATTCAATCCGCTTTCTTCAGTTCGAGAACGATTGCGTTCGCATACAACATGACGCCAATCAACAGCGCGAAGTAGACGAGATCGCGCAGATCGATGACGCCTTTGCTGATGCTCGCGAAGTGCGTCAAGAAGCTCAGGCTCGCGACTGTGTCGACCAGAGCCTGCGGAGCCCATGCCGAGAACAGATCCAGAACCATCGAGAATCCTGCGAGAAGCAGAACAAAGCACGCAACGACCGATAGAATGAACGCGATCACCTGATTCTTGGTCGCGGCGGAGATGCACGAGCCGACGGCGAGGAATCCGCCAGCCATAAGAAGACTGCCGACGTATGCGGCCAATATGACGCCGTTATCCGGATCGCCGAGGTAGTTGACGGTTATCCAGATTGGAAACGTCAGCGCGAGTGCGAGCGCCGTGAACAGCCAGGCGGCGAGATACTTTCCGAGGACGGCCTGCCAGAGCTCGATCGGTAGCGTCATGAGCAGCTCGATGCTGCCGGATTTCCGCTCTTCTGCCCACAGTCGCATGCTGAGCGCCGGCACGAGGAACAGGTAGAGCCATGGGTGGAAATTGAAGAACGGCATGAGATCGGCCTGACCGCGCTCGTAGAAATTGCCGAGGTAAAATGTGAACGTGTTGCTCAGGATCAGAAAGATCACGATGAACACATACGCAACAGGCGTCAGGAAATAGCTCTTGAGCTCGCGGCGCATGACCGCCATGACGTTATTCATGCTGCAGCGCCTCCCGTGATCGTTCTGAAGACCTCGTCGAGGCGGCCCGACTCCAGATGCAGCTCGGCGAACTCCCAACCTCGCTCGGCGCTGAGCTCGCTGATCGCCCTTAGCGGCATTCGGCCCGGGGCCGGAAAGGCCGTGAGCCTGTTTGCATTAGCATCGACTTCAGTTCGCTCGACATCGCCGAGCGCGTCGATCTCTTTGCGTATCTGCTCGAGCGCAACGTTGTCGGCGAGTCTGAGAGAGACAGCGTTGTGAAACTTCGACCTTGCCTCGAGGTTCGCCGGTGTGTCGTCGGCGAGTATGCGGCCCTGGGCAATGATGATCGCGCGATTACAGAGTGCGTCGACTTCCTCGAGCAGATGCGTCGAGATAATAATGATCTTGTCCTTCGCCATCGCGTTGATGAGCTCACGAACCTCGTGCTTCTGATTCGGGTCGAGGCCGTCGGTCGGCTCGTCGAGGATCAGCACTTGCGGATCGTGCAGAAGCGCCTGGGCGAGCCCGACGCGCCGCTTGTAGCCTTTCGAGAGCGTGTCGATGCTCTGCTCGAGCACGTGCTCGAGATGCAGAAGGCCATAGATCTCCGCGAGGCGCGCGCGGCGCGAGTCACCATGCATACCGCGGATATCTGCGACGAAATCGAGGAACGCACGCGGCGTCATCTCCGGGTAGCTCGGCGCGCCCTCGGGTAGGTAGCCTATGCACGCCTTCGCGGCGGTTGCATGCGTTGCTATGTCGTAGCCGCAGACGGTTACGCGGCCGGAGGACGCCGGCAAGAAGCCTGCTATGACGCGCATCGTCGTGCTTTTTCCCGCACCATTCGGTCCGAGAAAACCGAGCACCTCACCCGGCTCGACCTGAAAGCTCAGGTCGTCGACCGCGAGTAGCGGCCCGTAGTGTTTGACTAGATTCTGACAATCAATCATCGGAAAAATCCTTCGAGATCGCTAAACCTGCGCGGGGACCTCACCGGTGAACCGCGGAATTTTCCATAGCGCGCGGCGCTTTTCAAGACCCCGTCAATTCGCTCTACTGGATAATATTGCCGTCCGCATCCATGATCTGGACGGGACCGAGCTCGAGCGCCCGGACGCTGTCTTCGATGCGGCTCAGGTCGCCCACGACGACCCAGGTCAGCTGCGCCGGTGCAAATAGGCTTTGCGCGGCTGCGTTGACGGTCCTCGTGTCGAGCCCCGCGATCAAGTCCGCGTAGATATCCCAATAATCGTCGGGAAGACCGAAACGGACGAGCTCGGCAATGTCACCGGCAACGGCCCTGGCGGTTTCCCAGCGCCCCGGCAACGTCAGCGTGCTGCGTCGCTTGGACGTCTCGACTTCCTCGTCTGTAACGGGCCTCGATGTGACGAGTTCGCGCAACTCCCGGTCGAGCTCGATCATCGACGGTGCCGTCTGATCCGTTTGGACCGGTGCATAGACAATGAATGGGCGCTGCAACATGGTGTCGACGATCAAAGACCGCACGCCGTACGACCAGCTCTTGTCCTCGCGAAGATTCAGATTGATACGCGATGTGAACGTGCCGCCGAAGGCGTCGTTCGCCGCGTCGAGTGCGAGCTGGCGCTCATCGGCCTTGGGTGCGACGAGATGTCCGCCGATGATGATGCTCTGCTCCGATCCGGGCCGGTCGATCAAAATCACGCGCGCTGCTTGCGGCAAAGCGACTTCAGCGAGGTGCTTGGCCGGTGTCTCGCCGGGTGTCCAGTCTGCGAACAAGGCCTCGAGCTGCGGCTCGATCTCGGCCATCGACGTATCGCCGACGACGATCATGGTAGCGTTGTTGGGCTTGAACCAAGCCGCGTGAAACGCGACGAGGTCCTCGCGCATCAACGCTGTGACGCTGGCCTCGGTGCCCGAGCCCGTCATCGGCAACGCGTAGGCGTGGCCGTCGCCGTAAATCAGGCGCGGAAACACGCGCAATGCCATCGAGATGGGCGTGACCTGCTCGCGTTGAATCTCCGACAGCAATAGCTGCTTGAGCCGGCCGAGCTCGGATTCGGGGAAGGCCGGGTTCAAAATGACGTCGCTATAGATCTCCAGCGCCTGCGGGAGATTCTCGCTGAGGGCGGACAGGTTCACGAACGAGAAGTCGAGATTCGAGCCCGTGCTCAGGTTGGCGCCGAGCTGCGCGAGTTGATCACTGATCTCCAGCGCATCCCAACGCGCGGAACCCTCATCGAGCATATCCATCGCGAGCTTGGCCGTGCCAGGCGCGCCAAACTGGTCGGCCGCGTAGCCCGCATCGAGCTGTAGCGACAGATTAACAACCGGCACGGCCGCACGCCTGGCGACGATGACGCGCATGCCATTGCTGAGTTGACCGCGCTCAAATTCAGGAAACTGCGCCGACGGGAAACTTTGCGGCATCGGTAAGGCCGAGCGATCCGCGCCATCCGGACGTGTGCTGCGCTCGTCGAACGGATGTACCTCGAGCGTTAAGGCTGGACCGGAGAGCCAGCGGCGCGCCGTGTCGCGCAGCTCGGCGGGCCTTGCCGTCTCGGTGATCTCCAGGGAATCCTTATAGGCATCGGGACGACCGCCGAGGACCGCACTCTCGGCAAGCAGGGCAGATTTTCCGCCGACGCGCTCGATGCCGCGAATGAACCCCGAGCGCGTGTCCATGACCGCTCGGGTGAGCTCCTCGCGCGTCGGACCCGTTTCGAGAAACCGCTCGAGCTCCTCATCGAGTAGGCGCTCGACCTCAGCGAGATCGCCGCCGGGAAGCGCCGTAGCCCAGACCGCGTAAGCGCCGGCTATCTCGCCGACGAAGGCGAAGCCGCCGACGTCCGTCGCGACCTGATCCTCGTAGACGAGCCGCTGGTAGAGTCGCGACGTCTTGCCCTGAGTTAGTGCCACGTCGGCGAGGCTGAGTTGCTCGGCCTCGATGTTGCCCCATTCCGGAATCGGCCAGACCTTATAGAGGCGTGCCTGCGGAACGCGGTCCTGCAGCATGACGCGGCGGTCGTGGTCCAGCTTCGGGACCCAAGTCTCCAGCCGGGAGAGCGGAGGACCAGCCGGGATATCGCCGAAATACCGTTCCGCTTTCTCGCGGGCCGTCGCGACGTCGATGTCACCGGCCAGGACGAGCGTCGCGTTGTTCGGCCCGTAGTAGGTGCGAAACCACTCATAGACGTCATCGAGTGTCGCGGCGTCGAGATCCTCCATGGAGCCAATGATCGGCCAAGAGTAGGGGTGCCCTTCGGGGAATAGATTGCTCGTGATCTGATCGAACACCTTGCCGTACGGTTGATTCTCGCGCTGGCGTTTCTCGTTTTGCACCACGCCGCGCTGCTCGTCGAGCTTCTCTTGATCGATGGCGCCGAGCAGATGCCCCATGCGATCGGATTCGAGCCAAAGTGCGAGATCGAGCGCGCTCGTCGGGACGGTCTGATAATAGTTGGTACGGTCGTTGTTGGTTGTGCCGTTGATTGATGATGCGCCAACCTGCTGCAACGGCGTGAAATATTCCTCGTCGTGATTCTCGCTACCGTTAAACATCAAATGTTCGAACAGATGAGCGAAGCCCGTTCTGCCCGGGATCTCGTTTTTCGAGCCGACGTGATACCACAGCGTCGTGGATACGATCGGCGCTTTGCGGTCCTCATGGACGATGACGCGCAGGCCGTTGTCGAGCGTGAATTCCTCGAACGGAATATCGAGCTGCGCTCGGACACCGAAGGAGGTCAATACGAGTGCCGATGCGCAGAGCGCGGGTATCGATCTATTCATAATGCTTCGGTTCGTTACGTTATTCATTCAATCTTTGCAAGACAGTGGAAGCTCATTCGGAGTTCCGCGCGGCCCGAAAGTTTCGCGAGTAACCGTGGTCCATGGCGTTCACGCGAAAGCCTCTGACGTAGGGCTTGACGAGATGCCTGTTCGTATAGAATGCACGAAAGACGTCGTCGGGCACGCCGTGCGGTCCGCGAGCGACGAGCACACGAGGTAGAGGCAGATGATTGACTTCGCTGAATGCCGCATCGAGTCGCTCCTTTCGGCAGCCGCCAGTATAGAGTACGCGTGCGAGGCAGACCCAGTTATCGGGAACGGCTTATGGTGAGTCGGCGCGGGCTCTTTCCGCGGCTCGATCCCTACGATCACGGCTTTCTGCGTCGCGGCCAGCACCAGATTTACTACGAGCAATGCGGTAACCCCAGCGGGAAGCCCGCGCTGTTCCTCCACGGTGGCCCGGGGGGTGGCGGCGACGAGAACGCCCGACGATTCTTCGATCCGGCCGGCTACCGAATCATCAACTTCGACCAGCGCGGCGCCGGGCGTAGCCGCCCGACCGCGAGCCTCGACGAGAACACGACCTGGGATCTCATCGGCGACATTGAGGCGCTACGGGAGCATCTAGGCGTCCAGCGTTGGCTCGTGTTCGGTGGGTCCTGGGGCAGCACGCTCGCGATCGCGTACGCCCAATGTCACCCAGCGTCCGTTAGTGAGCTGGTTCTGCGCGGAATCTTCCTGCTGCGACGTCGAGAGCTCCACTGGTTCTATCAGGATGGCGCGAGCAACTTGTTCCCGGAACAATGGCAGCAGTTTCTCGCGCCGATTCCGCCACAAGAGCGGCACGATCTGCTCAGGGCCTACCATCGCCGACTGATCGGCGACGACGCGCAGGCCCGCCTCGAGGCCGCGCGCGCGTGGTCGATCTGGGAGGGCACGACGAGTTCGCTACTCGCCAACGCCGATCTCGTGGACCACTTCAGTGCGCCTGATTTTGCCCTTGCGCTCGCACGTATCGAAGTGCATTACTTCGTCAACGGTGGCTTCCTCGAGCACGAAGAGCAGCTGCTCGATAACGTCGAGCGGATTCGTGATATCCCGGCTGTGATCGTTCAAGGGCGTTACGACGTCGTGTGCCCGATCGTGACAGCCTGGGAGCTTGTGCAACGATGGCCCGAGGCGGATTTTCGGGTCGTCGCCGATGCAGGGCATACCGCCTACGAGCCTGGCATCACGCACGAGCTCGTCTCGGCGACCGATGAGTTTCTTGCAGCCGACAATAGGGGATCGTCGCGTGTCTAAAACACTCCTCGTCAATGGGACGATCGTGAACGAGGACCGCATCTATGCCGCCGATGTGCTGATCGATGGCGAGAGAATTGCGAAGATCGAGCCGGGGTTGTCCGCCTCGAGCGGTGAGAACGTTATCGACGTCAGCGGCTGCCATGTCCTGCCAGGGCTCATCGACGACCAAGTCCACTTCCGCGAGCCCGGTCTAATGCACAAGGCAACGATTGCGACCGAGTCTTTGGCGGCCGTGTGCGGGGGCGTGACGAGTTACATGGAGATGCCGAACACCTCGCCGCCAACGACGACGGTCGAGGCGCTCGCCGAGAAGCGCGATCGCGCCCTGGGCCGCAGCCACGCGAACTTTGCATTTTACCTTGGCGCGACGAACGAGAATCTCGATGAGATCAAGCGCGTGGCGCTCGGTGAAGCTTGCGGTATCAAGGTCTTCATGGGTGCATCGACGGGGAATATGCTCGTCGACGATCCGGCCACGCTCGAGCGCATCTTCGCCGAAGCTACGTTGCCGGTCGCGACGCACTGCGAGGATTCGCCGACGATTTGGCAAAACGAGGCGCAGTTCAAGCAACGTTACGGTGACGACGTGCCGATGGCGTGCCATCCGCAGATTCGCTCCGCAGAGGCCTGCTACAAATCTTCTTCGCTCGCCGTTGAGCTCGCCAAGCGATTCGGCACGCGTCTGCACGTCCTGCATCTGACGACCGAGCGGGAATTGAATCTCTTCGAGCCCGGTCCGATCGAAGGCAAGCACATCACGGCAGAGGTCTGCGTCCATCATCTATGGTTCGACGAATCGAGCTACGGCGCGCTGGGAGCGCGCATCAAGTGCAACCCGGCGATCAAGCGCCATGAGGACCGCGAGGCGCTGTTGGCGGCCGTTCGCGACGATCGGCTCGACGTGATCGCAACGGACCACGCACCGCATACGCTCGAGGAGAAACAGCAAACCTACTTCTCGGCGCCGGCCGGCTTGCCGCTCGTGCAGCACTCGCTGCAAATGCTGCTCGAGCATCACCGCAACGGCCGCCTGACGCTCGAGCAGATCGTGCGCAAGGCCGCGCATAATCCAGCACGACTATTCGGCGTGAAGGATAGAGGCTTTCTACGCGAGGGCTACTACGGCGATATCGCCGTTGTCGATCTCGAGCGGCCCGAGCGAGTGACGACAGAGAACGTGCGCTACAAATGCGGCTGGTCGCCATTAGAGGGCGTGGAGCTCGGAGCGAGCGTCGTTATGACGCTCGTCAACGGCATGGTCGTTGTGCGCAACGGCGAGGTTCTCGCTGAGCCGGGCGGCCGGCAGCTGGAGTTCTCTGAGTAGCGCGCTGCCCGTCGTCGTGTCGGGGCTTGAATTGCTGCTCCCGGGTATGCTGGACTTGCCGCTGAGCGGCGCGCACCAGGAGTGAGATCGTGAGGGTTCTGCCAAATCTCTTCGCAGTCTGCTTAGTGGCCGGCTGCGGACCGGGCGCACCGCCCGAAACGCCAGCCGGACCAGAGAGTAGTTCGAGCGCAGGTCTGACCCAGGAGAGCGCACCGGCGACCGACACGGCCGTCGAGGTCGAATCGGATGCCGGGCTCGTTGGGCAGGAGAACCCGCTGATCGGTCTGCTCGAGCAGGATATTCCTTACGGCGAGGGTGCGGATGGAAATCTCGTCGGGTTTCTTGCCGTGCCCGAGGACGCTGCGGAGCCCTTGCCCGGCATCATCGTGCTCCATGAGTGGTGGGGTCTCAACGATGCCGTCAGGGAGGCCGCGCGGCGCCTAGCGCGCGAAGGCTATATCGTTCTGGCCACAGACTTCTACGGCGGGCGCACGGCCGAGTCAGTTGCGGATGCGCAGGACTTGATGCGCGAGCTCGTCGCGGACCCGGACAGCGTGCGCGACAACATTCGCCAGGCAGTCGAGTACCTCGAGCGTTACGCGCTCGCGCCGCGGGTCGGCAGCATAGGCTGGGACATGGGTGGGCGCTGGTCGCTGCAGACTGGGATCATGATGCCGGACGATCTCGACGCGCTCGTGATGTTCTACGGAGCCGTGGAGACCGATGAGGCAGCCCTGGACGCGCTCGGTATGCCGATGCTCGCGTTATTCGGCGAGCAGGATGGGTCGATTCCGTTACGCAGCGTGCAGGAATTTCGCAACGTGCTTAATCAGCTCGGCAAGGAAGCTGAGGTGCGGATCTACTCTGGTGTCGATCACGGTTTTTTCTTTCCCGGCAGCCCGACCTACAGCCCTATCGCTGCCGATGACGCGTGGAACAGAACGATTGCGCTGTTCGACGCGGCGCTCAAGAACTAAAAATAGGGGCCGGGACGAAATCCCTTTCGTGATGCGAGCCTTTCGGCTCACGCCAGGAGTCAATTCCCGGCCCCAATGGCCTCCCGGCCAACCCGGCAATCGCTGAGGGGGAGTCAGCGATCGCCGTTTTCGGAGATACCTATCGGTAAACCGTTAACCCCGATGCAACTCGCGTGCGATCGCGAGTCGAAATTGGGGCGCCTGCGCCTCACGTAGGCGTTGGCGCCGTGCATCCTCGATAGCTACTTCGACGCTGCGAACGTAGGCGGCCATCTCGGCTTCGAAATTCGCCCGTTGCGCGCGCGCTGCTGCTGAGGTCTCGTGGACAGTGATTTCCTCCAAGGGCTCGGCTTGCGCGGTGGCGCCCATTCCCAGGATCAGCGCGGCTGCTGCCAACGCGCCCCAGTTCCTGTTAATGCCTGTCGTATTCATCTTTGTAATCCTTTACATTGACGGGATTCCGATATCGTGACCATCACGTGCCGGAATCGCTGTGTCTCTCACTATGCACATGGCGTGCCAAGTATAAAATCACTGATTTTCAGCCTCTTACAGCCGATCTTTGTCACGGTAAACCGTTAAATTCACGGAAAACCGTTGCCTAATAACACGGAAATCCGTAAACTTCGCACATGTCAGCGACCGATCGATACCAACAATTTTTCCGCCGCAGCCCGGCGCTGCTCGTGGCGCTCGATCGAGACGGGTATTTCGTCGACGCAACCGACGCGTGGCTCGAGCGGTTCGGCTATGTCCGCGACGAGATCGATGGCCTTCGGCCGCAGGATCTGGCCAGTGAGGCGTCCCTAAGGCGTATTGTCGAGGACTACTTGCCGCTGCTGCGCCGGGCAGGCCAGTTGAGCCGCGTGCCTGTTGATCTGCTGACGAAAACGGGGGAACGGGTCGGCTGCCTCGCGAGCGCCGTGATCGAACGCAGCGCAGACGGGGAGCACATTGGGACACTGGTCGGCTACGCTGAGCTCGGTGAGGAAGCTGATCTGGAGAAGAATTTCACGGGTCTATACCGCGACACGCCAGCGATGCTGCACGCGGTGGACCGCAATGGCCGCATCGTGCACGTCAACGAGCGCTGGCTCATGAAACTGGGCTACCGCCGCGAGGAAGTCGTCGGCCGCCTCGTGACGGATTTCATGTCGGCAGACGGGCGAGCACCGGACGAGCAGTCCGTCAGCGACATCATTTCACAGGGCGAGCTCGACAACGAGCCGCGCAGCTACGTTAAGAAGAACGGGGAGATACTCGAGGCGCTCGTCTCCGCGCGTGCCGATCGTGATAAAGCCGGGCAGGTGACGTTCATGTATGTAGCGATCAAGGACGTCACGGACCGCAATAACGCCGAGCGCCAGCTCCGGGCAGCGTTCGAGGAAAACGCGCGACTGCGCGAGGAGCTCGAGCGGGAGCGCGACTACCTGCGCGAGGAAGTGCAGGTGTCGATGAATTTCGGCCGTATCGTGGGCGAAAGCCCGGTCCTCAAAAAGATGCTTGCGCAGCTCGAGGCCGTCGCCCAGACGTCTGCGAGCGTGCTCATTCACGGGGAGTCAGGCGTTGGCAAGGAACTCGTCGCACACGCGCTGCACAGCCGCAGCCCGCGTGCCGACGGGCCACTCGTCAAGGTCAACTGCGCGTCGATTCCGCGAGAGCTGTTCGAGAGCGAGTTCTTTGGTCACGTCAGGGGTGCATTCACGGGGGCGCATCGAGATCGCGTCGGGCGCTTCGAGCTTGCCCACGGCGGCACGCTGTTCCTCGACGAGATAGGCGAAATCCCCGTCGAGTTGCAGGGCAAGCTGTTGCGCGTGCTGCAGGAAGGCGAGTACGAGCGTATCGGTGACGATCGGACGCGCAGCGTTGATGTTCGGCTCGTCGCCGCTACGAACAGGGATCTCGAGGCGCTCGTCAAACAGGGCGGTTTTCGTGAAGATCTCTTCTACCGGCTCAGCGTTTTCCCGATCCAGGTCCCTGCGTTGCGCGAGCGCGGCGATGATGTCGTTCAGCTCGCAAGCCACTTCGTCGACCGCGTCTGCAAGGATTTCGGCAGGGCGCCGCTGCGTTTGTCGAAACAGCAGGTGGAGCTGCTGAAGAGCTATGCGTGGCCGGGAAACATCCGCGAGCTCAAGAACGTGATCGAACGCGCCGTGATTCTATCGAGCGGCAAAGTGCTGCGCCTCGATCTCGCTATGGCAGATATTGCGAGCACGGCCGGGGCAGCACGGCACGATGCTGACGAGACCGGGCCGGATATCATGACCGAGAAGGAGCTGCTGGCATTGCAGAAAGAAAACATGCTTGCTGCGTTGGAAATTGCTGATTGGCGAGTCTCGGGGCCAAACGGCGCTGCGACGCTCGTCGGCTTGAAGCCCACGACTTTCACGGACCGCATGAGGAAGTTCAGGCTGAGCAAGCCTCGGCGCAGCTCCGTTCGCGCCGCATCGTCGAGGCCGCTGTCCTCGGCAGACTGATTATCGAGGTGCGCGTCCTGTCAGGGTAGAAATAATCGGGCGCCGAATCGAACACTTGCGAGGCCTTCCGATAATTTGGTATATCTTACCCAGCTAAACGCGAATCCTCGGCGGAAACGAAGTGATCGCGTCTAGCCCGAACGTTCCGATTCGCCATATAACAACAAGAAAGGCTGCTCGTTCTATGTCCTATCTCGCAGAGCGCTTCCAGGCCGCGGTCACGGTGCTTGTCGGCGACGGAGCCATCAAGGAGCGGCTCGCGGCCGCCTACGTCGAGAATCTCGACGATTTGGAAGACACCGAATTCCCTGCAACGCTGAGGCAAGCATTCTCGGATCTGGAGCTCGCGTTGCATGCTGAGCATCCAATCGGCCGTGAGCCGTGCGTGCGCGCTACGGTCCGTAAGATGTCCAGCAACGAAGCGCGCGCCCATGCCAATACCATCGTCATGCTCTACGCCGAGCTCGTGCGCCACAGTGATCGAGCCGAGCCGCTCCGGGTCGTTCCATCCGGCCGGAAGAAGCCACCGAAGTTCCTGTCCGAGGGCGGCTGAGCCCCTTCAATTCCAAGGCCTCGAGGCACGAAAACTCGGGGCTTTGCGACGTTCGTCAAGGATTTATGTCCACTGCTCGGGCATAGTCACTAATGGGCATCTTTAGCACTAGCGACTCCATGACAGACCCTTCCGATAACGAGGCGACCGAGGTTCCTGAAGCGCCGAGTGCGGCAGGGATCTATGCGCCCTACGGCCAGCTCATCAAGATGCTGCTGCCGCGTTGCGGGGGCATCGCCTTCTACAGCCCGGAAAAGGAGTTGTTGTGGTGCTCTGACGGATGCGAGCGGCCCGACCTCAAGGTCGTGCTCGACGATCTGCCGACCGACGGTTCGGAGCGAATGTCCGGTGGCGGGGCGATACGCAGTTTGAGCGGTGACGGTGCAGCGTTCGTCTACATCCTGCGTGGCCAAGCCGGTGAAAATCTCGGGACGCTCGTCGTGGAAATCGGCGACGGTCAGCGCCAGACGAGCGGCTCGATGGTCGCTAGCCTCTTGCGGCCCGTGCTCGACTGTCTGGAGAATCGCGTCGACGTCGAGTCCACTCGGGCATCTGCGCAGATCCCGAGCGTCGATGCGACTCAGACGCTTCAGCTACAACTTCTGATTGGTGCCGACAGCGCCGGCGGGCCGCGCGCCGACAGACTCGAGTATCTCGTCAAGCAATGCGTCAAACATCTCGATTGCGTGCTGGGCGCATTGTTGATACCCGATAGAAACCTCACGATCTGCCGCACGGCTGAGGGCACTGCGACAGCCGAGGGCGAGCAGGTCCTGTCGAAGACGCACAAGCACTTGCTGGCCTGGATTCAGCTCAACAACAAGCCGATGGTCGTCAACCGGATCATGCCCGACGCGGCGGCCAAGAGTGTGCCGCCCTACAAGATTCTCTCCTGCCCTGTGCACGACGTTAACGGACGTGTCATCGGTCTTTTTGGGCTGTTCCGGGCGGCCGGCGGGCCAGACTTCGAGCAGACAGACGTGAGTATCTTGGAGCTGATGAGTCGCAAGGCCGTCAATATGCTCGGCAATCGCTACGACAGCCTGACGGGCTTGCTGAATCGCTATGCCTTCGAGCATGACGCTCGGGAGGAATTGGAGAACAAGAGTGGTGACGGCGAGACGGCGGCCGCGCTGCTCTATATCGACATCGATGGCCTCAATGTCGTCAACGGTGCGTTCGGGTTTCACGCGGGTGACGAGATCATTCAGCGCCTGGCTGTCGTGACGAAGCAGGGCGTCGATGACGACGCTATCGTCGGTCGTCTCGGCGGCGACCGCTTCGTCGTCATGTTGCCGTCTGGACCGGCAGACAGGCCCGAGGAACTTGCAGAGAGGCTGCGTTCTGAAATGAGCCAGCTCACGTATTTGCACGGTGAGCGTGCGATGCCGGTTTCAGTGAGCATCGGTATCGGTCGGAGTGTCGGCACAAGCGAGAGCATTTCGCACTTGATCGCCGCTGCCGAGTATGCGTGCAAGCGTGCGAAGGAGCTCGGCCGCAACCGCGTCGAGATATCGCACGCCGACAATGCATTTTCTGTCGCTCATCGAAACGATGCGCTCGCGTTCGCCAGCCTGCAGAACGCGCTCAAGGCCAACCGCTTTCGGCTCGAGGTTCAGTCAATCCACAGTCTCGGCGAAGAGCCGACCGTGCTGGGCCACGAAGTGCTGATGCGCATGCGCGAAGGCGACGGATATGTCGGTCCCGACAAATTTCTCGCTGCGGCTAAGCGTTATCATCTGATGCCCGCGCTGGATCGCTGGGTGCTCGCCGCGGCGTTGCGCAGCCTCAAGTCGGCGGCAGCGGGCCTGATCGACGAAGGCTGGATCAGCCTCAATGTGTCCAGCCAGTCGTTTCAGAGTGAGAGCTTCAGGGAGTTTCTCGTCGAGCAGCTGAGCGCTTCGGGCGTGTCACTCGAGTCGATCTGCATCGAGCTCAGGGAATCCTCCGCCGCTCACAATATGCGTGAAGCCGAGGCCCTGATCCACAGCCTGCACGAGCTCGGCGTCAAAGTCGCGCTCGATGACTTCGGCCGAGGGTTGAGCTCGCTGGCCTACCTGCGGACCCTGCCCGTCCAGTACATAAAGATTGACGGCGATCTCGTCCGGCGCGTTGCGAGTGATCGTCTCGCGGAGTCAATGGTGTTCGGCATTGCCCAGGCCGCTGCGACGCTCAAGATCGATACGATCGCCGAGCACGTCGAAACGCAGGAGATCGCGGCAAAGCTGCGCGAGCTCGGTGTGAGTTACGGCCAGGGATACTACTTTTCGCAGCCCGTCGCGATACCGTCCGCTTACGACGAGCCCGTATCGGCAGCGGGCGCGGCGCAGGCCTCCGCGTCCTAGGCTAGAGTCCTGACGAAGTTTCCTCCCAGCCTCGCGGGCTGGGCACTAGCGCGGCGCTTGGGCAGAATAGGGGGCATGCGCGTCGCTATCTTCGTTGTCATCGCTTCGAGCTGGGCCGGCGCGGCGGCTGCTCAGCTGCCGCCGCCGGTGCAGCGCATTCTCGACGGCCACTCGATTTCACCACAGGACATCAGCGTGTTGGTGCAGCCGGTGAGCGGCGACGAGCCGATCGTCAGTCACCTGCCTGCCGTGCCGCGAAACCCGGCCTCAACCATCAAGACCGTAACAACATGGGTCGCGTTGGACACGCTCGGGCCGACGTACTATTGGCCGACCGAGGTGTACTTTCTTGGCGAGTTCGCGGATGGCGCACTCGACGGCGACCTGGCGCTCAAGGGCTTTGGCGATCCGTATCTCGTCACCGAGGAAATCTGGAAATTGCTCCGTGCGCTGCGACGCACCGGCCTCGAGGACGTGCGGGGGGACCTCCTCATCGATGACACTTACTTCGAGCGTGTCGACGAGGACCCAGGCGCTTTCGACGGTCAGCCGTTTCGGACCTACAACGTGTTACCGAGCGCACTGCTCATCAATTTCAAAGCAGTGCGATTCCAGTTTCTGCCGGATCACGCGAACGCCGCTGTGCGCATTAGCGCTGATCCGGCGCCGACGAATCTCGACATCGATAACCGTTTGAGGCTAGTCGACGGACCGTGCCGAGGCTATCAGGCGGGCATCGCGTTTGACCTTGCCGACTTTCCAACAGGCCGCAGAGCCGTGTTTTCGGGAAATTTTCCGGCAGCGTGTGCGCCCTATTCTCTGAGCCGAACCGTTCTCGAGCACGACAGTTTTGCGTATGGGGTGTATCGGACGCTTTGGGCGGAGCTCGGCGGTCGCCATCGCGGTGGCCTTCGTCGCGGTGTGGTTCCGCAAGACACCGAGCCCGCGCTGACGTGGCGCTCGCGGCCGCTGGCCGAGATCATCAGAAGCGTCAACAAGTTCAGCAACAACGTCATGACGCGCCAGCTGCTGCATACGCTCGGAGCCGAGCGCGATGGCCCGCCAGGCACCGCGGCTGCAGGCATTGCCGTTATTCACGAGTATCTCGAGGCGCACGGAATCGAAAGCGGCGGCCTTGTCATCGACAACGGCGCGGGGTTGTCGCGCGCGACGCGAATATCCGCTGAGGCGCTCACAGGCGTGCTCCTGACGGCTGCGCGCAGCCCGCTCGCGCCGGAGTTTCTCGCCTCGCTGTCGCTAGGCGGTCTAGACGGCACGACGCGGGGCCGGTTCAACGGCCACGAGGTATCCGGGCGAATGCACGTCAAGACCGGGCGCCTCGACCACGTCTCGGCGTTAGTGGGCTTGGTCCATGCGCGCTCGGGTGTCGACTACGCGACGGTGGTCATGGTCAATTCCCCAGATGCCCACCGAGGCCCGGGCACGGAGCTTCAGGAAGCGCTCGTTCGCTGGGTCTACGAGCTACCGTGAGAGTCCCTAGGACAAGGCGGTCCTAGTTCTCGGTTTTACCTCGCAAATCTTCCTATAATCACCGCAGATTGGTGCTCACCGCAGATGCTGCGGTCGGAGGTTGCCTTGCTGAACCGGAAATGTCTCATTGCGCTCATCACGATGGCGTGGCCGACGCTGCTCTTTGCCGAGACGGCTTACGTCACAGATATTCTGCGACTCGGCCTGCATCGGGCTGAGGATACGAGCGACCAACCGTTTCGAACGCTCGTGAGCGGTACTGAGCTGGAAGTCCTCACGCGAACGACGAACTTCGCTCACGTCAGGGCGGCAGACGGCCAGGAAGGTTGGGTGAAGTCCGCCTATCTCGTCCTCGATAAGCCTGCTCAACTCAAGGTCGCGGAGACTGAAACTGAGCTTGCGGCGCTGCGCGCCGAACTCGATCGCGCGAAGATCGCTCAGCGCACGGCAGAGCAACAGCTCGACCAGGTTACACAGCAGATCGATGCAGCCGCGTCGTCGTCCGGTGCCGTTGAAGCGACGCTGAGTCGGCTGAAAGCGGAGAACGCGGACTTCGAGCAGCGCCTACAACGCTACCGCGGCAGCGTACCGATCTCGTGGATGCTCGGTGCGTTGGCTATCACGCTCGTTGCGGGCTTCGCTGGCGGCCTCGCGTGGATCGACTACACGAGTCGGCGTCGGCACGGCGGTTTCAGGATCTACTGACGCAAGCGATGCAGAGCTTGTCTTCGGGCCCAATCGGCTAGGCGAAAGCCGAGCAAGATCGCGAGAATTCCTGCGTAGAGCACCGGCTCCGACGTATCGAGCTTGACCTGCCAGAAGAAGTGCAGCACACCCAGCGCGGCGATCGCATAAACGGTTCGATGCAGCTTGAGCCAGCGACGGCCTAGCCGCCGTTGCATTGAATTCGTCGACGTCACGGCGAGGGGGATCAGCAGCACGACGGCCAGAAATCCGACCGTGATGAACGGTCGTTCAGTGACGTCCGCATACAACGTCGACCAGTCCATCCGCCAGTCGAGAGCCACGTAAGTCAGGGCGTGCAAGAGCGCGTAGGCAAAAGCGAGCAGCCCGAGTGAACGGCGCAGCCCGACTAGCCAGTTGAGTCCTGTGAGCCGGCGCAGCGGCGTAACGGCGAGCGTGATCAGCAGGAGGTTCAGCGCGGTCTTGCCGAGGGTATGCAGGACTTCTTGAACGGGGTTCGCGCCGAGATCGCCGATTCCGAACGCGCGCGCCACGAGGAGCGCAAAAGGCAACAAGCTTGCGGCAATCACGCCGGCCTTGAGCCATGCGAGGCGGTAGCGGGTCATCGGGCCGCGCGCTCTCGGGAAAACCGGCGCTTAAAAATTTCGGGCGAGATCGAGGCCCGTGTAGAGGTCGGCGACTTCTTCGGCGTAA
>Ga0224497_10000228_pt1 | contig 42194 bp, 35 predicted proteins | sample SF_Jul11_sed_USG_4_FD_167970 | JGI IMG/M metagenome (GOLD analysis project Ga0224497, IMG submission 167970) | Sediment microbial communities from San Francisco Bay, California, United States - SF_Jul11_sed_USGS_13 | ecosystem: Environmental > Aquatic > Marine > Sediment | place: USA...
ACCCTGCCAGGCAATGCGTCGGGGTCGTTGGCGAGCATGCGCAAAGCGAGTACGCCGCCCAGGCTGTGCCCGACGATGTGCACGCCGTCAACGCCCTGTTCGTGAATGAAGCGGGCCAGCGCCGCGGCATTATCATCGAGCGTGCCGCGGACGGATCGGTAGCTGAACAGCCGGGCTCGAAAGCCGAACTCTTTTTCCAGCCGACGCTTGATCAGGTACATGCCGGTTCCATGCGACCAGAAACCGTGCACGCAGACGACCGTGTCGATCGCCGTCATTCCTTGCGCGTTACTCGAAGACGGATGCCCGCTTCCTTTAGCTGCTCGGCGGACACATCGCCTGGAGCGTTGGTCAGCGGGCAGCTGGCTGTCTGAGTTTTCGGAAACGCGATCACGTCCCGAATGCTCTCGGCGCCGGCCATGAGCATGACGACTCGATCGAGGCCGAACGCTATGCCGCCGTGCGGCGGACAGCCGTACTGCAATGCCTTGAGCAGGAAGCCAAACTTCTCTTCCGCTTCTTCCTTGCTGATATCCAGCAGGTCGAACACCGCTGCCTGCATATCCTGGTCGTGGATTCGGATCGAACCACCGCCGATTTCGGAACCATTGAGCACAATGTCATAGGCGCGAGACAGCGCTTTCCCGGGATTGGCGCGCAGCGCCTCCGCGTCGTCGATGCTCGGTGCGGTGAACGGGTGATGGAGCGCCACCCAGCGCTTCGACTGCACATCCCTTTCGAACATCGGAAACTCGACGACCCAGAGCGGCGCCCATCGATCGGCGACAAGCCCGCGGTCTTCACCGACTTTCACGCGCAATGCGCCCAGCGCGTCATTGACGATGCGGGCTTTGTCTGCGCCAAAGAAGATCAGGTCGCCCGTCGCCGCATTCGTGCGCTCGATTATGCCCGCAACGACATCATCGGGCAGGAACTTGAGGATCGGCGACTGCAGGCCGCCGCTACCCGCATCAACATCATTGACCTTGATGTAAGCAAGCCCGCGTGCGCCGAAGCGACTGACGTACTTGGTGTAGCCGTCGATGACCTTGCGGCTTATGTCGCTGCCGCCGGGTACGCACAGCGCGGCGACACGGCCCTCCGGATCGGCGGCTGGCCCGGCGAATACCTTAAATTCGACCGAACTCACTAGGTCGGAGAGTTCGACGAGTTCGAGATCGATGCGAAGGTCGGGTTTATCCGACCCATAGCGCCGCATGGCGTCGGCATACGTCATGCGCGGAAACGGGTTCGGCAAATCGACGCCGAGCGTCTCCTTGAAAACGTAGCGCACGAGTTCTTCCATCGTGTTCGTCACGGCGGCTTCATCGACGAAGCTCATCTCGACGTCGAGCTGGGTAAATTCGGGCTGGCGGTCCGCGCGCAGGTCCTCATCGCGGAAGCAGCGCACAATCTGGTAATAGCGATCGAGGCCCGACATCATGAGCAGCTGTTTGAAGAGCTGCGGCGACTGCGGCAGTGCGAAAAACTTTCCGGGGTTGGTGCGGCTCGGAACGATGTAGTCACGGGCACCCTCGGGCGTAGCACGCGTCAACATCGGTGTTTCGACGTCAACGAATCCGTGACTGTCGAGGAAGCTGCGCATGGCAGCCGTCACTTTGTGGCGCAGCACCAGGTTGCCGAGCATATTCTCACGCCGCAGATCAAGGTAGCGATACTTGAGGCGGATGTCTTCGTTGGCCTGCTCGTCGTGATGAAACGGCGGCGTTTCGGACTTGTTCAAAGTCTCGAGTTCGTGGGCCAGCACTTCGACCTGGCCCGTCCGCATGTTCGGGTTCACGGTGCCTTCCGGGCGTGGCCTCACGAGGCCTTTCACCTTGAGCACATACTCGGAGCGGATGCGCTCGGCTTCGGCGAAAATCCCGGCACGATCGGGGTCGAATACTATCTGCAGCAGGCCTTCACGATCACGCAAATCAATAAAAATCACGCCGCCGTGGTCGCGCCGCCGGTGGACCCAGCCGCATACCTCGACTTCCTGGCCAACGAGAGATTCGTTAATCTCCCCGCAATAGTGACTACGCATCGTGAACCTTAAAGGTCAAGCCCTGAAAAGGAGGCGGAATGGTACGGCGTGCTGTCTGGCTTATCAAGCCGACTCGTTTGGCTCTTCTAAGGGTAATTCGCCGGTTTTGTCCCTGCTCCACGTAGGGACAACGACGCCCAGCGAGATGATCATTCTGAGCGCCTCGTCCACCGTCATATCCAGCACCGTGATGTCTTTTCTCGGCACGACGATAATGAACCCTGATGTCGGGTTCGGCGTCGTCGGCACGAAACAGCAGACTACGTCTTCGCCCGTGCGGCCCTGGACCTCACCGAGATTACTCGACGTCTGGAACGCGAGACTGTAGAGCCCTTTTCGGGGATACTCGATCAACAGTACGTTCTTGAATGACTGGCCCGAGTCCGAAAATACGACCTCCGCAAAATGTTTGGCGGCTGAGTAGATCGAACGCACCACGGGAATGCGGTGCATCAACGATTCCCAGCCGCCGACAAATGCGCGGCCCACGAAGTTGGCTGCCAGAACACCGGTCAGCAGCAGCACGGCGACCGCAAGAATAACGCCGAGACCGGGTATGTGAACCGGTTCCGCCGTGTCGAACAGCTGCTGCAACAGGAAACCCGGCTGATACCTCGCGGGTACCCACTGCAGCGTTCGGTCCATGATGCCGACCGCAAACTTCAGCAGCAGGTAGGTAACGGCCAGCGGCGCCCAGACCAGGATCCCCGCAACCAGGTAGCGGCGAAACGCTTTCAAGCGCCCCGCCTCACGTTGTGCTCACTTTGGCGTCGGGCTTTGCTTTTTCAGGTGACTTCGCCGGTACGTCGGACGACGGCTTGGCGTCAGTCTTCTTCGGCGCGGCCTCTTTGGTCTTACCGTCTTTCTCGGACTCACCGTGCAGGTTGCGCTTGTCGCCCGTCTTGAAGTCGGTTTCGTACCAGCCCTGGCCCTTCAGCCGGAACTTCGGCGCCGACAGGAGTTTCCTGAGCGACGGTTCGCCGCACTTGGGGCAGTGAACCAATGCAGCTTCACTGACTTTCTGCAGCTCATCGAATGCATGTTCGCAGTTGGTGCACGCGTATTCGTAGATCGGCATTTCCAAAAAACTCCGTTATTCCCAGATCTCGCCGAAAGGCCCGTAAGTATAGCGTAGGAGCGAGTCGCGGCCGCGAGACCTCTCACTACGCCGCGTTTCGAAAATCGAGCTTGTCGTCGGCAACCCCGACCTCGATAACGTCACCGGGCTTGAACTTGCCCTGGAGAATCTCCTGCGCAAGGGGATTCTCCACCTGCTGCTGGATCGCCCGCTTCAAGGGTCGGGCCCCGTAGACGGGATCGAAGCCGGCCGCGGCGAGCTTGTCGCGTGCCGCATCCGACAGGTGGATGCGAATATCGCGATCGGCCAGGCGCGCATGCAAGTAGCCCAGCTGGATATCCACGATCTTGCGGATATGCTCCCGGCTCAGCGGATGGAACACAACCAGGTCATCGATACGGTTGATGAATTCGGGCCGGAAGTGGCTGCCAACGACGTCCATCACGGCGGCTTTCATAGCCTCGTAGTTTTCTTCGCCCGCCATCTCCTGGATGAGCTGTGAACCGAGATTCGATGTCATGACGACAACCGAGTTGCGAAAATCGACCGTGCGTCCCTGGCCATCGGTGAGGCGGCCGTCGTCGAGCACCTGCAGCAACACGTTGAATACGTCCGGGTGTGCTTTTTCCACCTCGTCCAGCAGGATCACCGAGTACGGTCGACGGCGAACCGCCTCCGTCAAATAGCCGCCCTCGTCGTAGCCGACGTAGCCCGGAGGCGCACCGATAAGTCGTGCGACCGAGTGCTTCTCCATGAACTCTGACATGTCCAGGCGAACCATCGCATCGTCCGTGTCGAACAGGAAATTCGCGAGTGCTTTGCTTAGCTCGGTCTTGCCAACACCGGTTGGCCCCAGGAACAGGAATGAACCGATCGGCCGCCGCGGGTCCGACAGGCCTGCACGTGACCGGCGAATCGCATTCGCCACGACCGTAACCGCCTCGTCCTGACCGACGACGCGCGTCTGCACGACGGATTCCATTTGCAGTAACTTTTCTTTTTCGCCTTCGAGCATTTTGCTCACCGGTATGCCGGTCCACTTCGACACGATCTCGGCGACTTCTTCATCGGTAACATTGTTTCGCAGTAGCGTTGTCTCCGCGGTCTCTGCCTGCACGGCCTGCTTGAGCTGTTTCTCGAGCTCCGGAATGCGGCCGTACTGCAGCTCCGACATGCGCGCGAGGTCGTTCGCGCGGTGCGCCGTGTCGAATTCGATGCGCGCGCGTTCCAGGTCTTCCTTTATCTGCGCCGCACCCTGCATCATCGCCTTTTCGGCTTTCCAGACCTCCTCGAGATCGGCGAACTCTTTCTCCAGGTCGTCGAGGCGGGATTCCAGGTCTTCCAGGCGTTTCACGGACGCGTCATCCGACTCTTTCTTTAACGCCTCTCTTTCTATCTTCAGCTGGATGATGCGGCGCTCCAGCTTGTCCATCGCTTCGGGCTTGGAATCGATCTCGATTCGAATGCGTGACGCCGCTTCGTCGATAAGGTCGATTGCCTTGTCCGGCAGCCACCGGTCACTGATGTAGCGATGCGATAACGTCGCCGCGGCAACAATTGCCGGATCCGTGATCTCGACGCCGTGGTGTACCTCGTAACGCTCCTTGAGGCCGCGCAGTATGGCGATCGTGTCTTCGACCGTCGGCTCGTCGATCAGCACTTTCTGGAAGCGTCGTTCCAGGGCCGCGTCCTTCTCCAGGTACTTGCGGTACTCGTCCAGCGTCGTTGCACCCACGCAATGCAGTTCGCCGCGCGCGAGCGCCGGCTTGAGCATATTGCCGGCATCCATCGAACCTTCGGCTTTGCCCGCACCGACCACCGTGTGCAGTTCATCTATAAAAAGAATGATCTGACCTTCCTGTTTCGCAAGGTCGCTGAGCACCGCCTTCAGGCGTTCCTCGAATTCACCGCGAAACTTCGCGCCCGCGATCAGGGCGCCCATGTCGAGTGACAGTATGCGTTTGCCGCGCAATCCCTCGGGCACTTCATTATTGACGATGCGCTGCGCGAGCCCCTCCAGGATCGCGGTCTTGCCGACACCGGGCTCGCCGATCAGAACCGGGTTGTTCTTGGTGCGACGCTGCAAGATCTGGATGGTGCGACGAATTTCGTCATCGCGTCCGATGATTGGATCGAGCTTGCCCTGCTCGGCGCGCTCGGTCAGATCAATGGTGTACTTATCGAGGGCCTGACGCGTGTCTTCTGCATTCGGGTCACTGACCTGCTGGCCGCCGCGCAAATCATCGATCGCTTTCTCGATCGCGCCGCGCACGGCACCGGCCCCTTCCATGACGCTTTTCAGCGGCGATTTGTCATTCATTGCCGCGAGCACGAACAGATCGCTCGAGATGTACTGATCGTCCCGTTCCTGCGCCAGCTTGTCGGTCAGGTTAAATAGCTTCGTGAGGTCGGAGCTGATATGAACGTCGCCGCCGGCACCTTCGACCCCGGGCATTCGGTCGATGGCGTCGCCAAGCTGGGAGCGCAATAAATTCGCGTTGACACCCGCTTTCGTCAGCAGGCCTCGCACGCTGCCGCCCTGCTGATCGAGTAGCGCCACCATTACGTGGGCGGGCTCGATGAACTGGTGATCCTGGCCAACGGCGAGCGACTGCGCGTCAGCCAGCGCCATCTGGAATTTGCTTGTTAATTTGTCCAAACGCATGGCAATCCTCTTGGCCGGAACACCGGCGACTATACGCGTGGTCCTTAGATTGCGGCGCCGTCACTGTTTTCAAGGGCCCGAGTGGGTCCCGTGCCCGGGCGCGCCCCTATGAGCGCCGGGCTACAAAACTGATCATCCGGCCACAGGCGGGGTTTCGCCGATACGAAAAGAACCGCTGGGTGTCGGTAAACGTGCAAAAATCGCCGCCGTAAAAGCGGGTGACGCCGAGCGTCGCCAGTCGGCGTCTTGCCAGCCCGTACAGATCGGCCTGCCAGCGGCCCCGCCTGTTTTTCGCGAAATAGCCGGCGGCCCCCGGATCCTTTGCCATAAAGGCGTCTCGCACCTCGCCGCCGACTTCAAACGCTGCCTGGGAAATGGCGGGACCCATCCACACCAGCAGATCGGCCGGCACATGTGCCATTCTGGCAACGGTCGCCTCGAGGACGCCAGCGGCAAGTCCACGCCAACCGGCGTGTGCTGCGGCGATCTCCGTGCCATCGATCGCAGAAACGAGCACGGGCAGGCAGTCCGCCGTGCGCACGACGCAAACATCGCCGATGTTGCGGCCTATCGACGCATCGGCATCCGGAGGCGATTCATAATGACCCACGTTAACGACATTCACACCGTGCACCTGGTTCAACCAGCACGGCTCGCCGGGCAGCCCCAGCGACGCAATGCTTGCGTTGCGCAAGGCCGTGCCGGCGACAATGGAATCCGGCGCCGGCCAGTCGGCAGCGATCCAATCGCCGCTCATGCCTTTTTCGCGTCCCAGCGCATGACATCGAGCAATGCCCGGAAGTCGGCCGGTGGCGCCACCTCGAACTCGAGCGGTTCGCCCGAGACTGGATGGACGAATGCCAGCCGCGCCGCGTGCAGTGCCTGGCGTTTGAAGCGGCGCAGCATCTGGATCAGTTCCTCCGAGGCGCCTGCCGGCAGTGCTAACCGGCCGCCATAGACCGGGTCACCGACCAGCGGATGACGGCGATGCGCAAAATGCACGCGGATCTGGTGCGTGCGTCCGGTTTCCAGTCTGACGCTGACATAGGTAAACGCACGAAAACGTTCGATAACGGTGTAATGCGTTACGGCCGGTTTTCCGTCCTGCCGTACGCTCATGCGCTTGCGCTCTACCGGATGCCTTGCGATGGGTTCGTTTATCGTCCCGCCGCCGGTCAACACACCGTTGCAAACCGCCAGGTAGTGGCGCGATATCTCGCGAGCGGCCAGCCGACGAACCAGCACAGTGTGGGCCTGCAGTGATTTGGCGACCAGCAGCAGGCCGCTCGTCTGCTTGTCGATCCTGTGAATAATCCCGGCGCGTGGAAGCTGCTGGAGCGCAGCTGCGTGGTGCAGCAACCCGTTCATCAACGTGCCTGCCGGGTTGCCCGCGCCAGGGTGCACGACGAGGCCGGCGGGCTTGTTCACAACCAGCAAATCCTCGTCTTCGAACACGACATCGAGCGTTATCGGCTCGGGTTCCGACCGGACGCCGGCATCGGCCTGCGGCTGCAGCGATACGATTTCACCACCCGAGACCGCGTCGCGCGGACGTTTGGGCTCGCCGTCCAGGGTAATCGAGCCCGCCAGCAGCCACTCCTTGAGCCGGCTTCTCGAATATTCTGGAAACATGCGCGCGAGGGCCTGGTCCAATCGAAGGCCGGCGAGTTCCACCGGGATGGGTCTTGTCTGCCGTGCTTCGCTCATGGATTGGCTTTGGATTGCGGTATACTCGCCGGCCCGGTCTCGGCGGACCGGCGGCTTATTCGTAGGAACGACACCAGAGTATGCAACTTAAATCCGAAATCATGAAGCGCGCTCGCCTGCTCCTGATCCTCATTCTCGGCGTGACCCTGGTCGCCTGTGCAGGCAACAAGGAGCAGCAGACGGAAGTCCAGAATATTACCGAGGCTTACGAGAAAGCCCAGCAGTCGATCGCGCGCAGCAATTATCGTCGCGGTATCCAGATCTTCGAGGCCATCCAGGCGCGCTATCCATTTTCCGATTTGTCGCGGCAAATCCAGCTGGAGCTCATGTACGCGTATTACAAGAGTGGCCAGAAGGAGCAGGCAATCGAAGCGGCCGAGACCTTCATGCGCGAAAATCCAATTCATCCGCGCGTTGACTACGCGCTCTACATCCAGGGACTGTCCTATTTCGAGGATGATCCGGGAATCCTGGAGCGCTGGTTCCGCAAAGACACCAGCAAACGCCCGCCCAAAGAACTCGAGCGCTCTTACGCCTCGCTGCGCCGCCTCGTCGAGAGATTTCCGTCCAGCCAGTACGCACCGGACGCCGAACAGCGCATGCTCTATATCAAGAATCGATTGGCCGAATACGAGAATCACGTCGCCGATTACTACCTGCGTCGCGGTGCCTACGTTGCGGCGCTCAATCGCGCCCGATCGGCGCTCGAGCAGTTCAACGGCGCCGCGGGCAACGCGCAGTCACTTCAGATCATGGCAGCGGCGTACGAAAACCTCGGCATGAAAGAACTCGCGGAAGACACGCGAAAAGTCCTGGCCGCGAACTTTCCCAACGAAGGATAACTAGAAACGGTCTCAATAATATCCATGAGTCGCGTTTCTCCGCCAACTGGCCTCAATTGAGACCGCTTCTAGTCCGGGAACTTGTAGCCGGAGGTGATCGGATACCGCCAGTCACGGCCGAATGCCCTGCCGCTGATACGCACACCGGGGGGCGCCTGTCGCCGCTTGTATTCATTGCGTTTGACCATCTCCAGGACACGAAGCACCGTATCGCGATCAAAGCCCCGTTCGCTTATCTCGATGACCGACAGATCTTCCTCGATGAACGCCTCGAGTATTGGATCCAGGACGTCGTAAGCGGGCAACGAATCGCTGTCTTTTTGGCCGGGCCGTAGCTCGGCCGACGGCGGGCGCGTGATTACGCGTTCAGGAATCGCTTTGCCAAGGGAATTGCGGTAACGCGCCAGTCGATAAACCAGCGTTTTGCTGCAGTCCTTGATCGGCGCGAAGCCACCGGCCATGTCGCCATACAAGGTCGCGTAACCCACAGCCATTTCGCTCTTGTTGCCGGTCGTCAGCAGCATGCGGCCGGTCTTGTTCGAGATCGCCATGAGCAGCAATCCGCGGCAGCGCGCCTGGATATTCTCCTCGGTGACATCCGCTTCGCGATCGCCAAAAATCGGCTGCAGTTGCTTCACGGTCGCATCGTAAATAGGTTCGATCGGGATGACGTCATAACGCACTCCCAACGTAGCTGCCTGCTCGGCGGCGTCTTCCTGGCTCATCGTCGATGTGTAGCGGAACGGCATCATTACGGCGCGCACCTTGTCCGCGCCGATCGCGTCGCAGGCGATCGACAGTACCAGGGCGGAATCGATGCCGCCGGACAGGCCGATCACGACGCCAGGAAATCCGTGCTTCGTTACATAGTCGCGCGTCCCGGTCACCAGGGCGCGGTAAACGCTTTCCTCTGTAGCAAGGGGGCTGGCGCAGTCGGCGGGCTCCGGGACGACGCCCTTGGCGGTGCCCTCGAGCACCACCTCGTACAGTCTTTCCTCGAACGGCTGCGCCCGAAAGCGAACGTCGCCATCCGAGTCCATGACAAACGAGCCCCCGTCGAACACCAGTTCGTCCTGACCGCCGACCATATTCAGGTAAATCACGGGAACGCCAACTTCCGCGATGCGGGCGCGAACCGTTTGCTCGCGTTTCGCCTGCGTGCCGACTTCATAGGGCGAACCATTGATCGCAATGACGCACTCGGCCCCCGCACTGCGGCTTCGGGCCATGGGACCACTCTGCCAGACGTCCTCGCAGATCATGAGCCCGAAGCGAATACCGTTGAGCTTGAAAACCGCGGCATGCTTGCCCGCCGTAAAATAGCGCTCCTCGTCGAACACGCTGTAGTTCGGCAAGAGCTGTTTGCGATAATGGCTGATCGCGCGTCCATCAAGAAACACGGCACAGCTGTTATAGATATCGTCGTCTTCGTATTCGGGAAAACCGATCAACACCGTGATACCAAAGACCTTGTCTCGAATTTCCGCCACGGCCTTTTCCACACGATGGCGCAATCCCGCGTGAAACAGAAGGTCCTCGGGCGGATAACCACAGACGCTGAGTTCGGGGAAGATAACGAGATCCGCGCGCTGCTCATCGCGGGCCCGGCTCGCGTAATCGATTATCTTCGCCGTGTTGCCGGAAACGTCGCCGACCGCGAGATCGAGCTGTGCCAGGGCGACTTTGACCGAGTTGTTCATTGAATGCAGTGCGATGCTAGCCGGCAAGAACTTCCTGCATTCTGGACCCAAGTTCGGCCGGCGATCTGACCGTGACCACCCCGGCCGCATCGAGCGCTTTGAACTTGTCCTCAGCCGTTCCCTTGCCGCCGGCAATGATCGCGCCGGCATGGCCCATACGTTTGCCAGGCGGTGCTGTTACCCCCGCAATATAGGCGACGACAGGCTTGGTGACATTGTCTTTTATGAAGTCTGCCGCCGCTTCTTCGTCCGTGCCGCCGATTTCCCCGACCATTATCATGCCGTCGGTGTCCGGGTCCGCTTCGAACAATTCGAGACAATCAATGAAGTCCATGCCCCGAACCGGGTCTCCGCCGATGCCGATGCAGGTTGTCTGGCCGAGGTCGTTGGTCGTCGTCTGGTACACCGCCTCATACGTGAGGGTTCCGGAACGCGACACGACGCCGATGCGGCCTGGTTTGTGGATGAACCCGGGCATGATCCCGATCTTGCATTCGCCGGGCGTGATGATGCCGGGGCAGTTGGGGCCGATCAGTCTGCAGTCAAAGTCTCGCAGTGCCGACTTGACCTTGACCATGTCATTGACGGGAATGCCCTCGGTTATGCAGACGATCAGTTCGATGCCCGCATCCGCCGCTTCGAGTATGGCGTCTGCCGCAAACGGTGGTGGCACGTAAATCATACTGACGTTGGCGCCAGTTTCGTCCACGGCATTCCGAACGGTATCAAAGACTGGGACGCCGAGATGTTTCTGTCCGCCGCGGCCCGGCGTGACACCAGCGACGACACTGCTACCGTATTCGATGCACTGTTCGGTGTGAAAGGATCCCTGGTTACCCGTGATGCCCTGGCAGAGAATCTTGCTGTCCTTGTTGACCAGAATACTCATTAACTTATCTCGTCAGGCCGCCGCGGCAACCACTTTCTGGGCCGCGTCGGTAAGATCCTCGGCCGCAATAATGTCCAGTCCGCTGTTATCGAGGAGCTTAAGTCCCTTGTCTACATTGGTTCCTTCCAGGCGCACAACGACAGGTACTTTGACGCCGACGTCCTTGACCGCACTGATGATGCCGGCGGCAATATCGTCACAGCGAACGATGCCACCGAAAATATTCACGAGAATTGCAGCCACATTGTCATTCGAGAGGATCAGTTTAAAGGCCTCCGCAACACGATCGGGCGTTGCGCCTCCACCAACGTCCAGGAAGTTCGCCGGATCACCGCCATGCAACTTTATGAGGTCCATCGTAGCCATGGCCAAGCCCGCGCCATTCACCATGCAGGCGATATTGCCATCGAGTGAGACGTAGTTAAGATCGTGTTCGGCCGCCTTGCGTTCAGCCTCGTCTTCCTGCGACTTATCCCTGAGTTCGGCGATCTTCGGCTGACGGAACAGCGCACTACTGTCGATATTGATCTTGCCGTCGAGTGCGACGACGTCACCTGCTTTGGTCGTTATCAGCGGGTTCACTTCGATCAGGCTCGCATCCGTGTCCAGGTAGAGCTGGTACAGGCGCTTGATGAGGGCACCAAACTGTCGCATTTGCTTCTTGTCGAGTTCGAGACCGAACGCGAGTTGGCGCGCCTGGTAGTCCTGCAGACCAGCATCAGGGGCAATTGCGACCGAGAAAATCCGCTCGGGCGTTTCTGCAGCGACCTTTTCGATGTCCATGCCGCCAGCGGCCGACGCGATGAAAGAAATGCGGCTGACTTCGCGATCGACGAGCATACTGAGGTAAAGCTCGCGGTCGATATCCGAACCCTGCTCGATATATACCGTATTGACCGGTAGGCCCTCGGGTCCCGTCTGGTGCGTAACCAGGGTTGAGCCCAACATCTTGTCCGTGTACTCGCGTACCTCGTCAAGCGTGCGCGCAAGCTTCACGCCGCCGGCCTTGCCGCGGCCACCCGCATGGACCTGCGCCTTGACGACCCAGAGCTGACCACCGAGTTCCTGGGCGGCCTTGACGGCTGCGTTCGGCGATTCGGCCGGGATACCGCGCGGCACCGGAATCCCGTACTCGGCGAACAACCGCTTGGATTGATATTCGTGGAGATTCATAAGTCTGCTTTTCTTCTGATTATCGTGCCTGGACAGGGCCGCAGATATTTCGCGCTCGATGCGAAAATTCAGCGTATTTTGGAGGTTTGCGGGACCCATGTCCATATTCGGTCTACAATCGGCGCAACTCATTGACGCGATTCATGGATATCCATTGAGCCCGATTCCAAGCAACTGCCCGGTTCCGGCAGCCCATCATCGATGAATGAGGCACCAACCGAATCTCTACTGAGACGCACCTTCCGCAGATCCCGGGATGCGCTGACGCAACGGACCGTTGATGAGCCGGAACTGACCGCGCGTGTACTCGTAACCCTGAACGCATTTCGCCTGCTGATCTGTCTCGCGCTACTCGTACTGTTTTTCGCCGGAGACGATCCAAGATTCTTCGGCGACCGCTACCCGACGCTGTTCGCGGCAACCGCGGCAGGCTACCTGTTGTTCGCCGTACTAACGGCTGTCCTGTTGCGACTGGGCCGGGCCCCGCACGGCGTGATTGGCATCATGCAAATGCTGGTGGATATTGTCGCTGTTGTCATTCTGATGCATGCCAGTGGCGGAATCTCGAGCGGTCTCGGCGGCTTGCTAGTCGTCTTCGTGGGTGCCGGCAGTCTGGTTCTGCCCTTTCAGTATCCGGCGATCATGGCGGCCATCGCGACGTTCGCAATCCTGGGCGAGCAGGCGGTCCTGAAATTGAGTGACCTCGATCTGGCGCCCAATTTTCCGGCCGCCGGGATTTTGAGTGCCATTATTTTTGCCATGGCGCTGGCGGCGCAGCCGCTCACGCGGCGTATCCGGGCCAGTGAGGCCATGGCCCGCAAGTTCGGCATCGATCTGCAAAATGTATCCGAACTGAACCAGTACATTGTTCAGCACCTGCGAGAAAGTATCGTTGTAATCGACGCCGATGACACGATTCGCCTGATCAACAGCTCCGCGATACAGCTGCTCGCAGGCGGCAACCCCGAGCCCGGCAGCCCGCTGCAGGCGGCGTCGGACGCATTGGGGGACTATGTAAGGGCATGGCGGCAGGACCCGGCCAAGTCGTCTCACGCCGATTTCACGCTCATCACCGAGGGGAGCAACGTTCGCGTCAGCGCCCACCTGGCACCGCTGGGCAGAGACGGCCAGCGTGCCGGGCCCGTGCTGATTTTCCTCGAAGACGTCAGCATCCTCAATGCGCGAGTGCAGCAATCCAAGCTCGCGTCACTCGGTCGACTCAGTGCGAGTATCGCGCACGAGATCCGCAACCCAGTGGGGGCCATGAGTCACGCGGCCCAGCTTTTGCAGGAATCTCGGGGGCTGACCGAAGACGACAAGCGCCTGACCGAAATCATCCAGACGCATTCGGGCCGCATCAGCCATATTATCGACAACGTCCTGCAGCTGTCGCGGCGCGAATCCAGCCGGCCTTTGCGGCTAACGTTGAAAACATGGCTGGACGATTTTGCGCGTGAATTCGTTAGAACACTCGAACTGCAGGAAGGCGAATTCACGGTCAAAGACGTTTCCGAAGAAATCGAAGTACGCATGGACCCGAGCCATCTGCGCCAGATTCTGTGGAACCTCTGCGACAACGCGGTCAAATACGCGAGCGAGACCGGCGGCATCCTGGTCGAGCTTCAGGCGGGACGTATGCCCAGCCAGGGCCGGCCGTTTCTCGATGTGCTCGACTGCGGCCTCGGCGTCGACAAGGAAACGGCCGACAATATATTCGAGCCCTTCTTCACGGCACGCTCCGGCGGTACGGGCCTCGGCCTCTATATTTCCCGCGAGCTTTGCGAGCTGAATCGCGCGACCCTGCTTTACCTTGACCGACCCGGTGGAGGCAGTATCTTTCGTATCGTATTCGCGGATCCGGACCGCTGGGAACTACAGGGCGAACAATGAAGCAACCGCTGGCACTTGTCATCGATGACGAGCCTGACATTCGTGAGCTGCTGAGGTTGACGTTAGGCAGGATGAAGATCCGGACGGAGTCAGCGGCCAATGTGCAAAGCGCCAAAGCCCTGCTGCGCAAGCACAGGTTCGACTTTTGCCTGACCGATATGCGTCTGCCCGACGGCGACGGACTCGAACTCGTCGAATGGATGCAAAGCAACGCGTCCGGGGTACCCGTGGCAGTCATCACCGCCCACGGAAACGTCGAAACGGCTGTCCAGGCGCTCAAGCTCGGCGCGTTCGACTTTATCTCCAAGCCACTGGACCTCGGCAACCTCAGGAGCATTGTTGAAAACGCGCTGCGCGTGAAGGCCGCCAGGCAAGCGGGCCGTTCGGAGTTGCTCGGCGAGTCAGCGCAAATGCAGGAACTGCGCACCATGATTGACAAAGTCTCGCGCTCGCAGGCGCCTGTTCATATTTCGGGCGAATCGGGCACGGGAAAGGAACTTGTTGCCCGGCTGATACACGAAAGCGGACCGCGCGCCAAAGCGCCCTTTGTCGCGGTCAACTGCGGTGCCATTCCGGCCGAACTCATGGAAAGCGAATTCTTCGGCCATCGAAAAGGCAGCTTTACGGGCGCAATCAATGACAAGGCCGGCCTGCTGCAATGCAGCGAGCATGGCACCCTGTTCCTGGATGAAATCGCCGACCTGCCGCTGGCGATGCAGGTGAAACTGCTGCGCGTCATCCAGGAAAAAAAGGTACGGCCGGTCGGCGCATCAAGTGAAGAAAGCGTTGATGTCCGGATTCTTTCGGCAACGCACAAAAATCTCGCTGAGATGGTGGCCGCTGACGAGTTCCGGGAGGATCTCTATTACCGCATCAATGTCATCGAACTCCACGTACCCGCGTTGCGTGATCGGGGCGACGACGTGCTGCTGCTCGCAGAGTTCATTCTGCAGCGTCTGGACGCGACGGCGTCGCTCGATGAAAGTGCGCGCGCCGCGTTAAAGGACTACGCGTTTCCAGGAAATGTTCGCGAACTCGAGAACATGCTGGAACGAGCCGTCACTTTGTGCAGCAGCGGCACGATTTCCGCTGCCGACCTGCAAACACGTCAGGCTGCCAATACGAACACCGCTAAAACGCTGCCGGCCGGCAAATTGGGCGAACAGGTCGAGGACGTTCAGCGACAGGCGATTGTCGAGGCGCTGGAGAAAACACGCTACAATAAGACGGCGGCCGCTAAACTGCTGGGGCTTACCTTCAGGCAGCTGCGCTATCGGATCAAGAAACTGGGCATAGACTGACAGTTTTTGTCACTTGTTGACACGCAATCGTTGCCGCAACGGCACTATTGTCACTTTTCAGCGACGAATCCGGCCGCAGCCGGCCTCGAAATATTCACGTCCGGCCCATAAACCTTATGAAAAACAATAAATTATCAATACACCGCAAAAGTTGGCATAGAGCTTGCTTTATCTGTGGTACAGGCGATTTCGCCGTTTGATTATTACAGTACTCTCAATGCATGGAGAACAAGAGATGAAGAAGCAACAAGGTTTTACACTTATCGAACTCATGATCGTTGTCGCGATCATCGGCATTCTGGCGGCAATCGCTATTCCGGCTTACCAGGACTACACGATCCGCGCACAGGTATCTGAAGGTCTGAACCTCGCTGGCGGCGCCAAGGCGGCCATCGCTGAGGTCGTCATGGACTCGGGTAACTTCCCGAGCGACAACACAAGTGCCGGTCTGTCGCCTGCCAATACGATCTCCGGCAAGTACGTTGGTAGCGTTACGGTTGGTGGTGGCGGCTTGATCAGCGTTGCCTACACCGGTCCGGATGCGCATACGACTCTCGCTACGGGCGTGCTGCTGCTGTCGCCGTCGACCAACACCGGCAGCGTCGAATGGGCCTGCAAGCCAAGTGGCGCAACGATCGCAACCAAGCATCTGCCGGCGGCTTGCCGTCCGTAAGACTTGAAGCTCAAAAGTTTTCGCTTCAGATGTATGCAGAAAAGCCCCGGCTTGCCGGGGCTTTTTTTTCATTGGTCCACTGACAGTTCGACAGCCTGTGATTCGCGTCACAGTTAGCGCTGACCCGCCCGGCGTTATCGCGAGATCCGCCTGCATATACGTTAGAATGATTCGCGCTTGTGGCTAGATTAGCAGAGTACACATGAAACAATTCCAGCAAGGGTTTACGCTCATCGAGCTGATGATTGTCGTTGCGATCATCGGCATCCTGGCGTCGCTCGCGATAGCTGCTTACCAGACCTACCTGGTCCGTACCCAGGTCGCCGAGGGCATTAACATGGCCGCTGCCGCGAAGACGCCAATCGTCGATGCATTCCTCCAATCCGGCACCCCTCCGCAGGACCGGACGGAAGCCGGTATGAGTCCGCTGGACACCGACACCCGCGGCAAGTATGTCGCCGGCGTGAATGTTGTCGATGGCAGGATTGACGTCAGGTTTGGCAACGAGGCTCACGCCGAGATCTTCGGCCGTACGATTTCTTTCACGCCCTACATGTCGGGAGGCAACAGCGTCGTATTTCGGTGCGGGGCCGCACCGCCGCCGGCCGGGGCGCCGCTTAGCGATGGCACGGTGACGAGCGCGCACCTGGCCCCTACGGTCGCCGTGCGCTACTTGCCGACGGCCTGCCGGCCCTAGCGCCCCATCGGGATCCGCTTGTATCCTCCAAATCGTGTATTTTCAGCGTTTGACTTAATCAATTGCCGTAACTGTGAACCCCCGCACAAAATCCGGTTGAATCGCCGACTTGGATCAGTGAGACTGTGATGCTCAGAGAAACGCGACAGTGTAATTAAGGTATGGCAGCAACCGCTTCCCAATCGAACCTCGCAGGCTTGCCCCGGCGCCTGGTCCAGGACGGCATCATCGCTGAGGACCAGCTTCAGGAGGCATCTGAAGCCGCCAAGAAGGAGCGACTGCCTCTTATTGCGTACCTCGTCAGTGCCGAGCTCGCCAATGCCAGGGCGATCGCCGTCGCCGCATCGCACGAATTTGGCGTTCCACTGCTCGACCTCGATGCCATCGAGATCGATCTCGACAGTGTCCGTGCCGTTGATCAGAAACTGATCAGCAAACATCGGGTGCTGCCGCTGGTGAAACGCGGCCAGCGACTGTTTCTGGGAATTTCAGATCCGACCAATCTGCAGGCGATCGACGACATCAAATTCGCGACGAGTTTGCGTGTTGACCCGGTTGTGGTCGAGCAGGACAAACTCGAAGAAAGAATCAACAAGGCGATCGATGCCGTCGACACGAGTATGGGCGGCCTCGATGACGATGACTTCGATCTCGAAAATCTCGACATCAGCGGCGAAGAAGATCACCGCGAGGAAGAGGCGCGTGACGACGTAGAAGATGCGCCTGTTGTTCGCTTTGTAAACAAAGTGCTGCTCGATGCGATCAAACGCGGCGCATCGGACGTGCACTTTGAACCTTACGAGAAGATCTTCCGGGTCAGAACCCGCCTCGACGGCGTCTTGTCCGAAGTAGCACAGCCACCCGTCGTACTTGCAAACAAGGTCTGTGCCCGATTAAAAGTCATGTCTCGAATGGACATCGCCGAGCGACGAGTACCACAGGATGGCCGCATCAAGATGCGCCTTTCGAAAAACCGCGCGATCGACTTTCGTGTCAACACGTGCCCGACATTGTTCGGTGAAAAAATCGTCCTGCGTATTCTCGATCCATCCAGCGCCAAGCTCGGCATTGAAATGCTGGGCTACGAAGACGATCAGCGCGCACTGTATGAGAAACACCTTGCCAAGCCGTACGGCATGATTCTCGTTACGGGCCCGACTGGCTCCGGTAAGACGGTGTCGCTTTATACGGGGCTGAATATTCTCAACACCGAAGATCGCAATATTTCAACGGCCGAAGATCCGGCTGAAATCAACCTGCCCGGCATCAACCAGGTCAACGTCAATCCCAAGGTCGGCCTGACGTTTGCCTCAGCGCTCAAAGCGTTTCTCCGCCAGGATCCGGATGTAATCATGGTGGGCGAGATTCGCGACCTCGAGACCGCCGAAATCGCGATCAAGGCCGCGCAGACAGGTCACCTGGTGCTGTCGACGCTGCACACCAACGACGCGCCGAAAACACTGACCCGAATGGTCGACATGGGCGTCAAGCCGTATGCGATCGCTACCTCCGTCAGCCTGATTATTGCCCAGCGCCTTGCGCGGCGATTGTGCGGCAACTGCAAGGAAGTCAGGGATATTCCACAAGAAGCGCTCGAGAAAGAGGGCTTCTCGGCTGAAGAAATCGAGGCGGGACTGACGATTTTCGGACCCAAAGGCTGCAAGCTGTGTAACAGCGGCTACAAAGGTCGCCTCGGCATCTTCCAGGTGATGGAGGTCTCGGAGGTCATGGGTCGCATCATCATGGAGGGTGGTAACGCCATGCAAATTGCTGACCAGGCGGCCAAGGAAGGGGTTATCGATTTGCGACACGCCGGTTTGAACAAAGTCAAGGAAGGGCTTACCAGTCTTGAAGAGGTCAACCGCGTTACAATTGAATAGAATTCATACTGAACTGATGGATGAGAAAGATGGCTGAATCAGCTGCAATTAGCACGCCCTTTTTGTGGGAAGGAACCGACAAGAGCGGCAAAAAAGTAAAAGGCAAGACCCTCGCCAACGATGAAGCATCGGTACGTGCCGATCTGCGGCGTCAGGGCGTCGTTCCAACGCGCATCCGCAAGCAGCGCAAGGGCTTGTTTTCTGGCGGCGGCAAGATCGAAACCGCCGATATTGCTATTTTCAGTCGTCAGCTTGCGACGATGTTGGCCGCCGGTATTCCGCTGGTACAGGCCTTCGAGATCGTCGGCAATGGTCATGAAAATGCGGCAATGCAGAAGCTGATTCTTGGCATCAAGGCCGACGTTGAGGGCGGTAGCGCACTGGCCGAGGCCCTGGCCAAGCAGCCGCTCTACTTCGACGATCTTTTTGTCAACCTCGTAGAGGCCGGCGAGCAGGCCGGTGCATTGGAGAGCTTGCTCGACAAGATTGCAACGTACAAAGAAAAAACCGAGGCCATCAAGAAAAAGATCAAGAAAGCGCTGACCTACCCGGCTGCTGTTCTTGCCGTAGCGTTCATCGTCACCACTATTCTCCTGATCTTCGTTATTCCTTCGTTCGAGGACCTGTTCAAGGGCTTCGGCGCCGATCTGCCGGGCTTTACCCGCATGGTGATCGACCTGTCGGCCTTTGTGCGTTCGAAGGGTTTCTTCATTCTGATAATCATGGGCGCCGCGGGCTCGGCGTTCATCTACTTCAAGAAGCGCTCGCGGCCGTTTCGACATTTTCTCGATCGCCTGATGCTGAAGATGCCGATCATCGGACCTATCCTGGAAAAAGCAGCCATCGCGCGTTACGCACGGACACTATCAACGATGTTTGCAGCCGGCGTGCCGCTGGTTGAGGCGCTGGAATCCGTTGCCGGTGCGACGGGCAATATCGTTTACGAAGTCGGCGTTCTGGAAATGCGTGACGAGGTGGCCACCGGGCAGCGGCTGCAGCAGTCCATGGAAAACACGGGCCTGTTTCCGAATATGGTGATCCAGATGATTGCGGTCGGTGAGGAATCCGGCTCACTCGACGAGATGTCGTCGAAGGTCGCGGATTTCTACGAGGCGGACGTCGATGACGCTGTGGACAACCTCAGCAGCCTGCTGGAACCGATGATCATGGGTATTCTCGGCATATTGGTGGGTGGCCTCGTTGTCGCGATGTACCTGCCTATCTTCAAGCTGGGCGCGGTCGTCTAGCACCCCGCCTTATTTGCAATAAAACGGCGTTCGGAGGACACTCCGGGCGCCGTTTTTGTTTCGGCCGCCAACAAGTTTGACGGAGACACAGCATGCTTGAACTGTTCACGCAGTCGGCGCCAGCTTTCATTGCCGTGGTTTTTGCTATCGCGCTGGTCATCGGCAGCTTCCTCAACGTCGTGATTTACCGACTCCCGCTCATGATGGAACGCGAATGGCGCGAGCAGTGCGAAGAGCTCGGCAAGACCCCGCCACTGCAGGAAATGCCCGAAGACCGGTTCGACCTAATCGTGCCAAGATCCCGCTGCCCGTCGTGCGGCCAAGCGATCAAGGCCTGGCAGAACATTCCGGTAATCAGCTACCTGATCCTTGGCGGGAAGTGTGCAAACTGCAAGGAATCGATATCGGCCCGATATCCGCTCGTCGAGCTGCTGGCTGCGTTGCTGGCAGCTGCCTGCGCCTGGCGATTTGGCGTCGGCTGGGAGTCGGCGATGGCAATAATCATGACGTTCGCACTCGTGACCATCAGCGTCATCGATGCGGATACACAGCTTATTCCCGACTCGATCGTGCTGCCGCTGATGTGGATCGGCCTGTTGATGAGCCTGTTTCACCCGGTGGCCGGCAGTGAAACGCTGTTCATCGCCCCGCGGGACGCCATCGTCGGCGCGACGGCGGGCTACCTGAGCCTGTGGGGTGTGTACCAGCTTTTTAAGCTCGTAACCGGCAAGGAGGGTATGGGATACGGCGATTTCAAGCTGCTGGCAGCTCTCGGCGCCTGGCTCGGTTGGCAGCAGCTGCCGGTGATCATACTCATGTCCGCCGTCGTCGGTGCCATCGTGGGCATTGGCATGATGGTTTTCAAGCGTCATGAACGCAGCGTTCCAATACCTTTCGGGCCGTACCTGGCCGGCGCCGGCTGGATCGCGATGCTGTGGGGTGACGCGATCATGAATACCTACCTTGACCTGATGATCTGAGTGAGCCCCGTCAAGAATAGACAGCCTCTTCGAATAGGCCTGACAGGCGGCATTGCTAGCGGCAAGTCGACGGTCGCTGACATGTTTGCCGAACTCGGCGTGCCCATCATCGATACCGACGTTATCGCACGTGAGGTCGTGCAACCCGGCCAACCCGCGCTCGATGAGATTCGCGCACGATTTGGCGATGAGGTCTTCGACACCCGCGGCCATTTTGACCGCGCCGCCATGCGCCGGCGGATTTTTTCAGACGAGGACGCGCGCCGCGAACTCGAGGCAATCCTGCACCCACGCATTGGCGCAGAAACGCGGCGCCAGGCGAGCATGGCGACCGGCCCGTACCAGATCATCGTCGTGCCTCTGCTGGTAGGCTCACCGCTGGCCGAGTTCGTGGACCGAATCGTGGTGGTTGACTGTGACGAGGAACGGCAGATTCAGAGACTGCTGGCACGAGATACAGAGACCGTCGAACAGGCGCGCCGCATCCTCTCCGCGCAGGCGAGCCGGCAGGCACGCCTCGCGATTGCTGATGACATCATCGATAACGATCACGGGCTGGACGAGACGCGGCGCCAGGTCCGTGATCTGGACCAGACCTTCCGGGACCTGGCGGGCCGCGACAGATAGGGGCGGCGCTCTTTTTTGCGGCAATTCCGGTCCATTTGCCACCCGGCATCCGGTGGCGCAGAATAGCCACATGGTCAAACTCGCTGGGGAAGTCGCCGCCCGTACCGCTACCGGTGCAGCACATTATGAGCAGCCACTGTCTGAGCGCATGCGCACGTTTCTGCGACTCGAGTTCCTCTACCAGCAAATGCTGTACAACGCCGAGAAAGAGGCGGATTGGGCCACGAGAGCCACTATTTCCTCGTTGCTCGAGATTCTCGCCATTCTCTCGCGGGGCGATGTTCGCAGCGAGGTTCTCAAGGAACTTGACCATCAGCTCGGTGTTCTGGAACGCTTCCAGAGCCAGCCGGGAGTCGACAACGCCCGCCTAGCCGCCCTGGTTCGCAACCTCGTCGCGAGCCGCGAGGAAATCGGCCGCATCGGGAGCGGGTTTCTGCAGCCGATCAAGGACAGCGAATTCCTGAATGCTATCAAGCACCGCAGCGCCATTCCGGGAGGCACCTGCGAATTCGATCTTCCGGAATATAGCCACTGGCTGCGTCAGCCAATCGCGCGCCGACAGGAGGATCTCAATCGCTGGATCGGCTCGATTCGTCCGATTTGCGACGCGGTGAGCGAGTCTCTCTGGCTCATCCGGGAGAGCGCCCGGCCCGCGGACCAGATGGCCATCAACGGCATGTACCAGCACAACATGCAAAAAGACGCCAACTGCCGGTTGCTGCGCGTCAGCCTGGCTGGCGACAGCCCACTTTTCCCCGAGATCAGCGGCAGTCAACACCGGTTCACAATACGTTTCCTGGAGTGGTCGACTATCGACAGTCGTGCCGTACAGACGGGGCACGACGTCCCATTTCAGCTTTCCATCTGCTGAAGCACTTCTATGACCGGCATGTCGGCCGGCAGCAGGTTTTGCGCGCCGAGCCTGTCTTTGCGGACCCAGCGCAGTTCCTGGCCTTCCCGTCCCACGGGATCACTGTTCCAGCCACTGACAATGAAGAACTCGATCGTTACAATTCGATCGTCATACTCGTGACGCAGGTTTATCAAGGAAGAACAGTGCGTCACCTCGATACCCAGCTCTTCAGCGAGTTCTCGGGACAAAGCCTGCGGCGCGGATTCATCCGGGCCAATTTTGCCGCCGGGAAACTCCCACATTCCGTGGAAAGGGCCGTCTCCCAGTCGCTCTGCAATCAGTACCCGGCCTTGAGAATCAAAAAGGATGCCGGCGGCGACGTCGAAATGATTCATTAACGTTTGGGCTTAGTTCAGCTTGCCGTGGCATTGCTTGAATTTCTTGCCTGATCCGCAGGGGCACGGTTCGTTGCGGCCAATCTTACGGCCGTCGCGCACGAACGGCAGCGCCGGCTGCGCAGCCGGCTGCCCGCCCTGGGCGGAAGGCTGCGTGCCCAGAACCGACGCTTCGGCATGCTGAAACTTCATCGCCGCAGCGGCCCGCTTGCGCTCGGCCACCTCGTCCAGGTCGTCTTCGCCCTGGATTCGAATACGGGACAGAATGCTGATTGTGTCGTGCTTGACCTGCTCGAGCATGACGCCAAACATCTCGAACGCCTCGCGCTTGTATTCCTGTTTCGGGTTCTTTTGCGCATAGGAACGCAAACCGATTCCCTGCCTGAGGTGATCCATTCCGGCAAGGTGTTCCTTCCAGTGATGATCGAGCTGACGCAGCATGACCTGCTTCTCGACGCGGCGCATTAGCTCGGCGCCGATCTCACTGACCTTCGCATCGTAAGCACTCCTGGCTTCATCGATACAACGCTGACAGATCGCCTCCGCGCTCAAAGTCTTGTCATCGCTGACCCAGCGCGACGCGTCTACGCGCAAACCGAAGTCCGATTCGAGGGCTTGGCTCAGTCCCTCCGTGTCCCACATCTCATCCAGACTTCCCGGAGGAATGTACTGATGCACGATTTGTTCCACGACCTCATCCCGAATCGCAGCGACCGACTCGGAGATATCGTCGGCATCCATGAGTTCGGAGCGCTGATGGTAGACGACCTTGCGCTGATCATTGGCGACGTCATCGTATTCGAGCAGGTTCTTGCGAATATCAAAGTTGTGCGACTCAACCTTGCGCTGTGCACGCTCGATCTGGCGCGTCAGGAGGCGGCTCTCGATCGCCTCACCCTCTCGCATTCCGGCCCGCGACAGCAGGTTCTTGGTGCGCTCCGGATCGCCGAAGATGCGCATCAGCGTGTCTTCCATCGACAGGTAGAACCTGGACGACCCGGGGTCGCCCTGGCGTCCCGAGCGCCCCCTCAATTGGTTGTCGATACGGCGGGATTCGTGCCGCTCTGTGCCGACTATGTGCAGTCCACCCGCTTCGATGACCTGCGCGTGGCGGGCATCCCAGTCTTTCCTGATCTTGGCCTCGTCGTCCCCGTCGCCCGCGTCGGCAAGAGCCGCATCGAGGCTGCCACCCAGCACGATGTCAGTACCACGACCCGCCATGTTGGTCGCAATCGTGATGGCACCAGGCCGGCCCGCGTTCTGCACAATATGCGCTTCGCGCTCGTGCTGCTTGGCGTTCAATACCTCGTGTTTGATTTTCCGTTTTGTGAGAAACGAGGACAGCAATTCTGATGCTTCGATAGAGGTGGTGCCAACCAGTGCAGGTTGGCCACGTTCGCTGCAGTCAACGATATCTGCGACAATCGCCTCGTATTTGTCCTTCTCGGTCAGGTAGACGAGGTCCGGCTGGTCCTCCCGGATCATCGGCTTGTGAGTCGGAATAACAACGACTTCGAGACCATAAATTTGTTGGAATTCAAAGGCTTCTGTATCAGCCGTCCCGGTCATCCCCGACAGGTTTTTGTACAGACGGAAGTAGTTCTGAAACGTGATCGAAGCGACCGTCTGGTTCTCCTGTTTGATCGCCACGCCCTCCTTGGCCTCGACGGCCTGGTGCAGTCCGTCTCCCCAGCGGCGACCGGGCATGGTGCGGCCGGTGAACTCGTCGACGATAACGACCTCTCCGTCCTTGACGATATAGTCCACGTCCCGCTGGTAAATCGCATGCGCTCGCAGCGCCGAATTCAGGTGATGGAGCAGGCGGATGTTGCCGGCGTCATACAAGCTTTCACCTTCTGCCAGAAGGCCCGCTCGAGCCATGAGCGCCTCAACTTTCGCATGGCCCTCTTCGGTCATGTAAGTCTGCTTCGCCTTTTCGTCGACGGTAAAATCGCCGCGGCTCACCAATCGACAGGCGGCTACCTTTTTGCTGCCGTCGACGAGCACGACGTCTGCATCGCGCTCTTCGGCAATAGCGACCGCCTTCTCAAGCGTCATAGCGTCGGACGGTTCGCCATCACCCCCGTCAGCCGTGACCGTCTTGCCCTGCGAATCGACCAGCGTGACCTGGTTAGCGGTAATCTCGTAATTCGATGGCTCTTCGGTTTCTTCCTGCCGCTTGAGCTTCGGTATCAGCTTATTGATCTGCGCATAGAGATCGGTACTGGACTCGGCCGGACCTGAAATAATTAACGGCGTGCGAGCTTCATCGATGAGAATCGAGTCCACTTCGTCGACAATTGCAAAATTGAGTTTGCGCTGCACCTTGTCCTCGGTCGAAAACGCCAGGTTGTCTCGTAAATAGTCGAAGCCGAGTTCGTTGTTCGTGGCGTAGGTAATGTCCGATAGGTAGGCGGCGCGCTTTTCTTCCTGGCTCTGACCGCTTTTGGAAACGCCAACGGTCAATCCGAGAAACTCATAAATCGGGCGCATCCAGTCAGCGTCACGTTGCGCAAGGTATTCGTTGACGGTGACAATATGAACGCCATCGTTGCTGATCGCGTTCAAATAGGCAGGTAGTGTAGACATCAGCGTCTTGCCCTCGCCGGTACGCATCTCGGCGATATTGCCGTCGTGCAGTACCATCCCGCCGATCAGCTGCACGTCGAATGGCCGCATGTGCAAGGTACGCACGGCCGCTTCGCGGCCAATCGCGAATACTTCAGGCAACAGAGCTTCGAGGGTTTCTCCGTCTGCGTAGCGTTTCCTGAACTCGGTGGTTTTTGCTTTTAGCGCATTATCGTCGAGCGCCTGCACACCTTCTTCGAGGGCATTGATCTTCTTGACGACATTTGAGTACTGACGCAGCAGGCGCTGATTGCGGCTGCCAAAAATGCTTGTCAGGAATTTGGCCACTGAGGGCTCCCGGGTCCGGTGAAACAAAGGCCGCTATTCTAAGGTGTCGCGGAGCTATTTAGAATCTAATGTGGGGATTTATGGGCAATATCTGCTAACGCAAGGACGCCGAGCGGCTGCCCTTGACGAGCCATTCAGGAACGGAATTTAGCCGAGCTTACTTCGACGCTTCAGGAATGAACTTGACCGGATTGACCCGGCGCCCGTTCTGCAGTACCTCGAAATGCAGGTTGGGCCCTGTTGCGCGACCGGTTTCACCCATGAGCGCAACGACCTGTCCTTTCTTGACCTCGTCTCCGACCGAGACCAGGTTTTCCAAGTTGTGTGCATAGCGCGTCGAGTAACCGTTGCCGTGGTTGACCTCGACCATGATGCCGTAGCCATAGCGTTTAGCCGACCAGGTAACCACGCCGTCAGCGACGGCGATAATCTCGGCGCCCATCTTACCGGCAAAATCGACACCCGTATGATTGGCGGGCTTACCCGTAAATGGATCGGTGCGCTTGCCAAAATAGGACGAGATCCAGCCGGCGCCGACCGGGCGACCCTGCGGATACACGCGTTCCTTGAGGTTCTGGTTCATCAGAACGCCCTCGAGAATACTGAGTTGGGCTTCGCGGTCGTTCAGCTGATGGCCGAGCGATTGCATAGCGTCGACAATCTCGGGAACGGCGACATTGGAGCCAGCTGACATCGGTTCTTCCGGACCACCCAGCGCAGGATCCGACTCGAAATCGAATTCACCATCATCGATGTCCGCCATTACTGTCAGGCGACGGCCAAGTGCGTCCAGCCGGATCATGCGAGCATTCATTTGCGCAATGCGGATCGCAAGTGCGTCCAGCGTGTCTTCGTTGCCTTGACGAATCTCCTTGATCTTGTCGCGCTGCTCCTGCAGTTCGCCCGTCAGGTCGGCCAGTTCGTTTGTGCTGACGCCCGAGCCGGTCTTGGCCGAATACCAGTAGCCGCCTCCGAATCCCGCGCTGATCACTATGCCGACAAGCGCAACAATAACCAGACCGGCCCTGAAGCCAGACAGGCTAAATTGCCGGGGCCGTCCGAACCCCTTGCCGAAAATTACAACGTTCATCGAGCCCGCCCCGAATGCGTCTTAAAGATTAGTAGATGTCTCATGCAAGCCGCGAATCCGCAGGCCAACCCCCTGCGACCGCTTGTTCGCGTTGTTTTCAACTTGCAGTGCCTGCTCACTTCGGTAGCCCCGCTGCCCCGCTAATCAGCCCGGGGCCGGTGGTTTTGCGTCCCCGCCTTACAGCGGGTTTGCCCTTGTCGTATGTAACAATATGCATAATGCTGGTTTTTATTACAAGGTCCCGCTCCCGAACGGTGACTCGGGTCACTCGGGACGGGGGAAAAGCGCTACCTGCGTCACATTTTCTATGGCCACAAAACAGCTCGGAAACCTGCTAAATCCCAGTAATGACGGGGATTTAGCCGACATTGTCCGGCGCGCTCGCGAGATGGGCGAGCTGGCCGACGTACTCGTGCGCTCGCTTCCTGCCGAACACGCGCAGGGCATCGTCGCCGCCAATGTGCGAGAAGACGGCGAACTCGTCGTGATAGCGGCCACGTCGGCCTGGGCGAGCCGGCTCCGCTACGAGGCCGATACGCTGCTCGAGGCGGCCCGGTCTGTGGGCATCAAAGCCCATATTTGTCGCATCCGCGTCAGCCAACGCTAGCCGACGCCCTGCCACCCACGCCCACCATGCTCGCGGCGGCGCCGAGCGCGGCGAGATCTCGCTTGCTCGCGCCTACGCGATGTCGCTGCGCAAGACATCCCGGCGATCGCCGCCGCGATCAGATTGGTGGGTGGTCGGTGGAGTGGTGGTTCGGGAGTTACGCGTACGCGGGTGTTGCGTAGGAAATCGGCGCCTTCTTCGGATCAGCGAACGTGACTTCCTCCCACGTCGATTCATCCTCGAGCAACGCTCGCAGCAAACGGTTATTGAGTTCATGGCCCGATTTGTAGGCGCGGAGTTCGCCAATGAGGCCGCGCCCCAGCAGGTAAACGTCGCCGATCGCATCGAGGATCTTGTGAATCACAAACTCATTAGCATAGCGCAGGCCATCTTCATTAAGAATGCGATAGTCGTCGAGCACGATCGCATTATCCATGCTGCCCCCAAGCGTGAGATTGAGCTCCCGCAATGCTTCGACATCGCGCAGGAAACAGAAGGTCCGCGCACGGCTCACTTCCTTGAGGAATGACGTGGATGAAAAATCGATAGTCGCGTGCTGGCTAATCTTATTGAATACGGGGTGATTGAAATACACCTCGAAGTTCACCTTGAAACCATTGAAAGGAACAAATTCGGCCCATTTGTCGCCGTCTTCGACTCGCACTTTCTTCTTGATGCGTATGAATTTCTTCGCCGCATTCTGCTCTTCGATACCGGCGGACTGCAGCAAAAAGACAAACGGTCCCGCGCTGCCGTCCATGATCGGAACTTCCGGCGCAGACAGATCAACGTGGAGGTTGTCGATTCCGAGCCCGGCCAGTGCGGACATCAGGTGTTCGACCGTCGCTACCTTTACATTGTCCTTGATGAGCGTGGTACCGAGCATCGTCTCTCCCACAAGACGCGGATCCGCCGGGATGTCGACGGGATGATCGAGATCCACACGACGGAACGTGATGCCTGAGTTCTCCGCGGCCGGACGCAGCGTCATATAGACTTTCTCGCCCGAGTGCAGGCCGACACCGGTTGCGCGAATCGTGGTTTTGAGGGTGCGTTGTTTCAGCATGGCGCAGGCAAGACTATCATAGGCAGAAAAAACTCTTCAAGATTTCAACATCTTAGACGAATACCTTTGGACTTTGGCGAATTAGCTACCGCCGCGGCCAGCAGGGGCGCCGGCCCGGAGTGATCCGGGCCGGCAAAGCGGAGGAGAGAGCCCGGCGGTGAGTGAGTAACACCGCGGGGCCAGGCCCTCTTCGCTCAGTCGGCCTGGCGCCGCAGAAATGCCGGAATATCGAGCAGCTCTTCCTGCAGTCCGGCCCCTTCCAGGCCGTCACCAACGGCCCGTTTGCGCTGTACCGTGGGCTTGTCGAGCGTGTGATAGTTGGGCTCTGACTGCGCCGCAGGGCGACGTACAATGCGCATCGGCGATTCGGCATTAGCCGCGTGCTGTCCGAGGCCCGTCGCAACGACCGTGACGCGTATCTTGTCCGTCATTTCCGGATCGATCACGGTACCAACGACGACGGTCGCGTTTTCTGATGCGAACTCTTTGATCGTGACACCGACTTCCTGGAATTCACCGATGGACAGATCCGTGCCAGCCGTGACATTAACGAGAATACCGTTGGCACCAGCCAGGTTGATGTCTTCGAGAAGCGGGCTCGATACAGCAGCCTCAGCCGCTTCTCGCGCACGATCTTCGCCCGACGATACGCCGGATCCCATCATCGCCATGCCCATTTCCGCCATGACTGTGCGCACGTCCGCGAAGTCGACATTGATAAGGCCTGGCCGGGTGATCAGCTCGGCAATGCCCTGTACCGCACCCTGCAGCACCTGGTTTGCCGATCGAAATGCGTCCAGCAATGTCGTTTCGCCGCCGAGCACGGTCAACAGCTTCTCGTTCGGAATCGTAATCAGTGAGTCGACGTATTTGCCGAGTTCGCCAATGCCGTGTTCCGCGATCTGGAGCCGCTTGTTGCCTTCCATGAGGAACGGTTTGGTAACGACCGCCACCGTCAGGATGCCAAGCTCTTTCGCAACCTGGGCAACGATCGGGGCCGCCCCCGTTCCGGTACCGCCACCCATACCGGCCGTGATGAACAGCATGTCCGCACCTTCGATGACTTCGAGAATGCGGTCACGGTCTTCCATCGCGGCCTGACGGCCGATATCGGGATCCGAACCGGCGCCGAGTCCTTTCGTAATGTTGCAGCCTATCTGCAGCGAGGTTCGCACGCGCGATCCCTTGAGCGCCTGCGAATCCGTGTTGGCACAAATAAAATCGACACCTTCGATCCCGGTGTCCACCATGTGCGCGACAGCATTACCACCACCGCCACCGACACCGATGACCTTGATGATCGCAGTCGAGCTATGCGCGTCCATTAATTCAAACATTGAGTCTTCCTCCGCTAGTTTGCTTTCCCTGTGGGGTACTCACTGAACCCCGTTTCTTAAAAATGCCCCTGGAACCACGACTTCATGCGGTCCCACACCTCACCTAAATTGCCGCCGATCGGCGTACTGCGTCGATCGCGTCGCGACAGATTTTCGTTGCCGTACAACAGCAGCCCCACGCCAGTTGCATGTATCGGGTTGCGAACGACGTCCATGAGCCCTTCAACGTATTGCGGCGCACCAAGCCGCACCGGCATGTGAAATACTTCTTCAGCCAATTCGACGGCGCCTTCCATCTTGGCGCTGCCGCCCGTAATGACGACGCCGGCTGCAATAAGCTCTTCAAAACCACTTCTTCGAAGTTCATCGCGCACCAGACCAAAGAGTTCTTCGTATCTGGGCTCGACAATTTCGGCGAGCGTTTGACGCGCCAGCCGCCGCGGCGGCCGTTCGCCGACGCTCGGTACCTCGATCGTTTCGTCAGGATTGGCCAGCTGCGACAGCGCGCAGGCGTACTTGATCTTGATTTCCTCGGCGTATTGCGTTGGCGTACGCATAGACACGGCGATGTCATTGGTCACCTGGTCGCCCGCGATCGGTATTACGGCCGTGTGCTGAATAGCCCCGCCGAGGAAGACCGCGATATCCGTCGTGCCTCCGCCGATGTCGACGATGCAGGAACCCAGCTCTTTCTCATCATCCGTTAGCACCGCGTAGCTGGACGCGAGTTGCTCGAGAACGATGTCGTCAACCTCAAGTCCGCAACGCTGAACGCACTTGACGATATTTTGGGCGGCACTCTCGGCACCGGTTACCATGTGTACTTTGGCCTCGAGCCGTACACCCGACATTCCGATCGGCTCACGAATGCCTTCCTGGTTGTCGATTACGAACTCCTGCGGGAGGATATGCAGGATCTTTTGATCGGCCGGTATCGCGACGGCGCGCGCAGCATCGATGACTCTGTCGACGTCGCCCGAGCTGACCTCTTTGTCGCGAATGGCGACAATGCCGTGAGAGTTGAGGCTGCGTACGTGGCTCCCGGCGATCCCGGTATATACCGAGTGAATATCGCAGCCGGCCATGAGTTCGGCCTCTTCCACCGCGCGCTGAATCGAGTGCACCGTCGACTCGATGTTCACAACGACACCTTTCTTGAGGCCGCGTGACGGATGCGAACCGATACCGACGACCTCGATATTGCCGTCGTCATTGAGCTCCCCAACAATCGCCACGACCTTCGACGTGCCTACGTCAAGACCAACGATCAGGTTCTTGTCAGGGCGCTTGGTCATTCAATTCGTACCTTTGGCCACGAGCATCTTCTGTTTGCTCCGCTGCGGATCGGTAGCCGGAACATGCGGTCCGCCCTTCCAACCGATCGTGAAGCCGTTGCCGTAGCGCATGTCGACATAGTCGATTTTCTTGGCGTGGCCCGCGATGATGTTGGTAACGACATCGAGGAACATGTCCGTGCGCTCGGCAACATCGCGACGCCCGAGTCGAACTTCGATGCCGTTGTTCAACGTCATTTCCCACGAACCACGCGCATCAAGGTGCATGCGGCGCAGGTCGAGACCGGCGGGTATGAGCTGGTCGCGCACCGCCAGGTAGCGTGTTGCGACCTCGGCCGAACGGTCGTCCGGCCCGTTGAGCCGGGGCAGCTCGGCCGGCACGTGCCTAGCCGCGGTCACAAACAGCTCGCCCCGCGTATTGAGGAGTCCGCTTTCACCCCAGATGGCAGCCGGCACCTGTTCGCTTACCGTGATCGACAGGCGACTCGGCCAGCGGCGCGCAACTCTTGCCTGGTCGATCCACGGCAGCGCGACAATGCGATCATGAATTCGGCCGAGGTCTGCGCCCACAAAGCCCGCGTCAAGTTCGTCGCTAATCGCCTCTTCTATCTGGAGTGCGCTTACACGCTGGAACGGACCGCTGATTTCAATCGACGAGATGCTGCGATCCAGCATCGTCAGGCTCAGCTGGTAGGTTGCAAAAACGACAGCGACCGCGACCAGCGGTGCGAGGATACGACCTATACGAATTGTCGGTATCTTTATTTGTTTCACTTTTTTCGGCTTGCGCCGCCTGGCTTGCTTACGAGCCATGTGCTGCCACCTCACCGGATTCGACCGCCTGCTTGCCGCGGAAACTCGTCTCGAGAATTCGCCAACAGAGCTCGTCGAAATCTATTCCATCTTCCTTGGCAGCCATCGGTACGAGGCTGTGGCTGGTCATACCCGGAACCGTGTTCACTTCAAGCACGAGTGGCTGACCGTCGTCACCCGCCATGAAGTCCACTCGACCCCATCCGCTGCAGCCGAGTTCGTTGAACGCCTCCATCGCGAGTTCTGCGTAGCGCTGCTCCTCTGCGTCGTCCGTGGTGCCCGGGCAGATGTATTCGGTCCGATTCGATTGATACTTCGCGCGGTAGTCATAGAAGACGCGGGGTGTGACGATACGAATACTCGGTAATGCACGGCCCTGCAGCACGCCGACCGTAAATTCTGCGCCGGTGATGCAGGTTTCGAGCAAGGCCGTTTCGTCGTAGTGCAACGCAAGACTGACGGCATCATTCAGATCGGCATGTTCGAAGACCTTCGACATGCCGACGCTGGATCCCTGTCCTGACGGCTTGATGATGAGTGGGAAACCAAGCCGCTCGGCAGCGAGCGATGCATCCGCATGTGAACGAATCGCTGCGTAATCCGGCGTCGGGATACCGCAGGCACGGAACAGGTGCTTGCTTCTTACTTTGTCCATTGCGAGCGCTGACGCCATGACTCCACTGCCCGTGTATGGAATTTCCAGCCACTGCAAGGCTCCCTGCAGCGCGCCATCCTCACCACCGGGCCCGTGCAACGCGACCCAGACACGATCAAAATGCGCGTTGGCAAATTGCGCCATTGTCTTTTCGGCCGGATCCCAGGCGTGAGCATCGACACCGTTCGACTGCAAGGCCTGCAAAACCGCCGCGCCCGTGTCCAGCGACACCTCACGTTCGCTGGACAGCCCGCCCAGCATGACGGCAACGCGGCCGAAATCGTCGGCATTTCTGACAAGGTATCGCTGCTCGGACGATGTTGTTGCGTCCGTCATGATCGCGCCTCACCAATAATGTGGACTTCGTGCCTGAGGCTAATGCCGTGGACATCGAGTACGGTTTTTTGTACGTGGTCGATCAGCTCTTCGATATCGCTGGCCGTCGCGTCGGCACGATTGATGATGAAATTCGCATGCTTGGCCGATACTTCCGCGCCGCCGATGCGATACCCCTTGAGGCCTGCCGTATCGATCAACCTCGCCGCGAAATCGTCGGGCGGATTGCGAAACACGGAGCCGCAGCTGGGTAATCCCAGGGGCTGTGTCGTTCGGCGTCGCTCGAGCATGGTTTTCATTGCTTCCATGCTTGGCACGACATCGGGATCGAAGCGAAATATCGCTTCCAGGAACCACTCGTTTGTCGGGCCTTTCACACTGCGGTAGGCAACGGTGTAGTCTGGCGGCGTGCGCTTGTGAAGCTCGCCGCTACGATCGATGGTCTTCACCGACTCGACTCGCTCCCAGGTTTCGTGGCCGTGTGCGCCCGCGTTCATGGCCAGCGCTCCGCCAACCGTTCCCGGGATTCCGGCGAAAAACTCGGATGGCCCCAGCTTCCAGCGGATGCACTGGCGCGCGAGCTGCGTGCAGGGAAGGCCGGCACCGGCCCTGACGCGCTGATCGCCGGCGCGTTCGATGTGCTTCAAAATTTTTGTCGCCGAGATCACGACGCCCGGTAAGCCGCCGTCGCGCACGAGCAGATTGCTGCCGACGCCCAGCCAGAACACGGGCGTATCGGCGTCGAGGTCCGCGAGGAACGACGCCAGGTCGTCGATGCTTGCGGGAATGAAGAACGTTTCGGCCGGCCCGCCCGCACGCCACGACGTGTGGCGACTCATTGGCTCGTCGTGCCGAATCTCACCGTGCACTTTGAGGTCCCTTGCCGCCGCCATCATGAGTGCACCTTAAGCGTCGGGCCATTGGCAAGGAGTTCCGGCAAACGGCTCGCGTAAGTGCCAATGTCGCCGGCCCCCATCGTCAGCACGAGGTCGCCTTCGTCGAGCACATCGTCCAGTACCGGCAGAAGGTCGTCGAGCGATTCGACAAATACGGGTTCGACCGCGCCGCGCGTGCGAATCGCACGCGCCATCGCGCGGCCGTCCGCGCCGGCGATCGGATCCTCGCCCGCCGCGTACACATCCAGCAGAATCAGGACATCTGCGTCCGACAGTACGGTCGCGAAGTCGTCCATCAGGTCGCGCGTGCGCGTATAGCGGTGCGGCTGGAAGATCAGCACCACACGCCGCCCCGGCCAACCTGACTTGGCAGCCGCCAGGGTGGCAGCTATTTCGGTCGGATGATGGCCGTAATCGTCAACCAGCAGGATCTTGCCAACCTGCGTCTGAATCTCACCGAGATTCTGGAAACGACGGTCGATGCCTTCGAACTTCTGCAGAGCACGAATAACCGCCTGGTCTCCGATTTGCAGCTCGTTTGCCACAGCAATCGCGGCGAGCGCGTTACGCACGTTGTGCATGCCGGGCAACATCAGGCTTACGTGCAGGACCGGTGACGCTTCCTCGGCTGTATCGTCGTCCGCACGACCCGGCTCGGAAAAACGATTTTGCCGAATGACGTCGAACTCCGCGCGCGCTTTGTCGAAGCTGATGTTAACCGCCCGCACATCCGCTCCCTCTTCGACGCCGTATGTCGTGACGGATCGTCCAATATCTGCGAGCACGCTGTTGACACCGGGGTCGTCGCTACACACGACGGCCAGCCCGTAAAACGGGAGGTTGTGCAGGAATTCGATAAACCCACTTTTGAGTTTTTCGATGTCCCCGTCGTAAGTCGACATGTGGTCAGCATCGATGTTGGTCACAATGGCGAGCATCGGCTTCAGGTGCACAAATGAAGCATCGCTCTCGTCCGCTTCTGCGACCAGGTAATCGCCCTGCCCGAGCCTCGCATTCGCGTCGGCACTCTTGAGTCTGCCGCCGATAACGAAAGTGGGGTCGAGACCACCTTCCGCCAGCACGCTTGCAACGAGACTCGTCGTCGTCGTCTTGCCGTGGGTACCGGCAACGGCGATCGAATAGCGGAAGCGCATCAACTCCGCGAGCATTTCCGCGCGGCTGACGACCGGCATGAGCTGCTTTCTTGCCTCTGCCACTTCGGGGTTGGTTTCATCGACCGCGCTGGAGACGACAACAGCGTCGGCATCGCGTATGTTGTCGGCAGCGTGGCCGATGAATACTTTGGCGCCCAGATCTTCAAGGCGCCGTGTCTGCTTGTTGTGCTTGAGATCCGAACCCTGCACGGCGTAGCCGAGGCTCAGCATGACCTCGGCAATACCCGACATGCCGGAACCGCCGATACCGACGAAGTGCACACAGTGAATTCGGCGCATGCGCTTGATCATGACGTTCTCACGATGCATCGAAGGCGTTGGCTCGAACAGCGGATCATGCCAATCCCCCCGCTTGCTCCAGGCACAGCTCGGTAATTCGGCGCAGCGCATTCGGGAACGCCAGTGCGCGCGCTTTGTCGGCGCGCAGCAGCAGAACGTCGCGTGACTGCAGCCACTCGCGCAGCAGGTCGGCCAATAGCTCCGGCGTGAGGTCGGATTCCTGAATTATCGTGGCGGCACCTGCCCGGACCATCGCGCCGGCGTTCGCGGTCTGGTGATCATCGACGGCCGCCGGGTAGGGAACGAACACCGCGGGCAAGCCCGCCGCGCAGAGTTCGGCAATCGTCAGCGCACCGGCCCGGCAAACCACCAGGTCGGCCCAGGCGTAGGCCTCCGCCATATCCTCGATATAGGACACCAGCTCAACGTCGATGCCGGTGTCTGCGTATGCCTGCCTGGCCGTATCGATAGTCCGCTCGCCGCACTGGTGGCGAACGACAGGTCGCAGCTCGGTTGCAATCTGAGCCAGCGCTGCCGGAACAGCACGGTTCAACGCGAGCGCTCCCTGGCTGCCGCCGAGCACCAGCAGCCTTAACGGTCCTTGTCGCCTGCCATAACGTTCGGCCGGCGCCGCTATGGCCGCGATATCTTCACGGACGGGGTTGCCGACCGTTTCCGCGTTGACGGAGGAATTAAAACTGCCCGGGAAGGCTTGCAGCACAACCCGGGCAAGACGCGCCAGAAGACGGTTGGTCAGGCCCGCAGTAGCGTTTTGCTCGTGAATTACGAGCGGTCTCCGCGTCAGCCAGGCGGCGACGCCGCCCGGACCGCTGACGAATCCACCCATGCCGAGCACCGCTGCGGGGCGGCGACGAAAAATGACGCCGAGCGACTGCAAGAGCGCCCAGCCAAGTTGTATCGGCGCGATCAACAGCGCGAGCAAGCCCTTGCGTCGGAGGCCCTTCACGCTGATCCACTCGATATCGATACCGGCGGCGGGCACGACACGGGACTCAAGGCCGCGGTGAGTTCCGAGCCACACGACGTCACGCGAACTGGCCCGGAGCGCACGGGCGACGGCAAGCGCCGGATAGACATGTCCGCCGGTACCACCTGCCATTACGAGAATAGGTCGCGCGCTCATTTTCGGCGGCCTCGCTTGCGGTTTACCGGCTTCGCGTCAACGACCAGTTCGTGATGAATTCGCAGCAACAGGCCGATACAGATCATCGTTATGATCAGGCTGCTGCGGCCATAGCTAATTAGTGGCAACGTCAGTCCCTTGGTGGGCAGCAGGCCCATGTTGACGCCGACATTGATGAAGGCCTGCAGTCCGAGCCAGGTCGCAAGACCGATCGCGAGGTACGCCTCGAAAAAGCGCTCAGCACTTGCAGCTCGCATGCCGAGTCTGAAAACACGAAAGAGCAACGCCAGGAATAACGCGATCAGAATCAGGGATCCTGCGAGCCCGAACTCCTCGGCAAATACGGCGAACACAAAATCGGTGTGCGCTTCAGGCAGGTAGAATAGCTTTTGCACGCTGTCGCCAAGTCCGACACCGAACCACTCACCGCGACCTATCGCGATAAGCGATTGTGTCAGCTGAAACCCGGAATCGTAAGGATCCGCCCACGGATCCAGGAATCCCGTCAGACGTTTCATACGATAGGGCGACGTTATCGCAAGGGCCGCCATACCAATTACCGCAGCCGAAAAGAACACCAGGAAATCGCGGATGCGTGCGCCCGCGACAAACAGCATGACGAGAGCCGTGGCGACAAGCACCAGCGCCGCACCAAAGTCAGGCTCTTTGAGCAACAGGACACAGGCCAGCGTCAGTACCAGCATCGGGCGAAGAAAGCCCGTGAATTCCTCCCGCAGTGACTTGCTGCGGCGTACGAGGTAGCCGGCAAGGTAGATCAGGAAGCAAAGGCGCGCAGGCTCAGATACCTGCAGGTTCATGAAGCCAACCCGCATCCACCGGGTACTACCGTTCACCTCGTAACCGATCCCCGGTACGAGCACCAGGACAAGGAGGGCCAATCCCGCGAATAACATCAGCGGCCCGAGGCTCCGCCACACCTGCATCGGTATAAACAGGCAGATTCCGCCGGCAACTGCCCCTATCGCCGCCGCGAACAGCTGTCGCTGAATATAGAAAAAAGGGTTACCGACGGCGTTTTCCGAGATCGAAATTGATGCCGATGCCAGGACCACGAAGCCACCGAGCAGCAGAGCCAGCACGATCGTTAGCAGCACCGGATCGATCTGCAGCCCGGTTCTCAGGCGAGCCGGAAAAGGCATTGTTATGCTATGAGAACTCATGTCACAGCGCCCTTACCGCGTCGCAAAACGCGTCCCCTCTTGCCTTGAAATTCTCGAACTGATCCAGGCTCGCGCAGGCCGGTGCAAGCAGCACCGTGTCATCCGCAGCAGCACAGGATGCCGCCATCCGCACCGCCGCGAACATGTCTTCGGCGAAAAAAACCGGCATGGCCGTGTCCAGCGCAGCGGCAATTTTTTCCGCGTCTTTTCCGATCAGCACGGCGCCGCGCAGTTTCCCTTCGAGCGCTGCGGCCAGTTCACGGAAGTCACCGCCCTTGCCGTCACCGCCGGCGATCAGTACGAGCGTGCCGTCAACAGAATTTATGGACGCCACGGCTGCGGCAACGTTCGTCGCTTTGGAATCATTGATGTAGTCGACGGCACCGACACGGGCGACAAACTGCATGCGGTGCGGCAGGCCGGGGAATTCCGCGAGAACCTGCAGCATGGCCGACATGCCGAGCCCTACCAACTCCCCGGCAGCCAGGGCGGCCAGGGCATTGAGCTGGTTATGCACGCCGTACATGGCGAGATCATTAACCGATATTAGGAGCGAATCACCGCGCGCCAGATAGGTCTCGCCATCTTCCGTGCGCAATCCATACTGATTCTCGGCCGGCTCATCAAGACCAAAACTGATCACAGGTTTGCAGTGCTTCGTATGCTTTGCAGCTTCGGCATCCGCTCGGTTAATTACCGCCGCCTGTGCTTCGCGGTAGATGCGGTACTTTGACTTCCGGTACTCGGCTTCATCGGTGTGCCAGTCCAGATGATCGGGTGAAACGTTCAGAAGGACGGCTACGGCGGCCGGCAAAGCTTGAGTCCTGTGCAGCTGAAAGCTGGACAGTTCGAGGACGTAAAGCTGTGGCGTCGGATGATCCAATAGGTCGAGCGCGGGCTCGCCGAGATTTCCGCCGGCCAGGGCCTCGCGGCCGTCGGCGCGGCACATGAGATGAATCAATGTTGTTACCGTGCTCTTGCCATTGGAGCCCGTGACGGCAACGAACGGAGCTTTCGCTTCACGGGCAAACAACTCGATATCGGAAACGATCTCCAGCTTCTTTTTGCGCGCATTCGCGAGCAGTGGATGACGATCCGATATGCCGGGTGAAGCGATGATGCGTGCAATACCCGCAGGCAGTTTCACGTCACCGAGCAAGACCTCGGCATTCGGCCAGACTTCACGGAGTTCGTTCATGCCCGGCGGTTCGGTACGACTGTCGAAGAACATTGCATCGATATCACTTCTTCTGAGATAGCGCGCAATCGACAGACCCGTGGTGCCTAGCCCTACGACGAGGTCCTTGCTTGCTGTTGCTCGTGCCGCGGTCATCGTATTTTTAAGCTCGCGAGACCGATCAGCACCAGGATGACCGTGATAATCCAGAACCGAACGATGACCTTGGGCTCGGCCCAGCCTTTCAGTTCGAAGTGATGGTGCAATGGCGCCATGCGAAAGACGCGTTTGCCGGTCAGCTTGAATGAGGCTACCTGGATGATGACTGACAGTGTTTCGACAACGAACACACCCCCCATGATCGCGAGCACGATCTCCTGGCGTACGACGACCGCGACGGCACCCAACGCGGCGCCCAGCGACAGCGCGCCGATGTCGCCCATGAACACCTGCGCGGGATATGTGTTGAACCAGAGAAAGCCGAGACCAGCGCCCGCCAGCGCCGTGCAAAATACCAGGATCTCGCCCGTACCTGCCACGTAGGGTATGCCCAGGTACCCCGAGAAATTAACGTTGCCCGTGACGTAGGCAAAGATACCGAGCGCACCGCCAACGAGGACGGTCGGCATGATCGCCAGGCCGTCGAGGCCATCAGTAAGATTGACTGCGTTACTGAAGCCGACAATAAAAAAGTACGTTACGACAACCTGAAAAAGCCCTAAGGGGATAGCCAGATCCTTGAAATACGGAATCAACAATGAGGTTTGCACCTCATCAGTTGCCGTAACGTACAGAGCAATGGCGGCAATAAGAGCCGCGCTGGACTGCCAGAAGAGTTTTTGCTTTGCCGAGATACCGGCGGGGTCCTGCAATACGAGTTTCTTGTAGTCATCGACATAGCCGATGACTCCGAAAGACAGCGTGACAAACAGTATGATCCAGACATACAGGTTCTCAAGATCTGCCCAAAGCACCGTGCTGACTGCGATCGCGGTCAGAATCAGTGCACCGCCCATAGTCGGCGTGCCAGCCTTGAGCAGATGCGTATCCGGGCCGTCTTCGCGAACCGGCTGGCCGATCTGATTAACGCTCAGCCGCTCGATCATCCGTGGGCCGATAATGAACGACAGGAGCAGCGCCGTCAGCGCACCGAGAATCGCGCGCATCGTCAGGTAATTGAACACGTTAAACCCGGATTCGAAGTTCGCTAGATATTGTGTGAGATAGAGCAGCATGATCAGGCCTCTTTTCTCACGGGCTCGTCTTCGCGCAGCGCATCGACGACGCGCTCCATGTGCATCGAACGGGATCCTTTCACGAGCACGTTGACGGAATTATTGAGCCTGTCGCTCAACTCGTCGACGAGCGCGTCTACGCTACCGAACCAACTCGCGTGCTCGCCGAATCCTTCGACCGTATTACGCGACAAATCTCCCAGCGCAAACAGGCGATCGATGCCGCATGCGCGCGCCGCTTCTCCAACCTCGCGGTGCAGCGCCGCAGCATCTGATCCGAGTTCTTTCATGTCGCCCAGAACGAGCCAGCTTTCGCCGGAAAGCTGCGACAGGAACTCGGCGGCGGCGACGACCGATCGGGGGTTAGCGTTGTAACTGTCGTCGAATAGTGTCGCGCCATTCGTGCCCCGCAAAGCCTGCAGACGGCCGCTGACGGGGCTGACGCCTTCCAAAGCCGTTTTTATATTTTCGGCATCGATGCCAAGCGAAAAAGCGACGGCAGCTGCGGCGCAGGCGTTCTTCACATTGTGAATGCCAGCAAGCGGCAGGCATACGTTGATCTTTCCGTTTGGCAGGTGCAGGCAAAACCGCGATTGCTCAACAGCGGCGATGACGTCATCCGCGTAGACATCGGCGTCCGGGCCGCGCCCGAAGCTGACCGAGCGCACATCCTCGACCAGCGCAGACCAGTAATCAAAATACGCATCGTCGGCATTCAGAATCGCAATCTTCGGCCGCTCGGGGTTCTGCAGGATCTCACCCTTCGCATGGGCCACGCCTTCGATCGATCCGAAACCCTCCAGATGCGCTGCCGCCGCGTTGGTGATGACGACTACGTCAGGATTCGCGAGTGCCGTCAGGTACGCGATTTCACCGGCGTGGTTTGCACCCATTTCCAATACGGCGAAACGATGTTTTTCCTCTATCCTCGCCAACATCAGCGGCATGCCGATATCGTTGTTGAGGTTTCCCTGCGTCGCCAGGGTTGGCGCCTGCCGTGCAAGGCAGGCCTTGACCAGCTCCTTCAGCGTCGTCTTGCCATTGCTACCGGTGATGCCAATCACCGTTACATCGTGCTGCTTGCGCCACGCCGCTCCGAAGCTGCCCAATGCCGTGCGCGTATCATGCACCTTGATCTGCGAGATATTCTCGTCGACGACGCGTGACACGACGGCGCCGGCTGCACCGATTGCGTGCGCGGTGCCCAGGTAGTCACCGCCGTCAAAATTCGGACCCTGCAGCGCAAAGAACAACTCGTCACTACGCAACGTGCGTGTGTCCGTGCTGATGCCGGTGAATCCGCGGTCCTTGCCGTGCAGCACGCCGCTCATGCTTTCCGCCGCGGCGCTCAAGGATGCAATCATTGCGCGCCCCCTTTTGCCTGGGCGCACAGGGCTGCCTCGGCCAAGGCGTAGTCCGAGAACGGGTAAAATTTATCGCCAATTTGCTGGTAGGCCTCATGACCCTTGCCGGCGATCAAGACGATGTCAGCATCGTCCGCCTGCGCAATTGCCCAGGCGATGGCGGCCGCACGATCCTCGATGACCGTTGCCCGTTCCGGCCGCGTGAAGCCGGACATCACGTCATCGATAATCTGTCCCGGGTCTTCCGAGCGCGGATTGTCGCTCGTGATAACGACGCGATCCGACAGCCGCTCCGACGCCCTGCCCATGAGCGGGCGTTTGCCCGCATCCCGATCTCCGCCGCAGCCAAAAACACACCAGAGCTTGCCGCGACAGTGCCCGCGCAGCGCACGCAGCGCGGCTTCGATGGCGCTCGGAGTGTGCGCATAGTCGACGTATACCGCCGCTCCGTCCGCGGAAACCCGCTCCATGCGTCCTGGCGGCGCTTTCACTCTCGACAAAACGTCGCAGGCCGTGTCGAGCGAAACGCCCTGCTGCAGCATCAGCGCAAGAACGATCGCCGCATTTGCGACATTGAAGTCTCCGGGTAGCGGCAGGCTGAAGCGCCCGTCGCCCCACGAGCTGACAAATTCGACGTCGGATCCGCGCGGATGGGCCACGACCGCGCGCACGAATACATGCCGCCGGCCGTTCGCAACGCGGTTGAAGTTGGTCGAAACAGTAATTACGTCCTGTCCGCAGCGCTCCGCCAGCTGACTGCCGAATTCTGAATCGAGGTTTATGATTCGATTTCGGGTGTCGGATTCGAGAAACAACCGCGCCTTGGTTTCGAAATAATCCTGCATATCCGCGTGGTAATCGAGATGATCACGCGTCAGATTCGTAAACAGCGCCGCCTCGAACCGCACGCCGTCGACGCGGCCCTGTGACAAGGCATGGGAAGAAACCTCGACTGCGGCATAGTCTGCCCCTTGCTCGACGAAT
>Ga0224497_10000232_pt1 | contig 41959 bp, 30 predicted proteins | sample SF_Jul11_sed_USG_4_FD_167970 | JGI IMG/M metagenome (GOLD analysis project Ga0224497, IMG submission 167970) | Sediment microbial communities from San Francisco Bay, California, United States - SF_Jul11_sed_USGS_13 | ecosystem: Environmental > Aquatic > Marine > Sediment | place: USA...
GCCGAGGCATCGCTGGTGTTTTCCAGCCTTGATACGATGAGCACGCTCAAGCTGGTAGGCGCAGAACACTTTGATATCGAAGCCTGTCGCCGGATTCAAAACATTCGCGCAAAGGGAACCGCGGCAAAAATCAATTTTGCGTTGTCAGCGGTCCCTAAGTTTCACGGGCTCGACGACACGCTCTTGCGAGCGCGGTTGTTGGTCGCGCCGTCCGTCAACTACATCGAGCGTGCGTTCAATCCGGCCAAGTATGGAGAGTTGCCGTCCGAGCCCATGATCGAGGCGGTAATACCGAGTCTTTCCGATCCGTCACTTTGCGACGACGACGCCCACGTCATGTCTGCCATTGTCCAGTTCGCCCCGTACGATCTGAAAGGCGGTTGGTCCTCCGCAGCGCGTGAACGGCTTGCGAAAATATCTTTAGCGCTGCTCGAGCAATACGCGCCCGGGATTGCGGATCTCGTCACCGCCACCGAGGTCCTGTCACCGGCCGACATCGAGCGTGAAACCGGCGCGCGTGGCGGGCACTGGCATCACGCCGAGATGGCAGTGGATCAGATGATAATGCTGAGGCCGACGAACGGAATGGGGCGTTATGCCAGTGGCGTCCCCGGTCTCTATTTCTGCGGCGCAAGCGCACACCCGGGCGGCGACGTCACCGGCGCGGCGGGACGCAACGCCGCACTTCAGTCTATTCGCGATGGCGGAGCGCTATGACCGTCTCTCGCGAAACCGCTGTTGCTGATTTTACAGCGCGGGGCCGAGCTCCGGCTGCGGTGCCGCTGGGACTGATCGCGACGCCGTTCAGCGCGCGCTTACGTGCGCTCAGCATTGCCAATCGATGGAACGGGTGGGCGGGATACGCGACGCCCGCGGTGCTGAACTCAGTCGAGTCAGAGTATTTTGCCATCCGCAATCAGGCAACGCTGTTCGACTTGTCGCCCATGTACAAGTATCAAGTGTCGGGCGCCGATGCCGTCCGAGTTGTGAATCGCCTGGTGACGAGGGATGTGACCCAGATACAGCCGGGTCGAGTAGGGTACGCGGTCTGGTGCGATGAAAACGGCATGGTCATCGACGACGGCACGGTGTTTCGGCTGGGCGCCAACGAATTTCGGATCTGTTGTCAGGAGTCCCAATACTCATGGCTTCACCAGGCTGCTTGGGGCTTCGACGCCGAGATCGGCGACGAGTCGGAGCAGCTCGCCGCCCTGGCGCTTCAGGGCCCGACCTCGTTTTCACTGCTTACGGCCGCGGGACTTGGCGCATGCGCGAAGCTCAAGCCCTTTGACTTGGCGGAAATCGAGCCTGGTATTTTGATTTCGCGCACCGGGTTTACCGGCGACCTGGGCTACGAACTGTGGGCCGATTCCGCTCAGGCGTTGAGCCTGTGGGACCGGCTGTGGGCGGCCGGCGGCAATTACGGTCTTCGCGCCATCGGATCCGATGCCCTCAATGTAGCCCGGATTGAAGCAGGATTCATCGCCACGGGCGTCGACTTCAAGTCTATTCATCACGTCGTCCGACCCACCCGCGGGCGCACGCCGTTCGAGCTTGGCCTCGGCCGGCTTGTGGATTTCGACAAGGGGCACTTCAACGGCCGGCGCGCGCTGCTGCAAAGTCGCAGAACCGGGAATCGTTATACCCTGGTGTCGCTCGACGTCGATGGCGCAAAGCCGGCGACCGATGCGCTGATTTACTATCGCAACAAAAAGATCGCGGGGCATATCACCTCTGCGGTCTGGTCACCCACCACCAAGCGCAATATCGCCTTCGGAGAGCTCAAGGCTCCCTACGGCGTGAGTCGAAACGACCATCTGTCTGTGGAGATATACGTCAACAAGGAAGGTAAGTGGGAAAGACTCAAGACCCGTGTGCGCATCGTCGAGCGCCCCTTGTTTAAAAACGCACGCAGCCGGGCGACTCCGCCCCGGCCGTTCTGATGCATCCAAAGCGATCCAAATAGCAACAAGATAATTTTATGTTGAACAAAGAATCAGCGATTTTGTCACCTTCGACCAACCTTGAACCCGCCGAGGCTGTTCGGCAGTGGGACAACCAGCACTTTCTGCATCCGTGGCAGTCCATGGGGACCGATGCGCCCAACCGTGTTATCGCGGCGGGGGGCGAGGGTATCTACCTGTTTGATCCGGAAGGACGGCGCTACATCGACGGCCCGGGAGGCATGTGGAATGTGCAGATTGGTTACGGCAATGAGGAGATGGCTAATGCCATCGCCGCGCAGGCGCGCGCGCTTGCCTATACCACTCCGTGGGCCTTCGCCAACGAGCCGGCAGCGCTGTTGGCGCGAAAGCTGAGCGAGCTGTCCCCGGGCGATCTCAATACCGTGTTTTTTACCACCGGCGGCTCATCCGCGGTGGACTCCGCGCTGCGGTTTGCGCAGTTCTACAACAACCTGCGGGGAAGGCCGAATAAGAAGCGGTTCATTGCGCGAGAAAAGGGTTACCACGGATCTACCTATCTCGCGGCGAGCGTTTCAGGAAAGGAACGCGACAAGAGTTACATGGATACGGCGCGGGATCTGGTGTCCTTTCTTCCAAACGTGAATCCGTACGTGCGTCCCAAAGGCATGGACGTGGAAACTTGGTGCAGTGAAAAGGTGGCGGATCTCGAGAAGGCCATTATCGAAGCGGGCCCGGAGAACGTGGCCGCATTCATTGCCGAGCCGGTGCTGGCCTCCGGGGGCGTGATCGTTCCTCCGCCGGGCTATCACCAGCGCACTGTGGAAGTGTGCCGAAAGTACGACGTGCTCTATATCTCGGACGAAATCGTGACCGGCTTTGGCCGCCTCGGCCACTGGTTTTCGTCGCAAGCCGTCTTCGACATGGTTCCCGACATTATCACCTGCGCAAAAGGGCTGACCTCCGGCTACCAGCCTCTCGGAGCGGTTTTGATCTCGGACCGGCTGCTCGAAGCGATCAGCGCTGAGGATCGGAAGAGCGTTCTTTTCTCCAATGGTTATACCTACTCCGGCCACCCGGTGTGCTGCGCCGCCGCGTTGAAGAATATCGAGATAATGGAACGCGACGGATTGCTGGCGCACGTGCGCAGCGTCTCGCCTCACTTTCAGTCGCGCCTGCGTAATTTGATGCGCTACGAAATCGTCGGTGATGCCCGCGGATTGGGCCTGGTTGGCTGTATAGAAGGTGCCGTCGCGCTGGATTCCACCCATCTGGACGGCGACCGTCTAAGCGTCGACAAGGAGTTCGGATATCGCGTGGACAAGAAATGCGAGGAGAAGGGCCTGATCGTGCGTCCGCTTATCAATATGTGCGTGTTTTCTCCTCCACTCATTATCAATAAGGCCCAGATCGATGAAATGTTCGATATCCTCGAGGAGGCGCTTCGTCAGGTTCAAAACGAACTCTTGGAATGATTTCGATACCAAAACATGGACACTGAAACCCGTGCTTCTTGTCCTTGGAATCAATAGCTCGGCGATGAAGCAGTTTCGCGCCTAGCCGTCATCTGAGTATTTTTAGCTACAACAACGACCTACTGGAGGAACCGATGAAGATTAAAACGTTGCTGGGCGCCGTAGTTGCCGGCGCGATGATCGGAACGGCTGGTGTGACTGCCGCTGCGGATTCCGAACTGGTCATATTCGATTGGGCGGGCTACGAAGATCCCGAATTTTTCAAATCGTATTCTGAAAAATACGGCGACGATCCGACCTTTGCTTATTTTGGCGACGAGGAAGAGGCTTTCCAAAAACTGCGTTCCGGCTTCAAGGCGGACGCGTCTCATCCGTGCTCGCAGTCAATACCGAAATGGCGAGAGGCGGGACTGCTGGAACCCATCGATACGTCCAAGATCAAGGCCTGGGGTCAACTGATGCCCGGTCTGCGCGACATGGAAGGCTTCTCCCACGAGGGCAAGGTGTATTTCATTCCGATAGATTGGGGCAGCACCAGTGTGACCTATCGGACCGACAAGGTTCCGGCGGCTGACGTCGCCTCGCTGCAGATTTTCAAAGATCCGAAATATCGTGGGCGGATCTCGATTGGAGACAATGTGGATGACGCCTACGCGCTCGGCTTTCTTGCAACCGGGGTAACAGACTGGACCAAAGCCACCGACGCTCAGTTGAAGAAAGCCTCAGAGTTTCTAAGGGAAGTTCACAAAAACGTGCGCACCTACTGGATTGACGGCGCCACCCTCGCACAGCTGATGTCCAGCGGCGAGGTTCTGATTTCGTGGGCGTGGAACGAGACCGCGACCACCATGGCGGCGGAAGGCCAGCCGGTGGCGATGACGCGCAATACCAAGGAAGGCTCGACCACCTGGGTGTGCGGATACGTGAAAATGAAAAACCATTCGGGGTCTGACGCGAAGTTCTACGACTTCATCAACGCCTGGCTGGAGGACCGCACGGCGGATTATATCGTCAGCGCCTGGGGATACGGCCACTCCAACGCGTCCGCGATGGCGAAGATGGATCCTAAGGTCTTGCAGGAGAAGGGATTTGCGGACCTGGATAAATTCCGCGCAAACACGCTCTGGCAGGCGCCCGTGCCGCCTAAGCTGCGCGAAAAGATGATCGAGGAGTTCGAGAAAATCAAAGCAGGATTCTGACCGCGTCCGCTCAGCAACGATCGCGCCGGTGATTCGGACCGCCGCTTCCGCGGCGGTCCCCGGCCCGGGGGTTATTCAAGCACAACGATCGACTCTGCGCCCCAACCAACGCGCGCTTTGTCGCCGCTCGAGAGCACGCGCCGCCCTGCAGTATTTCGCATGGATATGGTTGCCGGCTTTTCGACACCGGGCAGACGGACATCGTAGTAGGTCATGTCTCCGTAATAGACGACGTCGACCACCTCGCCGACAAGCTCGCGCTCGGCCACATCGCTTTCGTCGAATAGCAAGGTCAGCATCTCGGGCCGTACACCTACCGTCGCGCGGCTGCCGTTCATTTTTCCCGGGATTTGCGCTCGGGGGACCTCGACTTTACCGAAGGCCGCGACTTCCAGCGTGATCCCCTCTGACTGCTCGGCCAGCACCTGCGCATCAAAGAAATTCATCACGCCGATAAATGCCGCAACCCGGCGGCTGACCGGTCGGCTGTAAAGTTCCTGGGGGCTCGCGAGCTGCTCGATATTGCCGTCCGCCATCACCGCAATGCGATCGGACATGATCAGCGCTTCTTCCTGATCGTGGGTCACCAGGATAAAGGTGATGCCGACCGCGCGCTGCAGCTGACGCAGCTCCACCTCCATCTGCTGACGAAGCTTTTTATCGAGCGCCGACAGCGGCTCGTCCAGCAGCAGCACCTTGGGGCGCATGATCAGCGCGCGGGCAAGCGCCACCCTTTGGCGCTGCCCGCCGGAGAGTTCGTGCGCGGCGCGGGCGCCGAGTCCCTCCAGGCCCACCATGCTCAGGGATTCGGCCACCCGCCGCTCAAGCTCCCCGCGCTCGATGCGCTGCGAGCGCAGGCCGTAGCCCACGTTCTCGCTGACGTTGAAGTGCGGGAAGATGGCGTAGCTCTGAAACACCATGTTGGTGGGGCGGTGGTTCGCCGGCACCCCGGCCATCGGCCGGCCGTCTATGGCAATCGAGCCGCTGGTGGGCTCGTCGAATCCGCCGATTAATCGCAGCAATGTCGTCTTTCCGCAGCCCGAAGGTCCGAGCAGCGAGAAGAATTCCCCCCGGCGGATGTCGGCGGTGATGCCGGTCAACACCTGCACCGGGCCGAATTGCTTTTTTACCTCGCGCAACTCGATGATGGGCCGGTCCTGGGCCTCCGAACTCTGACCGCTCGCGCTCAAAACAGGCCTCCTGCGCTGGACTCCACATCGGCACCGCTCCTTTTCGCCGACCATCGGCGGAACCATTCCGCGAGGATCAGCAGCAGCAGAGAGACTGCGAGCAGAATGGTACCCAATGCCATGACCCCCGGCAGCTTCGCGGTGAAGCGCAGCTGACTCCAGATGTAAACCGGCAGCGTGGCGTCGGTGCCGGTTAGGAAGAAAGCAATGATGAATTCGTCGAGGGAGATGGTGAAGGTAATCAGGAGGCTCGAAATTATTCCCGGCGCTACCAGCGGCAGGGTAATTTTGAAGAATGTGGCCACGCGGCCCACTCCGAGATCCAGGGAGGCTTCCTCCAGCGACCGGTCAAAGTTCCGGAACGCGGATGCCAGCACCGCGATGGAGAAGGGCACGCAAATCAGAACGTGTCCGAGAACGACGCTCCACAGCGACAGGTCCAGGCCGAGCTGGATCAGCACCACCAGGAGCGACACCGCGACGATGATTTCCGGCAGCACCAGAGGCACCATGATGAGCCCCATGATTCCGCGCTTTGCCGGGAATTGGTAACGCGTCGAAGCGCGGGCCGCGCACACCCCGAGCACCGTGCTGATGACGCAGGTGGTGAGTGCGACGAAGAGACTGTTTCTCACCGCCGAATGAAGCGCATCCGTCGCCCAGAGGCCCTCGAACCACTGCGTGGTGAACCCCCTAAGCGGGAAATTCACGATGGCGCTATCGTTGAAGGCAAAGATTGGCAGCAGAAGCACCGGGGCGTACAGAAAGATCAGGTAGCCGATCGCATAGAGCACTAGCCAGTTGGGTGTACGCGCGTTTGACATCAGCGTTGACCCGGCGTGAACCGCCGGTTCAGCCAGAAAATAAGCAGCGCGATGGAAGTTACGATCAGCATGGCCGAGATCGCCAGGGCGGCGCCCAGCGGCTTGTTGTTCGCCTTGCTGAACTGAGCCTGGATCATGTTTGCGATCATCAGTCCGTCGGTACCGCCGACGAGGCGTGGGGTGACATAATCCCCGATGGTGGGGATGAAAACGATCAAGAAGGCCGCGACCACGCCGCCCATGGAAAGCGGAAGCGTTACCCGCCAGAAGCGGCGAAACGGCCCGTCGCCCAGATCCTTGGCGGCCTCGAGCAGGCTGCGGTCAATGCGTTCGAGAGCGACATAGATCGGCAATATGGCAAACGGCGCCCAGGCGTGGGCCAGCGTGATCACCACGGCGTTGGCATTGTAGAGGATAAAGGTCAGAGGCTGCTTGATGAGGCCGAGCCATTCCAGCGTGCTGTTGAGCACGCCGTTATAGCCGAGAATGACCTTCCAAAGGAAAACGCGCAGCAGATAGCTGGTCCAGAAGGGGATGGTGATGAGAAAGATCCACAGCGCCTTTCGTTGTTGCACGTGAAACGCAACAAAATAAGCTATGGGATAGGCAAGCAGGATGGTCAGCACCGTTGTGACCCCGGCTATCGCCAGCGATCGGACCATCAACAGCTGGTATATCGGCTCGGACCAGGCCTCCTCGTAGTTGGCCAGGGTGAAGGTGCGGTCAATCTGCAGATAATCCTGGGTCCAGAAACTGAACATCACCACCGCAAGCAGCGGCATCGCCAGCAGCGCAATGGCGTAGAGAAAGGTGGGACTGACGAGCGCGAGGCCGGTGAAATGATCACTCCGGAGCCACGGCAGCCGCCACGCCCTGCCTCCGGACGCCGCCTGAGCGGTGGTCATTAAGTGGGAGCCTCGTCTCCCGAGAGCAGAGCCGCATTGGTATCGGCCAGTGTGCCGTTGTTCGGCGCCTGCTCGCAGTTCAGCACGGGTATGAGCGAGCGCAGCTCGTCGTGATAAGCACGCACGTTGTACTCCAGGTCGGAAAGTATGATCCCGTCAAAACCGCTGGAGAGCGCCGCCTCGGACGACCAGATCGTGAGCATCTTATCCTCAATGGAAGTCATTCCGTCAATGCGACTGCTCAAGTATCGGGTGAGCCGCCACTGCCGATCTTCCTTCGGGCGCCGATAGGTTGCGCTTCGAATCAGAGTCCTTCGTGTTGACAGCGGAAATTCCTGATAGAACTTGACGGAATCCGGATAGAAGCCGAATACCGCGTTTGGAAAGATGCCGATGTACAGCCAGGCTCTGCGATGACTTTGTGGAAGCCACGTTGCTTCGGGAAGAGCGCGCTTGTAGTTCCGCACACTCCAGTATCGACCCGGTCCCTCGCTGAAGCTTCCGAATGAGCGCGATGCGCCGCCATCGAATGGTTCGTCGTAATAGTTTCCACCGTAGAGATCCTGCAGTCCGGGATGAGCCCTGGGGACGTGATAGCCCTCGTTATCGACGTCGCGAACCGCTTTCCAGTTGACCTCGGATACGCCCGTCCAGAACGATGGATCCGCGGGGACGAGGGTCGACAGCTCATACGGCGCGACCTCGTCCCTGAATCGTCCGAGTATTTCCGCAACGGGCCGTTGTCGGCTCGGTTTGAAGCGTATGAATACGAACCCGTTCCAGATTTCCAATTCGATGGGTTTGAGGCCGAATTCCACCGGATCGAGATCCGGCAGGGTGTGCGCTTGGGCGGGGCTGCGCAGGGTTCCGTCCAGATTGTATGACCAGCCGTGAAACGGGCAGACGACTGCGGACCTGCAGCTTCCCTTGTCGTCAGCCACCACCCGGGACCCTCGATGCCGGCAAACGTTGTGAAAGGCCCGTACCCGATTGTCCGCGCCGCGCAAGATCAGGGCGCGCTCGCCAATAATGTCGATGGCCACGTAGTTCCCGGGTTCCGGAACGTCGTTGAGGTGGCAGACCAGCTGCCAGTGCTTACGGAACAGCTCCTCCTTTTCGACATCCATCAGCTCATCGCTGAAATAGGTCCAGGGCGGCAGCCCTCCACGATCCCATTCGGCCGGGGCGAGATTCGTCGGTTTCACGGCAGCCATGACGGACTCCAGAAATTTGAGCGATTGCTCAAATTAACCAAGCTGCCGGCCGAAGGCAACTCCCGCGCCGGGGGCGTCAATGCAGAACAATACCGCGCGTGTTCTGCAGAGGCCGTGGTGGGATTTAAGGCAAAACAGGGGCTTAGAACCCTTAAACTCAGGTTCAGGCGAGCAACCGGCGTCACCGCGAGCAGCAAAAATGGCGTGAAACAAGCAGAACTAAAAAAATACAGGCCCAATGAACCTTCCCCCGGGCGAATCTGAACCATCCTCCGCGCGGATCGCGCAGCGCTGGGCTCTGCTCGTCGGGGTATGGGCGATTTATTTCTGCTTTGGTCTCACCGCGGCGGCGATGGCGCCGCTGGTGAGCGTGATCTCGTCTGAGCTGGCACTGTCGCGGACAGCCATGGGCAGCGTGCTGGGCGCCTGGCCGTTGGTGTATATCGCCGCCGCAATTCCGGCGGGTGCGGTGCTGGATCGGTTCGGCCTGGGACGCGCACTGCTGGTCGCGGTGGTGCTGATGGCGCTCTCCGGTGTCCTGAGAGCACTGGCGACGGGTCACTGGAGTCTGTTCTTCGCCGTTGGCGTTTTCGGGCTCGGCGGACCGATGGTTTCCATCGGCGGACCGAAACTCATTACCCGCCACTTTGCCGCCCACGAGCGCGGACTTGCCATCGGCCTGTACACCACCGGTCCCGCCCTCGGCGGCATTACCGCGCTTTCCCTTACGAACAGCGTCGCGATGCCGGCGCTTGATCGGGATTGGCGCGCGGTTCTGTTGCTCTACGCGGGTATCACCCTGGCTGCAGCATTGTTGTGGTTTGCTATCGGCAGGAAGGAGGGCCGTGACAAAGCACCGGCGCCAGGTCGACTGGAATCGTCTCAATTGGCGGTGTTCGCGCGACTGGTGCGTCTGCCCGTCGTGCGGACGACCTTGCTCCTGGGGATAGGCATCTTCTTTTTCAATCACGGCCTCAACAACTGGTTGCCCGAGATCCTCCGTGCCGGGGGCATGGAGCCCGCTCAGGCGGGGCACTGGGCGTCCATCCCCACCGCCGTGGGCGTGTTCGGCGCGCTCGTTATTCCGAGACTTGCGCAGGCGCAAAGGCGGGTTGCGGTCATGATTGCGCTGTTCACCTGCGCCGGAATCGCCACGCTGCTCATACCCACGGCCGGGTGGACGCTGGTGCTGGGCCTCACCCTGCAGGGTGTTGCCCGCGGGGCGATGATGGCGGTGGCCTTGATGATTTTGATGGATGCGAAGGAGATCGGTCAGGCGCAAATGGGTGCCGCCGGCGGTCTATTTTTCACCGCCGCCGAGGTCGGCGGCGTGCTGGGCCCGCTGAGCATAGGCTGGCTCGCCGAACGCAGCGGTGGATTCGGGACCTCTTTGTGGATGTTATCAGGCGTTTGCGCCGCGCTGATCTTACTGGCTCTTGCGTCGGCCAGGAGACGTCGCGAAGACTGAGAAGCCTAAAGCGAAAATTCTAACGCACTGTTCATGTATCGGCGTTAGTATTAACGTACGTCTAGAAAGACACACGCACCTGGTTTTTCTCTCCCGCGACATGTCACCAAGACGACAAACCTGCGACAGGCACCCGCGTTTTAAGCAATTCGCGCCTTAAACTTCCGTATGTGAGCACCATCTTCAAGTAAACGCCCGCGACACGGTGCCGCGTGATCCGTCTAAGAACCTTCGGAGAAACCCGTGAACGACTCGAATGAACTTCCAATAAGCTTTGAAACCAAAGGCGTCACCGGCCGCGACGGCTACATCATCGCCGAGGCGCTGATGTTTGCCATGAAATACATCGACGAGATGCCGGACAACGTACGGCCCACGGCCGACAAAAATGACATCATTAAAATCCTCAATGCCGCCTTTCCAACCTGGGAAGATGTGCTTGGCCCCGGCTGAGTTCGAGGATTAGCCGTGATGAGGCATCAATAGAGAGATCGGTTTGAGGAAGCTCTGAAAAATGCCATCCGTGGCATTTTTCAGAGTCGGCGGGCGAAAACGCGGTTTCCGACTGCCTCACAAATTCAACGACTTGCGTCGTCGAATTTGGCGGTGCATCCATGCACCGCACGGAAGGTCTGAATTAATCAGATCTTCCTTAAAACAATAGAATAAAAACCATGGTTCGAAAGTAATTACGTCTTGTCTCGAGCGATAATCATCCACCCCGGATGATTAAGTGGTTGGTTTAGTAAGTCCCTAGCGCTTTGGTCATTTCCGCTGGGTTCTGACGTGCCGCGCTGCAGCCGGCGCCGATGATGCGCGCATCGCAGCTTACTTCCCGGTTCCCATATGAAATCAGCCGCCCTCGCCGGCAGTAACGCTGCGGGATGACCAGCGCTCGCGAACGAACTTTATCGCCGGCGTCACCAGCACGGCGACCGTAATCAGCATGATCACCAAAGTGATGGGCCGTTCCCAGAGGAAGGAGATGGATCCGTCGCTGATTGCCAGCGCGCGGCGAAGGTTGTCCTCCATCAGATCGCCGAGGATGAAGCCGAGGATCATCGGCGCCATGGGATAGTCCAGCAGACGAAGAACGATGGCGATGGCGGCGAAAATCACCATCAGGTAAAGCTCGAAAGTGTTGAACGAGACTAGATATACGCCGATGAGCGAGAAGAACAGAATCATCGGCACCAAGATTTCTTTGCGCAGCGCCAGCAGCCGCGCGATGTAGGGAATCAGCGGCAGGTTCAGAATAAGAAGAATCACGTTGCCCAGGTACATGGACATGATCACCGCCCAAAACATCTCGGGCTGATCGGTATACAGGCGCGGGCCCGGCTGTACCCCGTAGCTGATAAGCGCCCCGAGCATGATGGCGGTGGTGCCCGATCCCGGAATACCGAGCGTGAGCAGGGGAACGAAGGAGCCCGTGCATGCGGCATTGTTGGCCGATTCCGGAGCGGCCAGTCCGCGCAAGCTGCCTTTTCCGAACTTGAGCTTTTCCTTGGCGCTGGCGACGGTGCGCTCCATGCCGTAGGCGAGAAACGAAGCGATGGTCGCGCCGGCGCCGGGGAGCACGCCGATGAGGAAGCCGAGGATCGAGGACCGCCCGACCACGGGCGCAATGGTTCTGATCTCGGCGCGATTGAGCCTGAGGGTTCCCATGCCGCCGCGAGCCGCTTGCGCGGCCTTCTCCGATACATCTTCGTTCTTGAGGATTGTCATCAGCGCCTCGGAAAGCGCGAACATAGCCATGGCAAGCATGAGAAAACTAATGCCGTCGGAGAGATCCACGCGGCCGAAAGTGAAACGCTGGACGCCGGCGGAAGGATCGGTGCCGATGGTCGAAAGCATGAGGCCGACCACCGTCATCAGCAGGGCTTTGACCACGTGCCCCTTGCCGGCGAAGGCGGAAACCGCGGTGAGGCCCATGACCATGAGCGCGAAGTAGTCCGCGGACTGGAAGCTCAATGCCACCTTGGCCAACGCGGGCGCTGCAAGCATGAGCAGAATTACCCCCACGGTGCCGCCACTGAAGGAGGCGTAAGCGGCAATCGCAAGCGCTTTGCCCGCGTGGCCCTCGCGGGCCAGGGGGTAACCGTCGAAGGCGGTGGCGACGGTGCCGGCGACACCCGGCGCGTTAATGAGAATCGAAGAGGTGGAGCCGCCGAATATGGCGCCGTAGTACACGCCGGCCATGAGTATCATCGCCGTTGCCGGCTCGAATCCGTAGGTAATCGGGATCATCAGCGCAATGGCGGAGATGGGACCGAGTCCCGGAAGCATGCCGATGATGGTGCCGGCCCCGCAGCCGATGAACACCATCATTAAATTGAGCGGGGTAAACGCGGTGGTCAGACCAAGCAGGATCCCTTCGACCATTACTGCATCCCCAGAAGAAACCAGATCTCACCCGGGGCGAGGTAGATATCCAAAAGCTTGGCGAGCACCAGCCAGAAACCGACGGCGAGGGGCACAGAGCCAATTACGATGGTGCGCACGCGGCGGATGCCGAGGATCCAGAAGCCCGCGGCGAGAAAAAATATGGTGGCTAAAAGAAAGCCCAGCCAAACGAGGGCAAGCGCATAAAGCACCATCACCACCATGAGCTCAATTACCTTGCCCCACTGAAAGCCCGCGAACGCTGAAGCGAAACTCTTCGCGCCGCCTTCCTTGGGCCGGGTGAGCAGAAGCGCTATGGCAAGCACGGCGCCAAGAACCGCAAGCGCCTTGGGAAGCGTCTGAGGCGTGAACGGATCGGCCTCGGCGCCCGGGAACATTTCTATTCCAGTGGACATCCAGCCGTAGGCGAGCGAGAGCGCCAGCAGCGCCAGCGCAGATGCGCGGTCCCGTGTCATGGAAACCCCCCCAAAAGTCGTCCCCCGGCTGAATGCCGGGGGACGCCGCCGTAGATCGGGTGTTTAGTCGCTGAAGCCGAGGGAGGCACGCAGGGCGCGCACGCTTTTCTCCTGCTCTTGGAGGAACGATATGAACTCCGGACCCGGCTTGAAGATGTTTGCCCAGCCGTTGCGGGCGCGAACTTCCTCCCAGGCGGGCTGCTTGTACATGGCCTCCAGCATCTCCTGGTAGCTCTTCCGCTGGTCGGCGGGCAGGCCCGGGGGCCCGAAGAATCCGCGCCAGTTGACGAAATTCACGTCGTAGCCCTGCTCTTTGAACGTCGGCACATCATCGGTGCCGGCAACCCGCTCGGGAGCGGTGACGCCTAGAATCCGGATCTGACCGGCTTTGGCCTGCTCCAGAGCCTCGCCGAGGCCGGTGGAAAGCACCTGCGTCTCGCCCGAAAGCAGCCCGGCCAGCGCCTTTCCGCCGGCGTCGTAGGGGATGTAGGCCACCTTCGTCGGGTCCTCACCGGCGGCTTGGAATACGCTCGCCGCCACCAGGTGGTCCAGGTCGCCCTTCACCGATCCCCCCGCCACTTTGATGCTGCGCGGGTTCTTTTTGAAAGCCGCGAGCACGTCGCCGAAGTTCTTATAGGGCGAGTCGGCCGCCACGACCAGAACTCCATAGTCGCCGATGGTCGCCGCTATCGGGGTGAGATCGCGGTAGGAATAAGGAAACACCTTGGTAATGGAGCGGGTGATGATCGGGGTCGAGTTCACCATCAGCGTCCCGTGGTTGCGGTCACCGTTGGCGATGAGCCAGCCGATGGCCTTGCCGCCGCCACCGCCGGACATATTTTCGTAGGAGGCTTGGCCGAGGAGCCCGGATTTGGTCAGGGCTTCGCCGGTCCCGCGGGCGGTACCGTCCCAGCCGCCGCCTGCGCCGCCGGGAATGAGAAAGTGAATCTTTTCGACCGTCTCCGCCGCCGCCGGTCCCGCAGAGGACAAGGTCAGCGCCGCGACTGCGGCGGCCATGGTCTTCACCAGAACCCGCCGATCAAATTTCAGGTCATTCATTTTTGTTCCTCCATGAGGATTAAAATTGCGTTGCCAGTATATTCAATCCAGCCCGGGGACAACCAGAAAAATAGTCCCGAGCGTCCTCGTACTGTCGCGAGGGTCCAGGGTCGTGCCCGCGCGAACAGATTCATTGCCTGTGGCGCTAGATGCTTGGAATTCTGCGGACGTGAGCGTCGAGCGTGCGTAGCTCGAGCCAGGTTTCAAATCCGGCTGTTGACGGCATCTGACGCCTCTTACCCGAATTAGGTATCATGCATTTTCTGAATATGCGCCAATTGAGAGGCTGAATTGAGTAACGACCTGAAGCAAAATTTGACCCGTTCCGAGACCTGGCTGCGGCTGCTCTATGTAATTCTTTTTGCCGTCATTTACACGGTGGCGGAGGTCGTTCTGGTGGCGGTGGTGACCGTCCAGTTCGGATTCGTTCTGATCTCCGGAAAACGCAACAACAATCTACTGCAGTTCGGTGGAAGGCTGAGCCGTTACATGTACGATCTTCTGCTTTACTTCACCTTCAGAACGGACGCCAGGCCGTATCCTTTCGACGACTGGCCGGCGGCTGATAAGGCAACCGGATCTGCAGCGTCAAAAAAGAAGGTGGTACGGAAAACAAGTCCGCGGAAGAAAAAAACTACCGCATCCAGCTAGGAAAATGCCCACATGAAAATCGCATATAAAACCACCGCAAGCGCCACCGGCGGCCGCGACGGCAAAGCCGCCACTGCGGACGGCAGCTTCGAGGTCAAGATGACCACGCCAAAGGAACTCGGCGGACCGGGCGGCGAAGGAAACAATCCAGAGCAGCTATTCGCCGCCGGCTACTCCGCGTGTTACTTGGGCGCGCTGAAGTACGTAGCGGGACAGGAGAAAGTCAAAATCCCGAATGACGCGCGCGTCACCGCCACGGTGGGGATCGGTCCCCGGGACGACAGTAAGGGTTTTGGCATCGACGTGGATCTGGAAGTCAGCCTGCCCGGCATCGACAAGAGTAAGTCCGAGGACCTGGTGAAGAAGGCGCACGTGGTTTGCCCCTATTCGCACGCTACGCGCGGCAATATTGACGTGCGCACATCCATCGCTTAGATGTGGTTTAACTTCGGCGGGTCGGTGTGATGTATCGCCCGGCCCGGGCGCAAGCGGGATTCATTCAATCCATAGCGCGCGTCTGACGGGCGCACTTCACCAATGTCTTGAAGATCCCGCGCTGCTCGGGACGCTGGGGCAGATATTCCGGATGCCACTGCACGCCGATCATGAATGGGCGTTCGGGATCTTCGATGGCCTGCACCACCCCGTTTTCCTCCCGCGCCACGATCTCGATGCTATCGCCGGTATCGCTGATTGCCTGACGGTGCAGCGAATTGACCCGGCACCGACTCCGCCCGAGCACGGATGCGAGCCGACTCTCTGGTTTTACAGCGATGGGCTTGAAAGGCAGCAGCGTAGTGAGCTGCGGCGTCTCCATGTAGAACTCCTTCAGATCGCGGTGCAGGCTCCCGCCGCGCTGGACGTTGATTAGCTGCGCGCCGCGGCAGATCCCCAGCATCGGCAGTCCCTTGTTGTCTGCCTCCTCAATCAGCCGACTCTCAAGCTCATCACGATCGGTGTCGCCGGTGATCGTGTAACCGCTGATGAACATCCGGTGGAGACTCAGTAGCCGTCGTATCAGGTAAAAGACGGGAAACAGGAGCGCGGTTGCCACGCGTCGGGTCCAGTGACGCGAGCTCCGCAACACCGCTTCTTGCGGCGCTGGCTCCGGGGGCTCGCCATAAAGTTCCGGCGACACGTCGGCACCGCCGCCGATGATCAATCCGTGCAGATTGTGGGCCTGGCCCGCGCGCTTCGGGGTAATACGCCGCGGCCGCCCGCCGGCCCACAAAATGGCCAGGGCGGTGGCGAACCAAGCGGCCAACCCACCGTGGTCAGGGCCGGTCACCCCGATGACGGGACGTCGATGTGGGGTCATGGATCCAGATTCAGAGGCGGGTTCAAATTGTGGGGCAGTATATGTAATTGGCGATGGAGAAATCGGCGCTCAAGAATTCGCTCGCGTTGGGGCGTCGAAATCGAAGCAAAATGTTTCCTCGGGAAGTCCGTCAGCCGCGGGGGCTAACGATCGAATCGTGGTTTAAGGCGACGATTTCTCGCTCAGATTCCGGTAGTAGCTGTCGACGATTTCGCGATGGGAAGGAGGCGGTTCAGAGCGCGCCACCGCCGGCGCAGTCGGCGGCGTATCTTCGAGTCGCGCGCGCAGCTCGCGCTCGATATTCTGCAGCGCGGCCAGCAGTTCCGCCTGGCGCTGTGCCAGCGCCTCGGCGTTAACGTCCTCCTCCCGGCGCACGCCTTCCAGAGCCGAAAGCAGGGCCTGAAGGTCTCCGGCAAGGTCAGGCTCCGCCGCCAGGGCTTCCGCCAGCCCTCCAATACCGCCCGCCCGCTGCTCCAGCGCGCGGCGGAGATCCGCGAGATCCGCGGGCTCGAGATCCGCGCGGGATCCTCTGCCGGGCAATATAGGTCCTCGCCGCGACCGATCCGCGAGCCGCTCCTGGTCCCGCTCCAGGCCGCGCATCGTGCCGCGCAGCTCATCGAGCATGCGGGACAAACGCGTGCCCTCCGGCTCGCCGATCTGCCTAGACGCAGATCCAATACGGGCGCGCAGCACGCGCAGCGCGCGGGTGATGTCGTCTTCTTCTTGAGGGCTGCCCGCCGCGGGCCTGCGCGCAATTTCCTCTGCCGAGCGGCGAATGCGCTGGGCGATCTGTTCTTCCCGCAGCGCGTCGGCGGCTTCTCTGAGCGCTTTGGCGGCTCCCGGCTGCTGCTGCCGGCCTGCGCGTTCGGTGAGGCGGTCGAGACGCGATTCCATCTCACGCACGTCTTGCGCAAGCGTTTGCTTTCGTTCCACCAGATTGTCAGTTTCGCCGGGATTCGGTTCGCCTTGCCGTGATCCGCGGGCGACGTCGTTTTCAATTCCGCTTTGCTTCTCGGCCATTTCCTCCGAGCGGCGCATGGCTTCTTCGGTGTCCCTGGACAACTGCGCCGGTCCCTCCGCGTCCAGATGCCGTCTCGCTTCGCGCAATCGATCCAGCGCCTCGGCGCCGGCGGCGGCGTCGCCTTCACTGGCGGAACGACGCATGGCGCGGGCGGCATTTTCCAGCGCGCTTAAGGAGGCGCGAAGCTCTTCGCTGGACTGGCGCCTTGTTAAGCGTTCCAGCTCGCGCATCAATCGCTCGACTTCCTCAGCCAGCGCGCGCTGCCTGTCGGAGCCGGCGCCGCCGCGCTGAGCGCGCAGCTGTGCCCGCTCGAGCTCTCGCTGCTGGCGTTCCGCCAGCTCGCGCAGCTTGCGCATGGTCTCGTCGAGCTGCTGTTCCTTGGGGCGCCAGTCTCCGCGGCGGACGTCTTCGTACTGGTTGCGGAAGCGGTCCATTTCCAGCCGGAACAGGTTTTCCAGATCGTTGCTGGCGGAGCCGCTGCCGCCTTGGCGCGCCTGGGCGACCTGAACCTCGCGAAAAGCGCTGTCGGCCCGCTGAAGATGCAACAGCGCGAAGCGGGCGGCAGGGAGAGCGCCCTGAAGGTCGTTGAGCTGAAGCAGCGCTTCGACTTCCAGCATGGACTTTGCCGCTTGCGGCAATTCTTCCGCCATGCGCCGGTAGCCGGGATTGAGATCGACGATGCTGCGCGCACCGATTCGTCGAACGATGGCTTCGACCCGATTGCGGATTCGCGACTGGGCAGCGTTGAGCGTCGCCACTCGTTCCGCGAATACTTCGTCGTCCATGGAGGCGCGATCTCGCAACAGCTTGAACATGGCAATGACGAGGGTGCGCTGCTGTGCCGACAACGTCTCTTCTTGTTGCGCACCGGCCCGCCCGCCGCCTGCGCCGGCACCGCCGCCGCTGGGACGGTAGCTCATTTCGAAGGGGCGCACGTCCATGAAATAAATATCGGAGGTGAACTGCCGCGCGGGATCGCCCGCCGTGTCGCGGGCACGCACGTGATAAGCGATGAGATCGCCGGGCGCGAGAGCGCGATCTTCCAGGAACATTTCCAGTCGTCCGTTGACGCTCGGCTGCGGGCCGGCTGCGTCGATCAAATTAACAATCTCGTCTGGGCCTCCGTTCACGGAGAGCACGATTTCCAGCTCGCGCACCGCCACGTCGTCCTCGGCCCGCACGTCGACGGCGATCTCTTCGATACTGGTCACGCGAACGTCTCGTCCGGGGCTCAACAGCGTGACCTTGGGGAGCGTGTCCATGAAGGCGACGATGGCGTGCTCGGGAGACGCGGGCGTCATGCCGTAATTCTCCGCCTCCAGTTCGACACGGTAGCGTCCGTCCTCGCGCACGTCGATGGTGGCGCGCAGCTCGCCGTTTTCTTCCGCGCGAAGATCTATGTAACGCTCGCCGTCGAGCACCAGGCGACCTCGGGGCGTTGCTTGGCTGGGCGTGACACGCACCTCCACCTGAGTGCCACGCACCGCGGCAATGTCTCCTCCGTTGGAAACCAGCTCCGGGGCGCGGCCGGTGTAGTTTGGAAATTCGTAGAGCAGATCGATGCGCTCCGCCAGCGGGCGTGACACGACGTCGATCCGGTAGGCGGGTGAGCGCAGCGCCTCGTGTTCCACGCGATACTCCACGGCCGAGGAGACGTCGAAAAGAAAAGTCTCGAATTCACCGTTATCCGCAGAACGGTCAAGCGGAAGACGGGTCCATTGCGCCTTCGCCTCGCTGCGATAAACCAGCGTCACGCTATCCGGCTCGAAGCCATTCGGCGTCGCGCTGATGCGAAGGTCTTCGCCGGAGAGAATTGTTGCGTTCCCCGGGGCCACCTGAATTGTGTAGGGATTCGACGCCGCAGTGTTCTCCGGCGAGCCAAGCAGCAGCGAGGCGCCGTGCCGCCATGCTTCCGGTCCGAGCACCAACAGCGCGACGCACGCGGCAACAATGATGGTGACGGCGATTGACGCACGGCGAGTGCGCAAGTTTTCCAGACCCGCCACCGTCGGCGACGTCTCGCACTCGCGGGCGGCGCGGTCCACCAGGCGCTGCGCAAGCGCGGGCGAGGCGTCGCCGCGGGAATCGCCGCCGATCAACGCCCGTGCCTCCACCGCGCTCAAAATCAGCGCGTCCAGCTGCGGCACATGGGTTTCCACGTAAAGCGCCATCACCTCATCCGGCGCGCCGGCAGCGGCACGGCGCAGAAGCAGAATCAACGCCGCCCCCGCGATCAGATAAAAAGCGATACGTGCCTTGGAGACCACCTCCGGCTCGAACAGCCAGGCGTCCATGAGCGCAACGGCGGTCACACCCGCTAAGAGCATCGCCGCCAGCGCGAACGCCGCGCCTTCTAGAACCCGCCGTAAGCGCCAGCGCCGCCGCGCGCGGGCGAGCACGCTGTCCAGCGCGGCTTTGACTTTGAGGCTATCGAAGGCTGCGGTCACGTGAGGCCTCCGCTGGCGGCAACGGTGCGCCGCCTTGAAATCCGGTTAGCCAGCAGACTTTCTATGATCAGCGCGAGGCCGGCAAGGATCAGCAGCCAGCGGGCTGCGCCGAAGGGATCCGAGTCCCTGGCTCCGGCGCCGCCGCTCCTGCTGGATAACGCCGTGCGCGCCCGGCGCACGATCCGGCGCTCGAGCTCTGCCGGAGGCGCGGCCGCGAGCAAAGATTCGGTCCGGGCCACATTCACCGCAAAGGGCAGTGACGTTCCTTCACCGTCGGCGCGATGTGCCTGGTGCATTCCAGCACGCCGGGTCGCGAAGAATGCGCTACCCGGACGCTGAATTCTCTCGGCAACGCCCGACGGTGTTTCCACCACCACAGCACCGCCGTTGGCGAGGAAGGCCCGCCAGTCGGATCCGCCGGGAACATGGCCCGCAACGCGCATCAGATCCACGACCTCTCCAGCGACGTAGGCGTCGGTCCATTGGGTGCGGCCGGCGACGTAAGCCACGGCTGCCTGGACGAAGGGCACAAAACCCGGCTCCAGGGCAAGGTTCCCCCACCGGGGATCGGCGGTGGTGCTGAGCGCCAGCACCCGGCCGATACCGCTGGTCCGTTCCAGCAGCAGCGGGGCGCCGTTTCTGAGGCGGGCGAGAATGCGATCCCCGGGCTCCGGTACGATGGTGCGGAACCCGCTGATGGTCGCTGCGGAGAATGCTTCGCCCCGTTCGAGACCCGGCGCCGCCCACAAGTCGTGATCCACGGCGTTCACTTCCACGCCGATGCCGGTTTCTGCAGGACTTGTTTCCGAGCCCAGCGTCCCCGGAAGAAAGCCGTTGCGCCCGCCCGGCCAGGCCGCGCCCACCGACGGGCCGGCGACGGCGACAACGCCGCCGCCGCGGGCGACAAATGCGGCCACGGCCTCAGTCGCGGGCCCGGGGGTGAGCGGGACGTCGTCGAGCACCACCACTTCGAAGGCCTCAAGCAGTGCCTCGTCGATTTCATTCAGGCGCACGCGACGGATCCGGACGGCCGGCGCCCGCGCGAGTCGCAATGCTTCCTCGAAGAAAACGCTCTGGTTGGCGCGGGGATGCTCCGGCTGGATCAAAGCCACGGCGATGGGCCGGCGGGGCGCCAGCACCAGGTAAAAGCGATCATCCGCCGGCAGCGCATCGGGGCCGACTTCGAGAACCATGCGCGTCGGGCGATCCGCGGCCAGTACCAGCGGCAAGGTCAACGTTCGCGTTTCGCCGGCGGCAAGCTCGATCGGCTGCGTTCCTGCAGCTCGACCCTCAACCGTGAGGTTCAGGTGCGCGTCGGCAAGGGGTGACTCGCCGGTGTTTTGCACCCTTACCCACAGCGCGTCTTCGACGCCCGCATCTCGTTGCGGCGCGAGCTGCGCGTCGATGACGGTGGCGTTCCCGCCCACGGAAGCGGTGACGGCAACGATCTCCAGCGCTACGTTTTCCCCCAGGGGCAGCGCGCCGCTGCCGTCCACTGCACTGCGCTGCAAATCGGAAATAATCACCACGCCATGTCGTTGCGCGTCGCTGCGGGCAAGAATGCCGTTGGCGGCAGCGAACGCTGCTGCATATCCTGTCCTTCCATCTCCCGGCTTAATTTGTTTCAGAGACGTGCGCAGCAATGCCTTGTCGTCGGTCAGCTCCGAGATGAGGCGGGCGCTGTCGTCAAAGGCCACCAGCGCCGCGCGCTCGCCGGGCGCGAGGGCATCGATGCGCTCACCGGCAGCGTCCATCAATCGCTGCCAGCGATTCGGGTGACTCATGCTGTAAGAGCGATCCAGCAGAACGACAACATCGCGCTGGTGTGCCGAAGCGGGAGTCGCCGCAGCATCTGTGTCGAAGTAAGGCCCAGCGAAGCCGATGACGATCGCGGCAAGCGCAAGACAACGAAGCGCTAACAGCGCGCGATCGCGGATCCGGCGCCGGCGTTTGATATCGAAGGGGATCTGGCTTACGAACATCAGCGATGGAAACGCTCTTCCGCTGTTTTCCTCGCGGTGCACGAGGTGGATCAGCACCGGCACCGCGAGACCCGCGAGTCCGACCAAGATCCAGGGGTTGATGAAACCCATCAGCGCACTCGCGCCAGCCGGGCGCGGTTTGAAAGGTATCGCCAGAGCATGTCGTCCAGAGGGCGATCGGTGACGAAACAGTCATAATCGATACGCCGATCCCCCAGGGCGCGGGACAACGCGTCCACGTGGGCGTCCACCAGAGCCCGGTAAGCGGCGCGTCCCTTCGGCGTCACCGGGACACGCTCTCCGGTTTCCAGATCTTCCAGCACCGCCGGGTTGGACAGTGCCAGATCCCGCTCGAAGGGATCGAGCACGTGAAGCGCGATCACGTCGTGGCCGCGCACCCGAAGGGAATCCAGCGCCACGGCCACGTCGGTGGGTGCAGCGTAAAAGTCGGAGATGACGACGACAATGCCGCGGCGCCCGAGGCGTTCGCTCAAGCGCGGGAGCGCGCGGGTCAGGTCGCCGCGTCCTTTGGCGCGGGCGCGGTCCAGCGCCTGGAGAATGGCGTTACGCCGCCTGCTAGAAGGCGGTATGTAATCCACGAGATCGGAGTCAAAGCTCACCAACCCGACCTTGTCGCGCTGGCGCGAGGCCAGATGGGCGAGGGAGGCCGCCATGAAGCGGGCATAATCGAGCTTGGAGACCTCGTGGCTCGCATAGCCCATGGATGCCGACACGTCGATGGCGATGACCACGTCTGCGTTGGTTTCCGCCTCAAAAGTTTTAACGTAAAGACGATCGGTACGGGCAAACACCCGCCAGTCCACCCACCTGACGTCGTCTCCCGGCGAATACTGCCGGTGCTCGGCAAAGTCAGTGGAAACGCCAAGGTAAACGGTCTTGTGCAGGCCGCTTATGAATCCGTCCACGACCACTCGGGCGATGAGATCCAGATTATCGATGCGCGCAAGCACATTGGGATCGAGAAAACGTGCCGGCGCTGTGCGCCCGGTCGCACTGGTGGCGGCGGTTGTAGAAGACACGCTCACCTCGTCTCCGTTGGCGTCGGCACGGCGTTCAGCAGCTCGTCTATCAAATGATCGACGGTGACGCGTTCCGCCTCGGCGTGAAAGTTCCGCAGCAGCCGGTGCCTGAGCACCGGCCGCGCCAGCGCGCGAATGTCTTCAAAACCCACGTGCACCCGTCCGTGGGTAAGCGCCCGCGCCTTACCTCCAAGCACCAGAAACTGCGCCGCGCGCACGCTGGCGCCGTAGGCAAGCCATCGATTGGCGAGCTCGGCGGAATACGCGCCGCCGGGCCGGGTTGCGCGTACCAGGCTTAATGCGTAGCGGCTCACCGCATCGGCGATGGGCACCCTTCGCACCAGCTGTTGATAGGCGAGCAAACGTTCTGCGCCGACAATGGGTTCGAGATGTGTGGTATCCACCGCGGTGGTGGAGCGCACCACGTCGAGCTCCTGATCTTCTCCGAGGTAGTCGAGCACGATTTCGAAAGCGAAGCGATCCAGTTGCGCTTCCGGCAGGGAGTACGTGCCCTCGAGTTCGATGGGGTTGCGGGTGGCAAACACGAAGAAAGGTGCGGGCAGCGTGTAGGTACGTCCCTGCACGGTAACGCGTCGCTCCTGCATCGCTTCGAGCAGCGCCGCCTGGGTTTTCGGCGGCGTGCGGTTGATCTCGTCCGCGAGCACGATGTTCGCGAACACCGGGCCCTTCATAAAAACCAGCTCGCGCCGGCCGCTTTCGGCATCTTCCTGCAGCAAATCCGTTCCGGTGATATCCGAAGGCATCAGGTCCGGGGTGAACTGGATGCGCGAAAACTCCAGGTCCACGCTCTCGGCGATGGTTTGCACCAGCATCGTCTTAGCCAGTCCCGGCACGCCCACCAGAAGGCTGTTGCCACCGATGAGCAGCGTGAGCAGCGCCAGCTCCACCACGTCGTCCTGACCAACGATGCGTTTGTGGATCTCAATGACGATGCGCTCGAAGTCGGATTTCAGCGCGTCGGCGAATTCGGTATCGTCCATGTCCTCACCGGATGGCAGGGCGGCAATCCTTTCGTTATTCACGCTTTGTCTCCTTTGCTAATCGCTGCTTTGGCTTGAACTCAGGCCCCGGACGCTTCGCGAATTCGAAGCAGAAGCTCTAGCGCTTCCTCGTACATGGGCGCCACTTCCAGCGCGCCAAGCAACTCGCGTTTCGCCGCCGGCAGATCCCCGGCCCGATGATGCGCCCGCGCAAGCAGGTAGCGCGCTTCCGCTGGATCGCTCGGCTCCAGGGCGGCCACCGCCTCGCGGGCGGATGCCGCCTGCTGCCATTCACCGCGGGACTCCCGGATCTCGGCGAGGGTGCGATACAGCGTCGCATCGAAGGGCTGGATCAGCAATGCTCGATCGATCACCTCTGCGGCGGCTGCGCGGTTGCCTGATTCCATGTGCAATTCGGCGAGCCGCCTATGCGCGTCGAGATCGTCGGCGTCTATGGCGATGGCCCGCTCAAGCTGATCGATGGCCAGCTCCGTTTCCCCCCGCTGGAAATGCAGCGCGGCAAGCATGGGGTAGGTTGAATCGGCACCGGCGTGTTCGGGAAAGAGAGCCTGGGCCTCAATCAGCGCGGCCATAGCGCCATCCAGGTCCTCTGCTTCCATCGCCCGGCGCGCTGTGCGCAGCAGGTGCGGATAGCGTCCGTCGGGCATGTTGCCTTCCTCGGGATCCGCAATCGGTGTAAGCGCTGAGAGCGCGCGGCCGAAGCGCTCGCGCAGGAAATCGTCGAAGGCCGCATCCAGGGCGTCGGGCTCCACTCCGAGCACCTGTCGAAACAAATCCGAGGTGGAGCGCCCGTCGCGGTAACCCTCCAGCATGTGAACGATAGCCTCGAAGCCGTGGTCGCGCTGGATCATTTCCATCAGCAGCGCGCCTTGGAAATACGCGTGAACAACCTGCTCGGGGTAGCTCGGTCGGAGAAAGGCCTGGTTGAGCGCACTGGCCGGCGCCAGGCGTCCCTGCTGAAAAGCCAGAAGAAACTCAGGCGTGACGTCAAAGCCCCAGCCGAGGCGGGCGCGGCGCTCTTCGAACACCGCGAGCCCTTCCGAGAACCACCGCGGCACACGGGAGTTCGTGAGTCCCAGATGAAAGCTGTGGGCAAGCTCGTGCCACAACGTCGAGCCGAAGTTGACCGGTCCGAAGACGCCCGCGGAAGGCGAGTCCAGCGCGATTACGGGTCCGAAGGACACGCCGAGGATATCGACGCCCACGAGCCCGGTGGTTCTTACCGAGAAATCTTCATGGCGGCGGTAAAACTCGATGCGAACCGGTGTTCGCGGACGGTAGCCGTACACCTTCGAGAAATAGTCGTAGGCCTGCTCGGCAATGGCGATCACCCGGGGGGCGAGTACCCGCATCTCGCGGGGGTGGGCGCTGAGCACGAATCGCGCCGAACGAATTTTCTCGTAGTCGTCGAGCACGTCCAGAAGCTCGAGGGCGTTTTTGGTGCGCGGATCGAAAGGGTCGCCGCGGAACGCAACTTCCAGCGAGGCCCGCCCGGCGTCCATCTCGCCCAGGCGCAGGCGATTGATGCCGAGCAGCGCGTATCCGCGGGAAGCGTTGGGATTTAGATTAACGGCCCAGAGCGCAAACCGCTCTGCGCGGGCGTAAAAGCGGTTCTGGGCCGCGATCTCGGCCAGCGTCTCGAAAAGCGCGGTGTACCCCGGGGCGTCTTCCCGTATCTCGGCGACCCGGGAATCGAAGGTCTCGCCGTCGCCGTTTAAAAACGCAATCGCAGCGGCCAGAGTGAGCGCTTCCGGCGAGCGCGAATTCACCGACAGCGCGCGGCCGATGAGCGACTCAGCGCTGGCATAATCCTCAAGCTCTAGTTGCAGGCGCGCCAGCAGCACCAGCGCGCCAACGTCATTGGGACGTACTTCCAGCACCTGACGGGCGGTATCGACGGCGCCGGTGGAATGATCGAAATGCTGGCTTCGGGCGATGCCGAGGAGCGCCGGAGCGAAGTTTTCGTTGAGGCTCAGCGCTGCGCGGTAGGCTTCCAGCGCTTCCTCGTTGTTGTAGCGATCCAGGAGCAGATCACCGATGGCGACGTGGGAGGCGGGGTCACTCGGGTCGCGTCTGATGGCCCGCTCGTAAATCTGCAGCGCAGTGGCGTAGAGCCCGGGGTCTTCGCCGGCGAGAACCCAGGCAGCGTCGCCCGCGGCCCGGATTTGCCCGGCCGAGAGCGTTGCCTGTCTTCCCCGGTAGGCGGAGAGCACCCTTTCTGTGCGCTGGCGCCATAGCGCCGAAAGGCCATACACGCGTTCGATTTGGGCCATGGCCATTTCCACGTCGAGGCGCGGGCCGTCGGGACCCGGGGGGATCTTCTGATATGCGGCCAGTGATTCCTCATATTCGCCTACCGCAGCCAAGGCATCCGCGAGGGTCCGCCAGGCGTCGGCCGCCTGCGGCGACTCGGCGATACGGTCGCGGGCAGCTTCCGCTGCGTCTGCGTAACGTCCGGCATCCAGCAGCGCGCGCGCATCCGGCGCAGCCGTTTCCGCAGCATTGAGCGGCGCTGCGGCGAGGGCAATGAATGCGATCACGGCAAGACGCATTAATGCACCTGTTGCGCGCGATAGGCGCGGCGATTGAGTGCAAGCTCCACCAGCAGATCTTCCAGCTGCTGCAGATAATCCACTGACTCGAGGGAGCGTTTGTTGCGTTTGACCTCCTCGATGCGATCCACCAGCCGGCGCGCCTGGATCTGCAGCGCCAGCGCCTCGCCTCCGGCGGCGGTGTTCGCTGCGGCTGGCGCCTGCAGGTGGACCCGGGCCGCCAGCACGCCGTCGCCGCCGTCACCGTCGGGGTCTCGGCTTCCCGTGCGATCACCGTTGTCGTCCAGCATCGCGTGCTCGGTGGCTATGCGCCCTTCGGTCTCGAAAACGCGGGCGACTTCCCGGGTGGCGTAGCGAAAGGCCTCCAGCATGGAAACCTGCTTGTCTTTGTCCAGGTCCGCCGCGTCCTCGGCAAAAGCGTCGACGAAATGACCGCCAAATCGAGTGTGCTGGTTTTCCGACGTGCTCGAGGTGGCGGTGATGACGATCCTGCCCGGCGCCGATAGGGTCTCCACGAAGGGCGCGCTCGCCGGCGCGGCGATCACCACCACCACGGTTTTGCCGGCAAGGACATCCAGTGCCGCCGCGAGCTCCACGGCGGAAAGATCCGGGCCCGGAAGATTCAACAGTGCGCTGTCGCCGCGGGTGGTGGCGTGTCCGAGATATACCAACGCGATCACGTCTCCCTCAACGGAAGTTTCAGACAGGCGGTGAATGACGTCGATGAGGTTCTCCTTTCGCGAGGCTGCGGCGATAAATTCCGGATCCTGGGAAGGATCCTCCGCCAGGCGAATCACCCGCGCGGGCGAAATGCCGAGCCGCGTGGTGGCCACCTCGGTGAGGCTTCCTGCCCAGCGATGAAACAGATCGGAGTAATAGCTCTCTCCACCCAGACCGGTGACGATGATTAGATGCGGTTCGGCGGCCGGCGCATTGGCGCTGGCGGCGACCAGGAGGGCAAGAATCAGCGTGCGAACCGTCATGCCAGGCCTCGCCGGCGACGCCACGCCCATTCCAGGAAGGCCAGCGCGATGAGCGCGATCAGCAGGGCCGGCGCGTCGCGAAGGGGAAGCCGTTTCTCCACCCGGACCGTGGCGGTGGTGTCATCAATGGCATCGACGATCTTTTCCGCGTCGGCGGCAAGGAAAAACTGACCGCCGGTCGCTTGAGCAAGGCGGGAAAGCCGGGGGACATCCAGCTCCGCCGAATAAAATTCGCGGCCAGCGCCGGAGACCTCTACGGACGCCAGGGTTTCAATCGTTTCGCCTTTGGGGTCCTCGAGCCGGAGGCGAAACTCGTGGCGGCCGATGTCCCGGGGGAGGAAGCTCGAACGATGAAATCCGTCCCGATTGAACCTTGGCTCGAGAACGACTTTCTCCACCTCGCCGAGCGGGGTGGTGACTTCCAACGTGACCTTCGCGTTTTGCAGCGGAAGGTAGCGCCCATCCAGCGCTTCCGCCTCAATGGCGATGTTCTCGCCGAGCGCCGCCTCCGCCGGTTCCAGGTATAGGCGCGCGCGGCTGCCGGCCGGTCGCGCCACGTGACGCAGGAGATTGCGCCAGAGTTGCTCGTGGGTCTGATCCTTAAGCGGAACGTCGGCGTGCATCTGCCAGCGCCAGGAGTCGCGCACCGGAAACGCCGCCACCGTGCCGCGGCCGTATCGCTGCCAGGCGAGTATAACCAGCGCTTCCCCGGAGCCGTCGTCGCCTTCCAGCAGGGTGGTGGCGCCGGGCTTGGATTGTCGAATCGGGTTCACCACCGTCAGCGGCGGAAGCTGCTCCCAGCCGGCGTTGACGGCATCGGCCTTGGCCACGCGCAGCAGGGGATGGTCGCGATTGTTCGCGGACGGGCGCACCGGAACCCTGGCCTGATACGCGCTCGCCCCGGCGGGCAATACCACAGGGGCGATCCCGGCAAGTGTCGACCCGGAGTAGCCGCCCTCGGCGAATGCGCGCCGGCCGCCGAGCAGCACCAGTCCGCCACCGCGGCGGGCAACGAAGTCCCGAAACCGAGCTTGCTGCGCGTCGTCCAGCAGATCGTTACCGATGCTGCCGATGACCACCGCGTCGTATCGAAACAACGCCTCCTCGGAGGCGGGCAGACCTTCGGCGAGCTCATCGGCGTCCTCGATGCCGAGACGGTAGTACTTGTTCTCTGCCGTGCGCACCAGAGATACCAGCCGGAGAGTTTCGTCCGCGGCGACCGCCCGGCGCAGGAACTTGACCTCGAAACGTGGCTCGCCCTCGATATGCAGAATGCGCACAGGATCGCCGCGCACGTCGACCGCGCGGTGCGCCGCGTTGTTGTCCACCAAAATCTCGCCGAGCTGGGGCGCAATGCGAAAGACCACTCGTCTGGGCCCGGCTTGTTCGAATTCGAGAGGAACGCGCAACGTCACCGGCCGGTCGTTGGCCGGCAGGGTCAGCGACTGCTGACTTACGATGGCGCTTTCTTCCTCCACCGTGAGAGTGACCGTTTGGCCTTCAAGGCCTCGGTGAGAAATGGTGACCTGCGCCTCCACCGCGTCGCCGCGCAGCACGTCGCGGGGCAGGCGAACGTCGGCAACTTCCACGTCCGTCGCCAGCCGTTCGGCGCCGACACCGATGGCGTGAACGGTGACGCCCGACGCATGCAGCGCGCGAACCGCGTTATCCAAAGCGCCGGTGTCGTCCACGGCCCCGTCGGTGACCAGCACGATCGCCGCCAGGGAGCCGGCGTCGGGTGCCCGCGCCACGGATTCGATGGCTTGCCCGAGGTCAGAGCGGGCGCCGGAAAAGCTCAAGTGTTCGCCGGCAGCGAGGGTTTCTACGCTGCCGGAAAATTTCAGGTAGCGGGTGTCAAAGCGGCGCTCCAGCGCAACGGCAATCGAGCCTGCGCCGGGAGTAAACGCGCGCTCGACGAACTCAGAACGTGCCGCGCCGTCCAGATCGCGAATGCGCATGCTCAAGGAATCGTCAATCAGCACCGTCACGTGCCCGCGAACCGGATCATCGGTTTCCACGACGAGCCTTGGGTCGAGAAGTACCAACAGCAACACCGCGAGCATTGCCGTGCGAATCGTCCACAGCCCTGCCCGATCGAAATTACCCCGCGACGACTCGAGCCCGAAGTAACCGAGCGCGATCGCCACCACTATGGCAATCACCAGCACCACTCCGGCGTAGGTGCTCCAGGGCCACTGCATCTCCAGCGCCCCGCGCGCGAACAGCTCCGGAGGATATTTGAGCGCGAATTCCAGCAATTCAGTAACTCATTCCGTAGATCACGAAATTAATCCCGATTTCGAAGGCGTAGGTGGAATAGCGAAGGGGATAACTCGGCAGGTCCGCCCACTCCCAGGCGTCGCCCAGGTCGGTGTTCCAGTTGATCAGCACCATGAGCCGCCCTTCGTCGTCGAATATGCCGCGCACGTGTGGCACGCGCCCGTCGTATTCCCAGGTGGGGCCGCCCGCTGCCTGATGCACGTTGGGCACTTGGAGGATTTCCGTAACGTCATAAAAGGCATGGAAGACGGGATGATCCAGCGGTACGTCGACGATGGTGCGGTTCGGAAACACGAGCCGCATCTCCTGCTCCAGGTTCTGCCACGCCCACGTACCCCAGAAGTCGTCGATGACCATGAATCCGCCGGCCAGCAGGTATTCCCGCAGGGCCGTGGCCTGGGCCTCGGTCAGCGAAAGCGCGCCCACCTCGAGTACATATAGAAAAGGAAAGTCGCGCAGCCTCGCTTCATCGATACCGATGGCGTTGTCCTTGTCGAAGGCGTCGACGATGGTGAGGCGGCGCAGCGCTATTAGAAACTGCTCATCGGCCTTGGGGAAATCGACCGCCCAGCGGGGCCCCCAGTCGGCGGCGCCGACGCCGCCTTCGCCGTAGATCCCGCGGGTGAAGTAAAATTCGTGCTCGCCACCGCGCAGCTCGCCGTTTGCTTTCGAGGGCAAAGGTGATGCCAGTAGCACTAATAGGGCGAGCAGCAGCCCGCCGGCGGCGGAAAATGCCGCTGGGCGGCGGCCTTGCCGAAGCGACGCGGTCCTCGTCGTGTCATCGAAAAAAAGGTTCATGGGCGAAACGCTCAGAGCGCGGCGCGCAGCCGAATTACGGGGTCGTTCAGTTCCCGACCTTGGGAGGAAGGACGAGTTCCACGCCGCCCACCAGGATCTTCTCGCCGTCCTTGTGCACTTCCTCCAGCAGAATGGCGAAATCCCCGTCGCTGGCCTCGTTCAGGTGGGGATCACCTTTAAAAAGTATCCTGGTCACCAGTTGCCCGTGACTTTCATGTTGTACCAGCACATGGATATGTTTTTCCCCCCAGTATTGGCCGGGGAGCACCGTGGAGACGCTGAAAGTCCCGTCCTTGGCGGTCTGAAGCGTCGCCCGATAGCGGACGTCGCGGTACTCGCCGTTTCCGTCGGCCTGGCGCAGCGCCACCAGCGCACCGGCCAGGGGCTGGCCGTTCGAGTCCACCACGCGCCCGCGCAGAGACAAGCGTTCCCCGGGGTCGCCCGGCTGCCAGAGCATCACGCTCGCCGGGGCCGCCGCCGAATCGGTGGCGGCCTGGGCAAACGCCGGCAGCGCGAGGACGGAGAGAATCAAAGCCAGAATGCAGCACCTGATACCGTGCATCGTTCACCTCGCTCCAGTGGGATAGAAGCTCAACTATAACGGAAGAAAACCAGCTCCAGTGACGAATCAGCGAGCAGAATATGCAATTTATTCGCCGGATAATCACCTAAACTGTTTCTTTGGGACAGTTGAACGAATATGTTGATTGCCAAGATCACAACGCCCGTAATGGGTCTGCTTTTCCTTGCGGTCTCCGGCGCGCCGCAGAGCGCACCTGTGTTCAGGCCGCAACCCTTTGAGGCCCAGTTTGCGCTCGAAGTCCGAGGATTCACCGTGGGTGAAACCTTATGGCGCCTTCAATTAGTGAGCGACGGTCTCATTTATGAAGCCCGCACGGAAGCCGTCGGAATCGCCGCAATGTTGGGCAGTAGGCGGGTGGTGGAACGCAGCGAGTGGAAACGCATTGGAGACGATTTAAAGCCCGCCCGTTATCGCTATGAGCGCAGCGACAGGTCTGACAAGAACACCGCAGTCGTGTTTGATTGGGACAACGGCGTGGTTCAGAACACCCGGCGCGGACAAACTTCGCGCATGTCCGTGCCCAACGACACCTTAGACAAGCTCGGCTACATCCTGATGCTGAGGGAGGATCTCAGGGCCGGGATGCGCAGCTTTCGTTATCACATCGCCGACGGCAAAAACCGAATGAAGATCTACGATTTCAAGGTCGTCGGCGAGGAGCGAATGAACACGGCACTAGGCAAGATTAAGGTGCTTAAATTAATTCGCGACCGAGACGATGACGAACGGGAAACCACCATCTGGGTGGCGCCGTCGCTGGAATTCATGCCGGTGCGGCTCCAGCATCGGGAGCCGGACGGCGACGACGTCACCATAACTATCCGGTCATTATCATTGAAATCCATGGCCGAAATTCGAAGCGCGGAGGGTGTCGAGCCGCGTACCCGATCCGGCCCTCTCCCCGATGACAGGCACTAAACCGGGTTTCCGTCCCTGACCTTTCATCTCATTGGTCAGCGCCTTCATCGGGGCAAAGCAGGAATCGAAACAACGGAGCGGAGCGCCACCGTTAAGTTTCCCCTGAGCGCGCCCACCACTCAGGTTTCCCATGGCGCCATTTCTGCCTGCGCCGAACCAGCAGGTTGAACCGGTCCTTGCATCAACTGTCCAAGTAGCTGGCGTTGAAGAGACGCCCCCATTCCAGCGCCTGCGAGATCGACCCATGAAGACGATGAAGTGTGATCTGCCGCGGTTCCTGGCCGTCATCGGCTTTGCCGCGATTATTTTTTTCGGCGCATATCCGGATGCCGCGCCGGGCGCTGGGCAGAGTGAATCGGTCCCGGCGCCGGAAGCGCTCGAGGTGGCCACCTTAGCCGGCGGTTGTTTCTGGTGCGTGGAGTCAGACTTCGACAGCGTTCCTGGCGTGGTGCGTACTGTTTCTGGATACACGGGCGGTTACGTTGAGAACCCGACCTATACGCAGGTATCGTCAGACACCACCGGGCACCGGGAGGCGGTTCAGATTTATTACGATCCGAAGCACGTTACCTTTGCTGATTTGCTGGAGATCTTCTGGCGCAGCGTCAATCCCATCGACCCCGGCGGTCAGTTCTGCGATCGGGGCAAGAGTTACACCACTGCGATATTCGTCAACTCGGAGGAACAGCGACGGCTGGCGGAAGCCTCGAAAAAAATGCTGGAACAATCGGGGATTCTCAAGCGCCCGGTGGTGACGGATATCGAGACGGCCGGGCCTTTCTATCCCGCCGAGGACTATCACCAGGACTATTACAAAAAGAACCCCCTACGCTACAAGTTCTACCGCCTCTCCTGCGGTCGCGACGCCCGAATTGTCGACCTCTGGGGAGAGCAAGCCCACCGCGGTATCGTGGCGCACTGAGTCCGTTTTAAAGCGGCTTCAGAAATAAAGAGGCCGGGGCCACGATGGCCCCGGCCTCCTCACTTTGACGATGTGTTTCAGCGATCGACGAGCAAGCGGGGTCGCTGACCATTATCTAATCGTCGTCGTCTTTATGGTCCTTATTTTTCTTACCCCGGCGCAGGGACTCCACCGCGCCGATGCGGCGGCGATCGCCGGCGCCATACTGGCGTTTTCCTTTACCGCCAATGGCGACTACCTGAACCGACCCGATTACGCTAAGTCGTGAGTCCGAAAGATTGTGACCCAGGGCTTCGAGCTCGTCGATAACGACTTCGTCAAAGCCTGCTTCCCAGTTTGGGCTGCCGTTGGCGCTTGTCTGGGAGATCCGCGGAAGGTCAACGGCTTCCTGGGCGTTGCGGTCGTGGTCGATGAGATTCATCGTCACGTTGGTCACCGAGTTGATGATAGTGGACCCGCCCGGCGAGCCGAGCGCGACCAACGGCTTTTTGTCCTTGAATATGAGCGTCGGCGACATGCTGCTCCGCGGCCGTTTGCCCGCGGCCGCATCGTTCGCACCCGGATTGAAATTATTCGGATCCGGGTTAAACGCGGGCGAGCTGTTGAAGTCCGTCAGCTCGTTGTTCAGCAGGAAACCCCGATCCGGCACCATCAGGCCCGTACCCCATGCCGATTCGATGGTGTTCGTATAGGTCACGATATTGCCGTCTCGATCGACGATGGAAAAGTGGGTCGTATTCAGACCTTCATCGTCAAGGAGTCCCGCCATCGCGAGCTGGATCTCGTCGACGTCGAACTGCGCCATTTCAAACGGCCGGGGATCGTCGGCCTCGACGCTGTCGGTGGGCTGGCGAGCATCCGGATCAATCAGCGCGCTGCGAAGCGCGATGTAATCGTCGTCCAGCAGCCCCTCAGACGGCACGTCGACGAAGTCCTCGTCGCCCATCCACACCGCGCGGTCGGCAAAAGCGAGACGCATGGCTTCCATCATCACATTCAGCGTGCGCTTGGAACCAAATCCAAAGCCCGCCTCCTCGTCGCCAATAGGGAAGCGTTCGATGAGTTTTAGAATTTGAATTACGGTAAGTCCGCCGGAAGACGGCGGCGGCATTGAAACAATTGTGAAGCCGCGATAGTTGCCCACCACCGGCTCCCGGATCGCTGCCTGGTAATCGGCCAGGTCCTGAAGAGTCATGCGCCCCTGAAGGCGTTGCTGGTCTGCAGCGGTGCCAAAGGTACGGGTGTTCAGTTGTGTTGCAACAATGGCATCTGCGATGGGACCGGTGTAAAACGCGTCGGCGCCGCCCGTCGCGATCGCCATCAGCGTATCTGCTAGGGCCGGTTGTACCAGTAGATCATTTTGCTGAAGCGGAACCCCGCCAGGTCTAAATACGTTTCGCGCCTCCTGGTAAGCGAGGTTTGTGGGTTCGCTATCGAGTCGCGAGGAAAGGATGCTCTCCGCCAGCCGTTCGCTAACCCGGAAACCGTTCTCGGCTAGATCAATCGCAGGTCCCAGCACCTCGGAAAAAGACATCGTCCCCCACCGATTCAGCGCCAGCTCCAGACCGCGCACCATTCCCGGCACGCCTACGCCGATTCCGCTGGTCGAGCGTATCGAGAACGGGAACGCGTTTACCAGTCCCGAGTCCAGAAACATTTGCGGATCGCCCGCCGCCGGGGTGCTCTCCCGCGAGTCCACCACCACCGTCTGCTTCTGCTTCGCCAGATAGATGATCATGAAGCCGCCGCCGCCGATACCGGATGATTGGGGCTCCACCACATTCAGAGCGAATGCCACCGCAGCCGCCGCGTCGATGGCGTTACCGCCGGCTTCTAGAATCGCGCGGCCGGCGCGGGCGGCAGCCGGTTCGCTGGTGGTGACCACGCCGCCGCGTACGCCGGGGATGCCCAGGGATGCCTTGTCGCCGGCAGCTGTAATCGCGGGGCCAAGCAGTGCGACGGTGGTGATCGCGGCAGCAACGGCGTAGAGAATTCCGCGAGCGCCGTGACGGCGGGGCGAAAAATGTTCTGGCTTGTTCATGTTGATTTTCCTCTGGTTCGATTGAGGCTAGTGAAAGAAAACGCCTTGAGGGCAGCGCGTGTGCCGCCAGGTGGTGTGGTGCTGGCGCCGCGGCTCGAGGCAAGAATGTTATTCCTCTTTTCCCCTGGCTCCAACCCCACGGCGCAGGCAAATTCAGTCCGGGCTCAATAACCCACGATTCAATTCGAGCGAAGGTAAGGAAATTGGCCGGAATGATAGTCGCGTGCTGATCGGGCAAGCCGTTACCTGACCTCTACTCCAGAGTCTTTACACCTTTGTGACGTTGTTTACTCCCACGCGATTCGATTCACGTTCAGTGAAGCTCAAGGCGTCACGCGCCCGTCCGGCGGCGGTGTCGCGAAGTCGAAGCCCGCGGCCCGATCCGCCTGGGTGACGTGAGTCAGGGGGTGAGCCCGCAGCGCATTCCGAGCCTGTCGCAACCGTCCATACGCGAAGCCCCGCTGTTGTTTCTTTACCGTACCAGGCGTGTTCGTCCGAAGCGTGCTTTCAGGTCAGGTTGATTTCCAGGAAGACGGTGTCGTCATCGAATGACGCCGCGTGCTCCGTGCCCGCCGGGAAGTGGAAGACGTCGCCGGCCTTGAAGGTTTTGCTTCCAGCAGGAGTGGTCAGGGTGCCCGAACCCTGAAGTACTTCGACGAACTGCTCGTGGGGATGCGAGTGATCCGGTGCTACAAGGCCCCGCGGGATTTCTACGCGCACCAGCTCCGCCCGGGATCCTTTCAGTCTGCGGCGAATAACTCCGTCTAAGCCTTCTTCCGGATCAACAGATTTCCACGAGGTAAGGTGTCCGGCCATGTCCTGGTCTCTTCAAAGTTCTGTCCTGATGAAAAAACGTTCCGAGGGGTGCCCATCTGTAAATCACGGCGCGCCCGGCATTGATCCGTCGTGCAAATTATCGACTGCCTTGCGCCGTTATCGCGCCGGAAGTCCGCTTTTCAGCAATTGTTTCCTGTGGTGTTCGAGATCACTCTTGTTCTGATAGTGCAGCGTATTGAGATAGGTCCTGATGGTGAATTTTGGATCCTGCGTCAGCACCTGTTGCGCATGCTGACCGGCAAGCGCGTCTTCATCAATGGAGGCATAACAGGCGGCAAGGAACGCGTGGTGGGTGTGGTCCGGCGCGTTGATGCGCTTGAACGCGTCGATGGCTTCGGAATATTGGCGAGCGACGAAGTGCGCGCGGCCGAGATGGTTCCAGAATCGCTCCGGGAAGTGCGGATTGAGTTTCATCGCTTTCCTTATCCACTCGATACCCTCCTGCGGGCGTCCAAGCCAGGTGAGCAGTTCACCCTGTTGCACAACTATGGCGTCGTAGTTTGGATTTAGGGCAAGGCCACGCTCTTGGTGATAGGCCGCGCGGTCGTGATCGCCTCCGGTAAGGTGCACCGCGGCGAGTATGCGGTGCACGTCTGCGTCGTTGTCATCCAGTTCCAGGGTCGTCTTCAGCTCTTCAAGCATTTCGCGCCAGGTCTTATCCGGGTTTTCACACCAGCCGTTGACCCATGACTGGCCGAGCACACAGGCTCGCCAGGCGTGCGCCTGGGCGTAAGCCGGGTCGAGATCGACAGCCTTGTTGAGAAGCTCCAAAGCTTTCTCGTTGTCGTGACGGGAGGAGCGGTGGTGAAAAATCTTACCGGCCAGTAGGTACTCGTAGGCCGCCATATTTTCTGTGGGCTTACGGCTCACCCTTTCGTGCGCGGCGGCCTCGATGCGCGCCGGCAGCGTCGAAACGATTGTGGTTGCGATCTGATCCTGGAGGGCGAAAATGTCCTCCAGTTCCTCCTGATACCGCTCGCCCCACAAGTGCCGGTCGTTCTCCGCGTCAATAAGCTGAACAGTGACCCTTACTTGATTGCCGGCCTTGCGCACGCTGCCCTCGAGCACGTACTGCACGCCGAGATCTCTGGCCACGTCCCGCACCTTCACGGCTTTGCCCTTGTGGGCAAAGGCGGAATTGCGCGAGATGACCAACAGGTCGTGAAAGCGGGAAAGCTCGGTGATGATGTCCTCGGTCAGGCCGTCGGCAAAAAATTCCTGCTCCGGGTCTCCGCTCATGTTGACCAGCGGAAGCACGACGATGGAGGGTTTGGTGGACATGGTCACCGATCCTGACACAGGCGCGGCTGACGTAAGTCGCTGCAGAACTTTATACACTGGAATTGGCCGAGCGATGTTCTTGACCTGCTGTTCTCCCAGGAATTCGTACTCCAGCGGAAGCTTGTTGCCCGCGGCAGCGCGCACGGATTCGGAAACACAGATCCCGCCGGGATCCGCCAGCGCTTCCAGGCGGGCGGCGACATTTACGCCGTCGCCATAGATGTCATTCCGATCGACAATCACCTCGCCCAGGTTGACGCCCATGCGAAAACACACCCGGCGCTCTTCCGGCAATTCCCGATTGCGCTCACCGAGTTCACGCTGAATCGAGGTAGCGCATTTCAACGCGTCCGTAACCGTGGAAAAATCGGCCAGCACCGCGTCTCCGGCGTAGTGGACCACCTTCCCGGAGTGGTTCTTGATGGTATCGCTGATGGCGTCAAGATAAGTGCTGAGCCGCCGGTGGGTACCCTCCTCGTCTTCACCCGTGAGCCGGCTATAGCCGGCGACGTCGGCGTACATAATGGCAGCGAGCTTGCGAGGCAGGCGTTGTTCCAACTGGAAGCCTCCCTAAAAGAGCCGGTACAGGCGGCTGGCGATCATTATGGAGACATCGGCCGCGGTCCGCGAGGGGAAGCCCGGATGGAGCGCGGTCAGGAGAAGGAAAAAGAGGCACAATAGGGTCAAAACGGCGAAAGCCTTTAGGCCACAAGCACGAACCGGTCATCGAGACGGTCGCCGAAACAACTGGTTTACCCGCTGGGATGCACGGGAGATTTCGGCCTTGACTCATCTTATAAGGATTCCAATCGCACGGTGGTCGGCTAAATCACCGAAGAACGCGCCATGATTTTCAAAGATCCACTACCCGAACGCACCGCGCTGCGCCGTGCTATCGACCAACACTACCGCGCCGACGAGACGCAATGTGTTGGCGAGCTCTTGAGCCAGCTCGAGCTCAATTCCGAGACGAACAATCGCATCGCATCCACCGCGCACAGACTGGTCGAGGCGGTACGCGCGCGGGCCAAAGGCGGCCTGGATGCGTTTCTTTACGAGTACGGGCTCTCGACTCAGGAAGGCGTGATGCTCATGTGCATCGCCGAGGCGCTTCTGAGAATTCCCGATGACGAAACCCAGGAAGCGCTCATCCGCGACAAGATTTCGGCGGGAAACTGGAACCGTCACCTCGGCCACAGCGACTCGGTGTTCGTCAACGCTTCGACCTGGGGGCTGATGCTGACTGGAAGGGTGGTGCGCATGCACGGCATCCGCGACCAGAGTGCGGGGTCGGTGCTTCGCCGGCTGGTGGCGCGGGTCGGCGAGCCGGTGATCCGCGAGGCGGTCAATCAAGCGATGCGCATCATGGGTCGCCAGTTCGTCATGGGACGCACCATCGGTGAGGCGCTGGAGCGGGCCAAGGCCTTCGAAAAGCGGGGCTATCGCTACTCTTACGACATGCTCGGCGAAGCGGCGCGCACCATGCAGGATGCGGATCGGTTCTTCGAGGCCTACAAAAGCGCCATTGCGGTAATCGGTGAAGCCGCCAAGAGCAAAGGGGTCGTCGACGGCCCCGGCATCTCGGTGAAGCTCTCTGCCCTGCATCCGCGCTATGAGCTGTGGAACGAGCGGCGGGTGATGGACGAGGTGGTGCCGCGGATTCAAGCACTCGCGCGGCTGGCGGCGAAACACGACATCGGCCTCAACATAGACGCGGAGGAGGCGGCGCGGCAGGATCTTTCTCTTGATGTCACTGATGCGGTTTCGGGTTCGGACGAGCTGACAGGCTGGGATGGCTTCGGCGTGGTGGTGCAGGCGTACCAAAAGCGCGCGCCATCCATCATCGACTGGCTCGCCGACATGGCGCGGCGACACAAGCGCCGGCTTATGGTGCGGCTGGTCAAAGGCGCGTACTGGGACGCCGAGATTAAGCTCGCGCAGGAGCTGGCGCTGGCCGGGTATCCGGTATTCACGCGTAAGGTGAACTCTGACGTTTGTTATCTCGCCTGCGCGCGCAAGCTGTTTGCCGAGAAAGACGCATTCTATCCCCAGTTCGCCACCCACAACGCCCACACCATGGCTGCGGTGCTCGAGTTCGCGGGCAACACCCGGGACTTCGAGTTTCAGCGACTGCACGGCATGGGCGAGGAGCTTTATGAAGAAGTGGTAGAGAAAGCCGACGTGGGCACGCCCTGCCGGATCTACGCACCGGTGGGCGAGCACGAGGATCTGCTCGCTTATCTGGTGCGTCGCCTGCTGGAAAACGGCTCCAACAGCTCCTTCGTCAACCGCATTCAGGACGAGGATCTGCCGGTGGATGAAATCATTGCCGACCCTATAGCCCAAGCCCGTGGCCATGCCTTCGTGCCCCATCCGCGCATTCCTCTGCCGCGGGATCTTTACGGCGCGCGGCGTCGAAACTTTGCCGGTCTGGATCTCACCGACCGTGCGACGCTCGAGGAGCTTCGCATCGCGATGCTGGACGCGGAGTCCGAACCGTGGGCGGGCAGTCCCATCGTCGACGGAAAGGATACGGGAGGACGTGTTCGAATTGCCGTGTCGCCCGCTGATCGTGAGAGGGTGGTGGGGCATGTCAGCGACGCGCGAGAAAAAGATATTGAACGCGCGCTGAAGTCCGCCGCCGCGGGAGCAAAGGCATGGGCGCATACACCGGTATCGCAGCGCGCGGAGTGCCTGCGGAAACTGGCCGATCTCATGGAAGAAGAGACCCCTAAGCTGATGGCGATTGCCGTGCGCGAGGCGGGCAAGACTCTGAACGACGCCCTGGCCGAGGTGCGCGAGGCGGTGGACTTCTGCCGCTACTATGCGCTTCGCGCCGAGAAGAGCTGCGGAGCGGAGACCCGCCTGCGGGTACCCAGGGAGGACGGGCGCACGGTGCGTCTTGAAGGCGGCGGCGTGTTCTGCTGCATCAGCCCCTGGAATTTTCCCCTGGCGATTTTCACAGGCCAGATCACCGCCGCGCTGGCGGCGGGCAACGCGGTGGTGGCCAAGCCCGCCGAGCAGACGCCGCTTATCGCCGCTGCCGGGGTGCGGCTCATGCACCGGGCCGGGATCCCTGCCGAGGTTCTGCATCTGTTGCCCGGGGACGGCGCCACGGTGGGTTCAGCGCTGGTGGCCGATCCCCGCGTGACCGGCGTGTGTTTCACCGGTTCCACCGAGGTGGCCCAGATCATCAACAGAATCCTGGCGAAAAAAGACGGTCCGATCGCTCCGCTCATCGCCGAGACCGGCGGCATGAACGCCATGATTGTCGATTCCAGCGCCCTGCCGGAGCAGGTCACCCGGGATGTAGTGATGTCCGCGTTTCAAAGCGCCGGCCAGCGCTGCTCGGCGCTGAGGGTTTTGTTCCTGCAGGAAGAGGTGGCCGATCGCATGCTCAACATGATCCGCGGGGCCATGGAAGAGCTCTGCGTCGGCGACCCGGCCTATCTCTCCACAGACGTCGGGCCGGTGATCGACGAAGAGGCGCAGTCGATGCTGGAAGGCCACATCCGCCGCATGCGCGGCGAGGCCAGACTGATCGAGCAAGTGAAGCCCGGACCCGGTACCGGAAACGGATCCTTTGTCGCGCCGGTGGCCTTCGAGATCGACCGGCTTTCGCGCCTGCAGCGCGAAGTGTTCGGGCCGGTACTGCACGTGCTGCGCTATTCCGCCAGTCAGCTCGATACCGTCATCGACGCTATCAACGCTACCGGTTATGGCCTCACCCACGGTATCCATACCCGCGTGGACGAAACCCGCGACTACATTTTGTCCCGGGTGCGTGCCGGCAACGCTTACGTCAACCGCAACCAGATTGGCGCGGTGGTGGGAGTGCAGCCTTTTGGCGGTGAAGGGCTGTCCGGCACCGGCCCGAAAGCAGGCGGACCGCACTACGTTCCCAGATTTGCCTCCGAGCGCGCCACCAACGCTGCGGACGAACTGACTGAGGACTCGGAACCTGGAAGTGATCTCGCCAGGCACGGAATTTCTCGACGGGATTTCGACAGCGCCATCGAGGCGGCGGCCACGGGCGACGCGATGTGGTCGAGCATGCCCGTGCCGGATCGCGCGTCGCTGCTCGAGTACGCGGCGTTACAAATCGAGGGTGCTGCGGAGGAAGGGCTCGCCAAGCTTGATACCAGAGGGACAGCAGGCGTGGATTTGGCCGCGGATTTTATTCGCTTTCATGCGGCCCAGGCGGAGTCCGAGCTTGCGCAGCCTTTGTCTTTGCCGGGACCGACGGGGGAACGAAACGAGCTCACTTACACCGCGCGCGGCGTTGTGGCCTGTCTCGCCACCGACGGGGTTGCGCCCATGGCAGCGCAAATGGGCGCCGCGCTCGCGGCAGGCAACGCGGTGATCGCGTGGCACGCTGATGGTCGCATCGCAGCGCAGCTTCAGATGATATTCCGGGAAGCCGGCATTCCCAAGGCCGCGGTGCATGCTGTGCCCAACGGCAGCGATGCCTCCATCAAGCACATCCTTTCCGATGCCCGCGTGGATGCGGTGGCCTTTTCCGGTGGTCATGCGGACGCCAAGGCCATTGCGCGCATTCTGGCGGAAGGCGATGGGCCGATCCGGCCGCTCATTCCCTATGCCGAGCTCAAGCATCGCGGCGGCGCGCCGGGCAGTCCGCTGGCCGGAAGCCCTCATTACCTGCACCGCTTCGTGCTCGAGCGCTCACTGAGCGTCGACACCACCGCCTCAGGTGGAAATGCTTCGCTGTTTTCACTCGAGGAAGGGCAGCCGGGCTAAATCAAATTGCCCTTGGCCGTGGCCGAAATTGGTTTAGACGTTCGAGTAAATATTTGTTCCACATAACAAAACCCGTTAATTCTCCCAGCAAGCCGTATTTGCGACTGATACCTGCCGCATGATGCCCTCTTCCGGCAAATGTAAAGCATTGTAAAAATCTTTCCGATTCCTGTGTAGACGCACGACTATTCGCAGTAAAATGCGCTCGCTCGCACGCTTCGAATGCGGACGAATTCCGATTTCCTGGAAAACCTTTCCAGGAAAATCTTGGCTTTGAGTCCCTGAGAATTTAAGGGGCCCTTTTTACATGAGATGTTTTGAGAGATAGGAGTTGATGCTAATGGGATACAAAATTGATCAGATCGAGGGTATTGGACCGGCGTCCGCCGAGAAACTCGGCACCGCTGG
>Ga0224497_10000236_pt1 | contig 41615 bp, 51 predicted proteins | sample SF_Jul11_sed_USG_4_FD_167970 | JGI IMG/M metagenome (GOLD analysis project Ga0224497, IMG submission 167970) | Sediment microbial communities from San Francisco Bay, California, United States - SF_Jul11_sed_USGS_13 | ecosystem: Environmental > Aquatic > Marine > Sediment | place: USA...
TGTTTAAATTTACAAGATTGTATTGAAATATTTCCAACCATAAAGGGCAGCAATTGTTCCAATCACAAATAACATAGGCTTCCATGCAAATACTGGAATGCTTGGTGTTGCAAGTTTTACTTTGTAATTATCTACAATTGCATTCACATTTTTCTTAATTTTATCATGCCAGATACTATACTCTACATGATATTTTTTAAGAATTTCTTCAACTTCATAAACTACTGGAGTTCTCTGAGAGAACAAATGCTGAAGATAATCTCTTGACACTTCAACTTCTGCATGAATTCCAATTAATCCTTTTTTTAGATCTACCATCCTGATGTGCATCTCCCAAGGTTTTTTTAATTTTAAATTCAGACCATTCCCAATTTGTCCTGGTTGTTTGTGTTCAAGTTTTACTTTGGTGAATCCTTCTTCAACAAAGATTTTCATTAGTTCTTCAAAACTCTTCTTTACCACTACATGAAGCTGTTCTAATCCTTGCTTATTATCAACATCAATCCTGTGTTTTAGACCATCAAAAAATGAAACAGTCTTTGGATAGGTGGTAAGATACTCCATATTTTTTCACCAAAAAACCTCTATTTAAAGCAGAACTAAAAAATCCCTAATATGCTGGTGGGTTTGATAGTCCTCTAACATAGACACATTGATCTGGTGATATTGTCATTTCTGAAGAGCTAATTTTTCTATCTGTGAGTTTTGCTTCTGAGTTTCTAACTATGGCAAACGGTTTTGATTCTCCTCCTTCTCCCATTTTATAATTTGCAATAGTTGCAATATTATCCACCACTGCTTGAAATGTAACTTTTAGTGGATTGCCATCAAGATCTTTTTTTGCTCTCATATCTAACACTGGTTCAATTCCTGCGCAAGCAACTGCAACTCCTGATGTTCCAATTCTTGCAGGCATTAATCTACTATCCACTAGAATAACTCCAACATGAATTAACATCTTCAAGAAGATCTTTCTACGAATCTGCTCTGAAATTAGATAAGGATTCTGTGGATACAATATCGCTTTATCTTTTTTTGCATTGGATTTGTCAATACCTGCATTTGGTGCCATGATGTTATCAGCTGATGTGATGACAAATCCTCCTATTCCTCCAAAAATTTTGTCTGATTCTCTGACGATTATTTCTGCAATTTCTGATTTCAGTCCGTATTTTTTTGAAATCTCTAATCCTTTCTCTGATGTTGTGATTTTTGAAAGATCAACTATTCTTCCTTGTGAATTTGAAATATATTTTGTTGAAATTACTAAAATGTCATCATCTTGTAATTTTACATTGTTTTTTTCTAAAGTTTCAAGCAATGCCTCAAAAACATCAAATGGTTCTTGTTTTCTTTCTGCTAAAAGTGGTAAGACAGTTAATTGCATAATATTTTCAATGGTCTGTTTCTTTTTATTGTTGTGACCAATCTTTCCTGATTTTTTCAATGAAATCCTTCTAAAAAAGCCATTAGTTATTTACAGAAGATACAAAGTAAATCTTGTGAAATATAACCAAAATCATGATGAGATTTCGCCATCGGAGTGGCTACTGATTAACAGATTTCTGTATGAGATAAAAAAGATTAATTCTCCATGCATTTCTGTTTATTATCCCTATGGCAAGGGACAAGAAACCATATCATTACTAGAAGAAACAGAGCGAAATGAATTCTTTGAAAAAATTGAATCAAAAATTGAAAAAAAAATTATAGAACTCAAAGACAATCCAATATCTGTAGGCAAATTTACAAAGACATTGTGTATTTTTGGATGGATAAAAAACAATAAAGTAAACATCAAAGTAATTGGCACTTCGAAAAAACTTCCCTATGTATACATGGCAAGCAAAAAGCCATTCGTTAAACCATTCAAAGATATTCTGGAAATCAATTACGATGTTTTGTTAGTGACACTAGATCAAAAGTCTGCAAAAATACAGAAATTTCATGGAGATCAAATAGTTTTAGAATCTAAACTTAGAATTGATTTACAAGGAAGACATCGAAAAGGTGGCCAGAGCCAAGGAAGATTTCTGAGGGCAAGACAAACCAAAATTCATGTTTTCTTTAAGAAAATTGCAAATAAGATCCGCAAAATGGATTTGAATTCTGATCTGATTCTGTTGGGGGGAACTGGTGTGGCAAAAACTGAATTTTATGCAGAACTTGATTCAGAGTTGAGAAAGAAATGTCGATTTGTAGAAAACCTATCCTTTTCAACAACAATGAAAGATATTGAAAAGAAAATAATTCATCATCTGTATCAGTACCGAAGAAAATATGTGGAAGAAATTATTGAAAAATATGAAAATCTAGTTAAAAAAGGCCTAACTGCAAAAAGAAATAGTGTTATTCTCAAAGGTTTAGAAATTGGAGCCGTTGACACATTGATTGTCTCTGTAAATTATCACCGCGATGCTCAATTCAAAAGAATAATGAAGATGCTGGAAATTGCAAAAAGAACTTCGTGCAAAGTAGAATTTGCATCTTCCCCAAAAATTATCCAAAAACTAGAACTTGATAATTCAGTTTTAGCAATTCTAAGATACAAGATACAATAATCTCAAGATTTTAATGAATCTGAAATTGACTCTAATTTGATGTGATCTTAGATCATTAAATTAAAAAAAGTACGCATGGCTAACTGATGCAAACTTGAGAAGAAAATTGAATAGAAGAACTAGCAAATATTGCCATCAAAAAGATAAAATCCAGAACGGAAATGCCACAATCTATAAAATTTTAGATGAAATAATTGTCACAAAATGGAAGTCAATTCATGCTACTAGAAAACAATATTTGAATTCTATTGCTAAAGTTTTAAAAAATTAGAATTTTTTATAAATCTAACATACTGTCTGCTGTTTACAAATATGAAATGTCTGATTTAGTTATTTCTTTTGGGAAGAAATGGAATTAATGTCCTGACAAATTCTGTAAAGTTCTTTGTTTGGTAGTATACTGTTCCAGGCCCGACAATCTCAATTATTAGAGCCTCTCCTCCAAATATGGATGTCTTTAGTCCTCCATGTTTTGTTACTCTGTAATCTGCACTTGTACTCATTGCAACTAACTGATAATTATCTAGAATCATCTTTTCACCTCTTTTGAGATTCATCGATAAAATACCTCCCCATGCATTTACAAACATGTCTCCCTTGTCTAGTGTTTTTAACATGAATAGATTACTTCCAAAAACTCCTTTTGTGAATCCCTGCCATTGTGTATCGAGTGTAAGATCATCAGTTGATGCAACATATGCCCCTTACTGAACAATAAATTCTTCATTAACATTAATCACTTCAATATCTCCTAGCATATTTCCAGTTAGTCCAAGTGTGCAATTATCTTCTCTTGCAATGAAATTATTTACAAAAAATGACTCACCGCCTAGAGCAACTGTCTTGAGTGTTTTGAGAAAACCACCTTTTCTCATTGAAGTTACGGTTTCAATATCTCCTTTGATAAATACCATCGATCCTGCTTCTGCAGTAACTTTTTCTCCTTTATTCATTGAAATATGGATGATTCCCATGGGGTTTTTTAGAATCTCATAATTCATATTTTTTCTATATTACTCCTTTAAGATAAATTGTATCCTGAACTGTTCTAAAGCTTTTAATCTGTAAAGCAGGATTTTTGGATTATGAATATTGTTGAGAAGATTCTTGCACGTGCATCAGGAAAGTCTTCAGTTGCCCCTGATGATGTAATTTTTGCCAATGTTGACAAGGTAATGGTTCACGATGTATCAGGACCAGGCGTAATTAAGGTATTTGATAAACTAAGGAAACAAGGAATTTCAGTTGACAAGTTATGGGATCCGACAAAGGTTTGGGTAGCAGAAGATCATTTTGTTCCTTCAGCAGAAAAAGTATCAGCTGAAAATATTGTAAAATTATCTAATTTTACTAAACAATATGGAATTGAAAAACACTTCAAATATGGAATGGGGCAGTATGGAATTTGTCACACGATATCTCACGAAGAAGCAATGGTTATGCCAGGTGAGGTATATGTGGGTGGGGATTCTCACACAAACACTACTGGTGCTTTAGGTGCATTTGCATGTGGATTAGGGCACACTGATGTTGCATACGTCTTGTTAAATGGAAAGATTTGGTTTAAGGTTCCTGAAACTATGTACTTTAAGCTAAATGGAAAATTACCAGATCATGTGATGGCTAAGGATTTAATTTTAAAAATTATCGGTGAGATTGGCACTGATGGTGGTGCATATAGAACAATGCAGTTTGGTGGAAGTGGCATTGATGAAATGTCAGTTGAGAGCAGATTAACAATGTGTAATATGACTACAGAGGCTGGTGCAAAAAATGGGATTGTTGAGCCTGATCAAAAAGTGGTTGATTACCTTTCAAGACGTGGTGCTACTAATTTTAATTTAATAAAAGGAGATGATGATGATGCAGAATATTCCAAAGTGTTTGAGTATGACGCCTCAGAGATGGAGCCTATTGTTGCAAAACCATTTTCTCCTGAAAATATCACAATTGTAAGGGAAGCTCCCAATGTTGAATTGGATAAATCATATATCGGTTCATGCACTGGTGCAAAATACGAAGATTTGGTAGCTGCTGCAAAAATTCTCAAAGGCAGACAAGTAAAGATTAGAACAGAAATATTGCCTGCTGCAATTTCAATTTATAAGCGTGCCATGGAAACTGGTCTATTGAAAATATTTTTGGATGCTGGCGTGACAGTTGGACCGCCTACCTGTGGTGCATGCTGCGGTGCTCATATGGGTGTCTTGGCAAAAGATGAAATCTGCATTAGTACTACCAACAGAAATTTTCCAGGCAGAATGGGCCATGTTGAATCTCAAACATACCTTGCTTCTCCTTTAGTTGCTGCAGCATCTGCAGTTACTGGTAAAATCACTGATCCGAGGGATTTGCAATGAAAGGAAACATCATAAAATATGCACAAGATAACATTGACACAGATGTGATCATTCCAGGTCAGTATCTCAAAGTGCATGATTATGCAGAACTTGCAACACATGCAATGGAAGGGCTGGATCCTGATTTTCACTCTAAAGTAAAGGATGGAGATTTTATTTTATCTGGAAAAAATTTTGGATGTGGTTCAAGTCGAGAACATGCACCAATTGCTTTGTCTCATTCAGGAATAAAGGCCGTACTTGCATTATCTTTTGCAAGAATTTTCTATAGAAATGCAGTAGATGGCGCATTTTTGTTACCCATTGAAATAGAACATGATGCATATGATGGAATTTCAGAAGGTGATGAAATAGATATTGATATTTCTGCAAACGAAATTAAAAATATTACAAAAAACCAGACATACAAAATGAAACCTTTTTCAGAAATCATTGGAAAAATTATTGCTGCAGGTGGTCTCTTCAAGTACAAGCCAGACCATGATTAAAATGGGAAAAACTCTTTTTGAAAAAATCTGGGAATTTCATGTTGTAGTTGAAAAACCAAACAACCCTTCTCTGATCTACATTGACAGGCACTTGGTACATGAAGTAACATCTCCTCAGGCTTTTGATGGATTACGAATGAATAACAGAAAAGTTCGAAGACCTGATCTTACTATAGCTACAATGGATCATAATGTTCCTACAAATGACAGATCTCTTCCAATTTTGGATCAAACTTCTGCAATCCAAATCCAAACGCTTGAAAAAAATTGTAAAGATTTTGGGATCACATTATTTGATATTAACAGTCCTAATCAAGGAATAGTTCATGTTATTGGTCCTCAATTGGGAATTACTCTGCCTGGCTCTACGATAGTTTGTGGGGATAGTCACACATCTACACATGGGGCATTTGGTGCACTGGCATTGGGCATTGGAACAAGTGATGTTGAGCATGTATTGGCATCTCAAACAATATGGCTTGAAAAACCAAAACCATTTGAAATTAAAATAAAAGGAAAAAGAAAGAACCCACACGCAGTTACTGCAAAAGATATTGTTCTCTCAATAATCAAAAATATTGGAACTGGTGGTGGTACCGGTACTGTGATAGAGTATAGAGGAGAGGGAATTGAAGATCTCTCCATGGAGCAGAGAATGACTATATGTAATATGTCTATTGAAGCAGGAGCTCGTGCGGGATTGATTGCGCCTGACGAGAAGACATTTGATTATCTTAGAGGACGAAAATACACCCCTAAAAATTACGAGTCTCTAGTTGAGGAATGGCGTGAACATCTGAAAACTGACAATGATGCAATATTTGATAAACAATTTACTTTGCATATTGATGATATAGCACCTCAAGTTAGCTGGGGTACGAATCCCGGTATGACTTGTGATGTAACTGAATCAGTTCCATTCCCTGATGAGTTTGCACAAGGTGATCCTAATCAAAAGAAAGGTGCAGAAAAGGCCCTCCATTACATGAATCTTAAGCCTGGAACTCCAATTGAAGATATAAAAATTGACAGGGTGTTTATTGGTTCGTGTACAAATGCAAGATTGGAAGATCTTATTGAGGCGTCAAAAGTTGTAAGAGGCCAAAAAATTTCACCATCTGTTAGAGCAATGGTTGTTCCAGGTTCTCAAATGGTAAAAAAACAAGCAGAAGAGATGGGTCTTGATAAAATTTTCATTGATGCTAATTTTGAATGGCGGGAAGCTGGATGCAGTATGTGTCTGGGAATGAATCCTGATATTTTGTCACCTGGTGAACGATGTGCTAGTACCTCCAACAGAAATTTTGAAGGAAGACAGGGTACTGGTGGAAGAACTCATTTAGTTAGTCCCGTGATGGCAGCAGCTGCTGCAATTAAAGGACACTTTGTAGATGTTAGAAAAATGGATTTGAATTAGAATGGAGCCTTTCAAAAACATCTCAAGCATTGTTACGCCTCTAGATAAGGTAAATGTCGACACTGATCAAATTGTCCCAAAACAATTCCTAAAATTAGTTCAAAAATCTGGATTTGGAAAGTTCTTATTTTTCAATTGGAGATATGATGAAGCAGAAAACAAAAAATCTGATTTCATCTTAAATGATCCAAAATATGATGGCTCTAAAATCCTAGTATCTGGAGATAATTTTGGATGCGGTTCTAGTCGTGAACATGCTGTTTGGGCTCTAAAAGACTATGGCTTTTCCGTAATTATCGCACCATCCTTTGCTGATATTTTCTTTAGCAACTGCTTCAAAAATGGGCTTTTGCCAATTTCACTTGATGAAAAATTAGTTGAGATTTTACAAAAAGAAACAGATCCAATCAGCATAGATTTAGAAAAACAATCCATCAAAACCTCTAGTCAAGAAATTCATTTTGATATTGATTCTCACATGAAAAAAATTCTCTTGGAAGGACTAGATGATATTGCACAAACTTTTCAATACGAAGATAAAATTACAGAATTTGAAAAAAATTCTAAAACCCCATCTGTTTTATGATCTTCTTTACTGTTTTCTCGTTTCTTTCTAAAACCATTGGAGATTCTGCATCAATCCATTCTATTTCTCCAATATCATACGCACTAATTTTTCCTTCCTTTGATAGTTGTTGTAAAATATCAAATGACAAATTGATCTGTTTTTGTTTTGATTTTGCCTTTATTCTATTGATAATGTCTGAACCAAGCATGTAAATCCCTAGACATTCTGGTATCTGCAATTTCATTACTGGTTTTTCTTTGAATTCCTTAATTATTCCATTTTCGACTACTGCAAATCCTGTCTCTTCTTTTCTTTTTGTTCTTGTTGCAATACATGCCGTACTTTTCTTATCGATAAACTGCTCGTGCATTTTTTTTAGATTTATGGCGCACAAGTTATCTACAAACCATAAAACAAACTCTGATTCACCTTTGATCATATTGTCAATATGTAGCAAATCTCCTCCTGTACCGCTTTGTGAGTCTTGAACAAAGGTAATATCTTTTTGATTTTCATAATAGTTTTTGATTTGACCTCCTAATCCTGTAAAATCTGAAATTATGATTATCTCTTTTATGAAACTAAATGATTTTAGATATTTTGTAACATAATCAATTAGTGGCTTTCCATAAATTGGTGTCATTGCCTTTGGGAAATACTCTGTATATGGTTTACCTCTAGTTCCTTTACCACCAGCTAAAATTATGGCCTTCACAGTCTAACGATATGATTTCTGCTTTCTTCTTCTAGCACCAGGTCCACCAAATTTCTTTGGTTCTTTCTGTCTGGCATCTCCACTTACTAAATACTTGTCAAAATCTGTTATTCGTTTTCGAAGATCATCTCTGGTGGCTTTTGGAAGTGGGTGTTCTTTTGGTTCTTTCTTAGATTTAGTCCATCCAATTAATGCTCTGGTAATTCCTGTTGCAGCTGCACTGGCCTGACCCATAAAACCTCCTCCTCTAACTCTAACAGAAATATCTATTTTATCTCTTAAATCACCTGTAATTTCTAGCGGCCCTAAAATTACTTCGCGAGCAGTCTCTTGAGGAATCATTTCCACTGGGACATTGTTAATTCTTACTTTACCTTGTCCTTTTGTTATGTAAACATGGGCACTTGCTCTTTTTCTAGTTGCAAAATAAATTTCAGTTTTTGGTGTTGTCATTCAGTCCACCCTATTACTCTGCATAATTCGCCTATTGATGTGTAGTTTGCTGCAGATCTTTTAATTTTTGCTTTCTCAAATTGAATTTTTTCAAGTGATTTAATTTCTTTAGGTGAGCCAATGTAAGTTCTTAGTCTTTGAAACGACTCTTTTCCAGATGGCTTTCTATCAAATGGTAACATTTGACGAATCATTTTTGCCATTATCGTATCTGGTCTTCTATAGTGAACTGGTCCATGTTTATAATTGATAATGCTATTGATTTCTAAAAATTCTCTGGCCTCTTTGATTTGATTTGCTCTTGTTCCACTCATCATAATTTTTTCACAATTTACAACCGAGACTCTGTTTCCTTGAATTAACAGTTTTGCAACATTTGATGCTAGTCGTCCTGCAATATGATCTGTTCCATCTACTACCACTGGTCTATCTGTTCTGATTACTGTTTTTTGCTCAGCCAAGTAGTATGACTCCTTTTCCTGTTGGATTTTGCTCAATCAAATCCGAGTAATTGATAATCTTCCCACCTTTTTCAATAATTTTGCTTGCAGCAGAGTTTGATACTCCAAATGAAAATAATGTAATCTTATGAGGAACATTTCCTGTTCCAAGAACTTTTCCTGGAAATACGACTGTATCGTTTTCTTTTGTTAATTGACCGATTCTATTCAAGTTAAGATCTCTTCTTGCTATAGATGGCTTTAATGCATATTCTGCCAATTTTGCCCAAATTGGAGCGTCATTCTTAACTGATGCCTTTTTCAGATCCTTTGCCATTCGTATTGCCACTTGATTAGTCATGTGAATAATCCGCCTTGAAACCCAAATATAATGTCTATGCTTAATTTAGTCTTGAATCTGGTCAATAGTATCTTTGAATTGAATTAATTTGTTACTGACTTCATCTACTCCCGCAAGAATAATTTGCTCTGGATTTAGCGCACCAGTTGACTCTACTGTAAGAATTTTCTCATCATCTTTATCTGTATCAATAATTGTTGAAATGTTTGCAGAATTCCATTTTGCATGTTCTGTTCCACGTCCAAGCCTTGCATAACATTCGGCCTTAATTTTTTGACCTGGTGCAAGTTGAACAATTGGAATTTTGTCTGAAACTGGTTTAATTGACTCGTCTTCAGAAGATAATTCATCTGAAAGGATAGTTCTTGTGACGTCTGAATCACCAGAGTCTAAAACTAACATTACTCTACAATTTGTACATCCAGTTTCGCTTTTACAATCACATTTTGATGGTTCATTAAATCTGCTCAAATCTGTCTTTAATGGAATTAGCCCTAATCTGTGTGCTAGACCTTCATCAGGCAGTACAGAAGAATTTTCAATAATGTCTACTGTATCAATTGCAAAGATTGGTACGCCATTGAGACATACACGTCTAAGTGCATTTGCATATTGCAATGGAACTCCTTTTAGCTTTATAGTTATTTTTTGATTATCTTTGCTGATTATCTCTAAAGATGACAAATCTTGAACGAAATCTTCAAAGTCCACATAAAAATCTAGCTAGGTTTACGTATAGATAAATACCAAATTGTCATAGGTATTTTTAGGAATGGCAGACTATACATTGGTTAGATATTCTTTTGAGGGTGAAAAATTTGAAATTATGGTAAAGCCTGATCCAGCACTTGATTATAGATTGGGTAAGAAAAAGGATATTTCTTCAATCTTGATTTCTGATGAAATTTATACTGATGCTAGTAAAGGTACAAGGCCCACTGCTGAAAAGTTACAACATGTTTTTAAAACTGAAGATCAGGTTGAAATTGCTGAGATTATTCTCAAGAAAGGTGATCTGAATCTTACAACTGATCAAAGACGAAAGATGATAGAAGAGAAAAAAAAACAAATTGTCACCTTTATTGCTAAAACCTATGTAGATCCTAGAACTCACCTGCCACATCCACCACTAAGAATTGAGCAGGCAATGAAAGATGGTAGAGTATCTATTGATCCTCATAAAACAGTAGATGAACAAGCTAAGGACATTGTTGAAAAACTGCGTTCTATAATTGCATTGAAATCTGAGAATTTAAAATTAGAAATTACAATTCCTGCGCAATATGCATCTCAATCATATGCTGTTTTGAAGTCTGTAGGTTCTCTAAACAAAGAAGAATGGCAAAATAATGGTTCACTAAAAGCAATACTTGAAATACCCGCTGCAGCAAGGCCAAACGTGATTGATAAATTGGGTTCTATAACGAAAGGCTCTGCTACAGTTGAGGTAATGAAGTGATGGATAATAAAAGAAAATACGTTATTCCAGGCGATGTAGTAACTACAGGCCCATTTAGACCTGAACAAAATGTAGAATTGCAAGGAAATAAGATAATCTCAACTACAATTGGCATTTCTGAAATTTATGATGATTCAGTTAAAGTAATTCCGCTTACTGGAAAATATATTCCAAAAATTAATGATCTAGTAATCGGGAAAGTTATTTCTCATACTTCACTTTCATGGGAACTTGACATAAATTCATGCTATGTTGGATTCCTGCCTGCACAGGATGTATTTGGACGAGACTTTTCTGCTCATGCAGATGAACTTACATCCAAACTAAAATCAGGTGACTTGGTTGCTGCAAGAATTGCAAATTTTGATAGAACTCGTGATCCACTGGTTACAATTTCTGATAGAGATTTAGGTAAAATTGATACTGGAGACTTGGTAAAAATATCTCCAAGTAAGGTTCCACGACTGATTGGAAAAAGAGGTACGATGATCCAGATGATAGAAATGGCAACAGATGCCGCAATTACAATTGGCCAGAATGGCTGGGTAGTGGTTTCATGTGAGTCGCCCGAGGGATTATTAAAGGCTAAAAAGGCAATTGAAATGGTTGATGAAAAAGCACATGTTGCTAATTTGACTGATCAAGTGAAAGAAATGTTAGAATCAAAAGGTGAATCATAATGGGCGGGAGAGACGCAACAATGGTCCTATTGGACGAGAATGGTATACGTTGTGATGGACGTAAAGTAGATGAGCCAAGAAGAATTATGATTAAAGCTGGCGGATTAAAAAATGCAGATGGTTCTGCGTATATTGAATTTGGTGATAATAAAATTTTAGTTGGTGTTTTTGGCCCAAGGGACGTTCATCCAAAACACATGTCAAATACTGATACAGGAATTTTACGAGTTAGATACCACATGGAGCCTTTCTCTGTTGGCGAAAGAAAAAACCCTGCTCCTTCAAGAAGAGAAATTGAAATTTCCAAAGTAATCAAAGAAGCATTAGAACCTGCAGTAATGTTGGATAAATTCCCAAGAACTGCAGTTGACGTTTTCATTGAGGTATTACAAGCAGATGGTGGAACTAGATGTGCTGCACTTTCAGCAGCTTCTGTTGCGTTAGCTGATGCCGGAATTCCAATGAGGGATATGGTGGCTGCGTGTGCTGCAGGTAAAGTTGCAGATACTATAGTTCTTGATGTTAACAACGAAGAAGATCAAGCAGGTCAAGCAGATATGCCGATTGGTTACATGCCAAATCTAGAAAAAATTACATTATTACAATTGGATGGTGTTCTTACTCCTGAAGAATATACAAAATGTGTTCAAGTCGGAGTAGATGGTTGTAAAATTGTTTATGATATTCAAAAGAAAGCACTACAAGACAAATACTTTGGAAATGGAGGTGATCAGAATTGACATCTTCTGTTCTTGATGATCTAAAGAAATCACAAATTCTTGAGTTACTTGAACAAGGAAAAAGAGTAGATGGCAGAGCACTAGATGAACCAAGAGCAATTTCAATTGAAACTAATGCAATCCCTAAAGCGAATGGATCTGCAAGAGTACGACTTGGCGAAACAGAAGTAATTTGTGGAGTAAAAATCCAACCTGATAGGCCTTTTCCAGATATGGGTGACAAAGGAATTTTCATTTGTACCGCTGAACTTTTACCGTTGTCTCATCCAACTGTTGAAACTGGTCCGCCAGGACCTGATGTGATTGAGTTAGCAAGAGTGGTGGATAGAGGAATTAGAGAAAGTCATATGATTGATGTTTCTCAATTAGTAATCGAGAAGAATAAATCTGTAGTTGGTGTCTTTGCAGATAATGTAGTTGTTGATTATGATGGTAATCTATTTGATGCATGCTCTTATGCTGCAACTGCAGCATTACTTTCATCAAAAACTCCAAAATGGAATTGGATCGATGATACTCCGACATTAGTTGAGGGTGAAGAAACTCCTGTGCCAATTATTACTATTCCTGTCTCTGTAACAATGGCCAAAATTGGAAATCATATAATAGTTGATCCAAACGGAGATGAATGGGCTAGCATGGATTCACGAATCACCATTACTACTGACTCTGATGGAAATATTTGTGCTTTACAAAAAGGCGGATCTGATGGATTTTCACAAGATGATGTTAATCGATGCGGGCAAATTTCAATTCAAGTAGGCGCAAAAATAAGAGAAAAATTAAAACAAGCCCAGATGGCAGGTCAATAAAATGGCAAAAGCAAAAAAATCACTTAAGGGATTAGGGGCTCGTTATGGAATTAAACTTAGAAAACAATATACAAAAATTCATCTCCAACTCAAAGAAAAAAGAACTTGCCCTGAATGCGGTTCAAAAACTTTTGGTAGAGACGCTGTAGGTATTTGGTCTTGTAAGAAATGCAGCTATAAAGTAGCTGGAACTGCATATGACATTAAACTTTAGTGCAAAAATTTCCGTTGATGCAAAAGACAAAACAAAGGCAATTTTTGATTCTGTAAATATTGACAACAACTTTTATCCTGAAAACCCTGTGAAAACCAAGATGAAATTTGATGAGAAAATTTACATTTCAGTAGAATCAAAACAATTAACTCATCTCCGTGCAAATCTTAATTCAACCCTTCGACATATTCAGGCAAGTCATGATTCAATTGAATCTGTAAAGATCTGATGCAATAATGAACATTAAATAAATTCAATAGGTATTCCTGTAAGTGGCAATTACAAACAACAAGATTATTACGATTACAGTCAACATACCAACTGTTTGAACAGCCAACACGAAACAAAATGACTCAGAAATATTATCGCGACATTATGGAGCAAATTCTATGCAGTTATCTGAAAAACATACTTACAGGTGTTCCTCTTCTTATGGAAAAATAAAAACAAGAAATGAAGACCAGGGGGGACAAAAGTTTCATTATTAAAAAAATACTATGATGCTGGCTGGTATCCTCGCAGATGTGTCTGGCACGTAGTGCACTTGATTAGATTGGATGTATTCTTTTAAACTATTTAGTTATTTATCTGAATAAGATTGGTAGCGTCAGAAGAAGAATTCCGTAAACAACTATTTGTGATGACCAATGGATTGATATGTTATGAATAAAATCATAAAATATTCTTTGTATGGAATTTTTACCTTTGGTGTAGGAATTACAACTTTTACTGCGTTATTCTATCAAAGTATCTTATTTTGATTATGTAAATCTAGTTTGAATAGCAGAGTGTAATTTGCCAGTGTTCGCTTATCGACATTTTGAATATAAGTTTCGTTTCAAGACTGAAACTCAACTTGGAAAATATATCTCAAATGTGTTGTAATAAATGTTTGGTGGCATACATGGTTGTGTACATTTTGCAAAAAACAGTTTAGATTAGACAATAATTTGTGTGCTTAAATCTATTCTACATTATTTTACGTTTAAAATCAGGACAAGTTCCATAAGATCCTTTTCCTTATCTTCAACCCATGATACTTCTTTGTCTATGAGATCAAACGTTTCAAGTAGCGATCCGTCAGATTTCAAAGTATCTACCTTTTTGCTTTTTGGATGAATGGCAACTTCTCGGGGAGTATGATATACCCTGATCGGTTCTTTTCTTTTAATGATTATTTTCACAGTAATCTATCATGATCTATCTCCAGATAAAAACTATCTGTGGTAGAAATATGAAATCTATCCATCTGCATTTCAAACATGAAATAAATATCGAAATGGACTTACAATGTTTTTTATAATATGAACGACGGTATATTTTAAAAAATGAGTACTCATTATTAATATATAATTTTAAACAAAATTCAACTCAATTTTACTTTATATCGGTAAAGATATAATGAAACAAATTTTTTAAGTATTATGTCATCACCACAAATGCCTCCATGGCTGCAAGAACAAATAATGAAATTACAACAATCTCAGCAAAACCTCCAATCTGTTATGACTCAAAAACAACATCTCGAAATAGAAAAAGCAGAAACCGCAAAAGCATTAGACGAATTAAAAAAAGTTACAGATAGTGATGCTGTATTTAAACAAGCAGGAACTGTTTTAATAAAATCAACAAAACAAGAACTAATTGATGAACTAGAAGAGAGAACAGAACTGGCAAAAACACGCGTAACTGTACTTGACAAACAAGAAATACGTCTCAAAGAATCACTCAAAGAACAAGAAACAAAAATTACTGAAATGATGAAAGGTGGTTCAACAAACCCTCCACCAACAGAAGATAATCCTAGAAAATGATCATTGATCCTATTTCATATGAGATATTAACAAATCATTCTAATGATTAGTAGTGAAATTAGAAAATCTCAGAATTGTTGTTGACGAGCGAGAGCGCAAAAGTGGAATTCCTCAACTCTTAAAGTCAGTTGGAATGAATCTGGAGATGAAAACACTTCCTATCGGAGATTATATTGTTGGACCTGAAACGATTGTTGAACGGAAAAGTATCCGTGATCTTATGGCATCCGTTTTTGATGGAAGGTTATTTGATCAGTGCTCCCGACTAAAAGAACATTTTGAGAATCCAATTGTTCTAATGGAAGGAAATGTAGATGAGATTGAAGAAATTACAGAGAATCCTTTGATATTTTATGGTGCAATATCTACAGTAGTTCTTGATTTTAAAATACCTGTTATTCCTACCCCAAGCGCTGCCCATACTGCAAAACTGCTGGTATCTATGTGCTCTAAAAAAGAATCTCACAAAGGACCTTATCTGAAAAAAATAAAAAAATCAACTGATCTGGAACGACAGCAACTATCTACACTTTGCAGTTTACCTGGGATTGGAGAAAAATTTGCAATTCGAATGCTGGAGAAGTTTGGGACTCCTCTGAAAGTTTTTACGGCAGCAACTGCTGATTTGGCAAAAGTTGAGGGTCTAGGTGAAGCACGAGCCAAGAAAATAAAAAATATGTTGGACTCTAAAAGTAAACATCTAAAAAAATCTAATCAGAAAACTTTGCATGATACAAATTAATAATTTAACAAAGATAAATTTATCATGTTAGTATCAGTTGATTGGCTCAAAGACCATTTGACTGATCCTGATGTTGTGATTTTAGATTCACGTCCCAAAACAATGTTCCTTTATGGACATCTCCCTAATGCCCAGTCACTTTCAATAGAGCAGGTGATTCGATTTGATGAATTCGGTTCCAACCTAGTAATTGAACAAGAAAAAATTGTCAAACTCTTTGGTGGTTTAGGAATTGATGAATCAAAAACCGTTTTGTTGATTGGAGATGCAATGGATCCATCTGTTGCAAGAATTGTTTGGACATTTTTGTATTTTGGGCATGAAAAAACTTGTTTGCTCAATACCAATGCATCTGATTTACAAAAACATGGATTAAAATTAACACGTCAAACATTAATTCAAAAACCTACAAAATTCACTCCAAAAATAAATAATGATCTTAGAATAGAATCTGATCTTCTAAAACATCATTTAAATGATTTTGAAATTTTAGATGCGCGTAGCCATCAAGAATTTATGAGTGGCCATCTTCCAAACTCAAAACTTATTCCATTTAGTGAAGGGATTGATTATAATGGAAATCTATTTCGTGACAAGAGATTTCTTAATGAGTTGTTTCTACAAAACAATGTCTCAAAGGACAAAGAGATTATTTGCTATTGCATGCATGGACATCGTGCATCAAACCTATTTTTACAACTAAAAATTGCGGGTTTTGATAATGTAAAACTCTATGATGGCTCTTTTGTAGAGTGGAATGGAAAAAAGCTACCTCTTGAGTAATTTTCTTTTTAATAGAGTTCCACACATAGGACATTCACTTCCAGAAGTATGATTAGTTCTACATCCAGGACAATAATGAATCCATTTTCCAACATCTGCAATTCCCTCAGTCATTATCGGTGAAATTTTTAGCCCAAGACTCCTTGCAACATTTGAAATTGCAAAATCATCACTAATTATCTCACCGTTTAATTCAATACATAATGCAATAATTGAAACATCTTGTTTTGATAGTTGTTGATAGTCTCCAGTATTTCTTGCAGCCTTCATTGCTGTCATTGTTGATTCCTTATCCGGCTCTCTGATTTTCAATCTGTTTGTTTCAAGTAAAGTTCCAAGTGCATCGTGATTTTTCTTTATGTGTTTAATTTCATCATAAACTAATGATGTTGTATAACAATCATTGACTGATCCAAACGGAACTCCGGCATAAAATGCACTAGCGTCTAAAATTCTAAAATCCAAGTTTGCTCATTTGCCTCAGTCCACGCTTTTTTAGTCTGACAAAGACTGCTGGTTTGTTGTATTTTTTGATAATTATTGGTTCTTCATATCCTGCGGTTTTGATTACTTGTGCATCCATTGCAATGTTGCAATCATGAGAACAAATAATTTCAATTTTCTCATCTGGAACTACCATTGATGCCAATCTGTAAACTGGTGCAACAGGTGTGATTATTAAAACATTCAAACTCTCATGTAAGATTGGACCTCCTAGTGAAAATGAATGACCTGTTGAACCACTGGGAGTTGCAATGATTACTCCATCCATTTTTTGTTTTACTGTGTCATTTTGAAATTTAATTTCAATCTCTGCAGTTTTAGTCAAGTTGACTCTGCTGATATATATCTCATTTAATGCAGGAGGGAACTCTACTCCACCACATGATGCAACAACTCTAATCCTTTTGTCCAAAAAGAAATTATCTTTTAAAATTTCATTTATTGCATCATCGATTTCTTCAATTGTAATTTCAGCTAAAATCCCTCTGTTTCCACCTACGTTTATAGTCAAAATTGGTGTCTCGTTTTGAAGATTTCTAAAAACCCTGAGAGTTGTACCATCTCCACCTAGGGTAATAACTAGATCAAGTTTTATTTTTTTTAACTCTTCTAAATCTTCTATTTTTTTTGCTCCTTCAACATCCACTGGAGAAATTGTATATACTGTGGATTTTTTTGCCAAAAACTTTTTTGCAACATCTTTTGCAGCTTTCTCCGAATCTTTTGAGCCTACTTTACTTACCACTGCAACTTTTTGAAGCTTCAAGCAGTTCTACTGTATTTATTGTACTTAAAAATGATATTTTTAGAGATTTTTGGAAAAAAACAAATAAGTATGAACACAATAGTAAAAACAACATGAATTATGCACATCCAGAAGTTTTAGTTGATACTGAATGGGTATCGCGAAACCCTCCAAATGAAAATAGAAAACTAGTTGAAGTTGACTATGATCCTGTTAACGGATATGAAAAAGGCCACATTAATGGCGCAACTCTGATTTGGTGGAAACGTGACATTAACGATCCAGTTACAAGAGACATAATTGGCAAAAAACAGTTTGAGGCTTTAATGGCTAAAAATGGGATTACTGCTGATACTGAAGTAATTCTTTATGGTGATTTTAACAACTGGTTTGCAGCATTTGTTTTCTGGGTTTTCAAAATCTATGGTCATGAAAATATCAAAATAATGGATGGCGGGCGAAAGAAATGGGAATTAGAAAATAAAGATTACACTACTGATGAACTTCAATTACCACCAACAAAATACATCGCACAACCTCCAGACGAAGGACTTAGAGCATATCTTTTTGATGTGAGTCGGGCATTAGATAAAGAAGACACTGTAATGGTTGATGTTAGATCTCCCGCAGAGTTTACTGGTCAAATTACTGCTCCACCAGAATATCCAATGGAACATGCACAAAGAGGTGGACATATTCCAGGTGCAAATAACATTCCTTGGGCATCAGCAGTAAATGATGCTGATGGAACCTTCAAAACAGTAGAAGAATTACGACAAAACTATGAGCCAAAAGGTGTAACTCCAGATAAAGATGTAATTTGTTATTGCAGAATTGGAGAAAGATCTTCTCACAGTTGGTTTGTTCTAAAATACCTACTTGGATATCCCAAGGTTCGAAACTATGATGGCTCTTGGACTGAATGGGGTAATATGATAGGAAATCCTGTGGAAAAATAAATTGCTACTAGACCTTCCAATTCTTGAGAAAGGCAATTTTTATTTTATCAAAGATGGCAATACTCATTTTATTTTAGAAGATAAAACAAAACGTGGTTTAACAATAAAGGAGACATCAATTGATGAAAAATTAAAGGTCAAAGCAGACAATGGTATGATTCATGACATGGATGGTATTGGACACTGGGTAGTGATTAGGTGGTATTTCTCAAAGGATTCACACGATCTATCCAAAGTTTTAGAGCATGCAGAAGCAATGGAAAAAAAATACACCGAACTAAGAGAATTGACGTGTCCAGATGATGACTGATAACCTTTTTAAATAAAATCGAATCATCAAAGTTAGATGTCTTTACTTTTAAAAGATCGAGTTTATTCCATGGAGGCCCCAACTGCAAAGCGTGGTGTCTATCCTTTACATGGTTACAAACTTGGATTATACCGCTTACCAATTAAACTAGAAGATCCTGTTGAACTAAAGTCTGTTCATGATGGTCTTAAAAAAGCATTTGAAATGGACATGTATGCTGATAGAATTTATGCAACATATCGTTGGAAGGAGCAAAACATGGATGATGTAGATGCCAAGGGATATGAAGAAGTTGAACTTTCAGTTACAGTAGAAATTGTTACAGGCGAAGTGGTTGATATTATTTATCAAATATTTCCAATTGAAAAGTTCGGTGATCCAAACTGGGTTAAAGACTATAGGAAAAAAGCAGATCATTTTGCAAAAATGGTAATTGACACTATTTTACGTAACACGATCTTGGCAGATAAGATGATTTCTTATTTAGCAAAAACTGAAAAGATTTCTGAGGTTGCGGCAATTCAAAAACTAGAAGAACTAACTCCTTTGGCTAAAATTGTTCTTGGTGCAAAACCAAAACCTGTTGAAGCAAAAGAAGATGATGCTGAAGAAGATGACGCAGATATTGAAATCCCAGATGGTGCAAAACCAGGACCAATTGATATTGAATACAAATCCAAGATGAAACCTTCTACTCCATATGAAGCAGCAGAGCATACAGTCAAAACATGGGGCAGAAAGGGTACGAGCAATGGCATCATGGGTGTTTGGGGGGAATTTGTTTCAGTAGATTATGATATTTGTATTGCAGACGGTGGCTGTATTGAAGCATGTCCAGTTGGTGTCTATGAATGGTTGGATACTCCTGGAAATCCAGCATCTGACAAGAAACCATTGATGTCAAAAGAGCCGGATTGTATCTTTTGTCTTGCATGTGAAGGTGTATGTCCACCACAAGCAATCAAGATCTTTGAGCAAAAATAATTCGTTATTGCAACTATAAATAGTGATTAGTCATTTTGTGAGACTAGGGATATGGCAATCAATCCTTTCACCCAGTTTGTTTTTGATCTATTCATTCTATCAGCTATTATTATTACTGCATATACCTGCAATTTTTACTATCTGGCATTTCTTTCAAAAAAAAGAAAAGATGTTCTTACCACTACTGATTGGGGAAATCCCTCAATCACAATTCAGCTCCCGATATATAACGAAAAGTATGTTGCCAAAAGATTGGTAGATGCAGTTTGCAATTTGGATTATCCAAAAGACAAAATGAGAATAATGGTGTTGGATGATTCTGATGATGATACAGTTGATTTACTTGAAACCGCAGTTAACGATTACAAAAATCAAGGATTTCAAATAGAACATGTTCGACGTGGAACAAGAAGCGGATACAAAGCAGGAGCACTAAAACATGCAATGAAAACAACTGATACCGAACTTGTTGCAATTTTTGACGCTGACTTTATTCCTCCAACATGGTTTCTTAAACGAGCAATCCCTCATTTTACAAATTCAAAGATTGGTCTCGTTCAATGTCGCTGGGGGCACGTAAATGAAAATTATTCTGCAATTACGCAAGCACAAGCATTAAGTCTTGACTTTCATTTTCTTATAGAACAAAAAGCAAAAAGTAATTCCCATCTGTTTATGAATTTCAATGGCACTGCAGGTATATGGAGATGTGATTGCATTGAAGATGCAGGAGGCTGGCACACTGCAACCCTGGTTGAAGATCTTGATCTAAGTTATCGGGCACAAATGAAAGGATGGAAATGTTTATTCCTACCTGACATTGTAGTTGATGCAGAACTTCCTGTGCAGATGAATGCTGCAAAAAGACAACAATTTCGTTGGGCAAAAGGCTCTATTCAATGTGCAATAAAATTACTTACTGATATTGCACTAAAACGTAAAGTTACGATTGAGGCAAAGGTTCAAGCATTCATCCAACTAACTCGTCATATTGTTTATCCACTAATGCTGATACAATTTTTGGCATTACCAATTTTATTGGCAGGACAAGTTAATCTATACGTAATTAGCTTTCTTCCTGCAATAACTATTGCAACATATCTTGCAATGGGGCCTGGAGCATACATCATGATTATGCAAAGTATGTATCAAAAGTCTTGGAAATCTAAAGCCAAAATACTTCCTGCATTATTAATTTACAATGCCGGAATGTCTGTGAATAATACAGTTGCAGTATTTGATGCAGTAATTGGAAAGAAAAATGAGTTTCTTAGAACTCCAAAATATGGTGTCTTAAAAACAAAAGATGATTGGAAAGACAATGCATATAATTTACCTTTCTCACAAGTTACGCTGCTAGAGATCTTTTTTGGCGTATATGGGATAATGGGAATTTTTATTGCAATTTTTTCAAATAATCCTATCTTTGTTCCAATAATTGGACTTCAAGCTACAGGATTTTTTTATATTGCATACATGAGTTTGTCTCATACCCGATTTAAAAGAAATAAATCAAGTACATCTCATCCACAAACCAAGAAGGAAAAAATGGCAAATACTGTTTACAAACTTTCTATGATTGGGATTGTAGGGATAATTATTTTTGGCGGATTTATGGCAATTTATGGTTACAATGCTGATATTTACCCTTTGGACAGGATTAGAGGACATCTTGATGGAGTTGTAGGCTCATCTGATCCTGAGGTAATAAAGAACCACCTGCTGGCAATTCAAGAAGACCTACAACTTGTAATGGATCATGTGCCTGAAACTACAGATGCAAGTGGTGAGATTATTTCTAAAAACCCAGTTTGGATATTCGCTACAGAATCTACGAACTTACTTAGAATACAAAATGATGTAAATACGATGGTCGCAAGCATTGAGAAAATTTCAACTGTCCCAAAGGATAGTTCTGCATATCATACAGGAATGCTTGATATTAACGGCAGAGCACTATCCTTGAAAACCAATATCATGGATGCTACTCCCTACATGTACGTAAGTGTTGCAAACATTATGTTTGGTACAATTTGGATTGCAGCAATTTTGGGAATATTTGCTGCATTAAAGAAAAAGAAACAACAATTCAAAGAAATGGATGAGGTTGGAGTTTAAGAAATATTGAGATCCTTTCTTAGTTCATCTACTGCTCTAATTCCATAAATGTCTCTTATTTGTTGAACTCTAATTGTTTCTTTTAACATGTCTCTACCTATTGCATTAGTCAAAATTGAATAGACATCACTGAATCGAATTTCCCACCTGTCAGCACAATCTAAAATTTTACTTACTGCCCACTGTCTTACTTCTTGAGGTAATGGAATCTTTTCACCAGATTGTATTGAAGTTCTATCAAATAGATTTACAATGTCTGCGGTCTGTGCTGCCATATTTTCAATGTCTTTTAATTCCCCATACTTTGATTCAGTATTCATTCTGACATTTGATTGATATTCTGAAAGTTTCAATAACGCCATCATCTCTTTTGATGAATCACTTGTTGCCTTGTTTGTGACATTTCTGATTGACTGTATCTCTTCAAATAATTTGTCTGATTTTTTATGAAATTCTGCAGTTGACGCGTCTTGTCTTTTTAGGATGTCTGATGCTGAGGCTATTTTTTGCTCTATGCTATTTGTTTTATCAAAGACATTTTGCTTGAAATTTGAAATATCTTCTTGAACTGATTTAAGTCCCTCGCCAACAAATGCTGTAGAGTCTGCTCTTTTTGATAATCCCCTAATTTCAGTCTCAATTTTATCTATTTTACCTCCCAAATCTCTCATTGTCTGCATACTTAGATTCTCAGCAGATTTTGCATTAACAGAGATTGTTTCAAATTGTTGTTTGAGTCCATCAATTACTCCCCCTAGAGAATCAATTTTTGACGCTTTCGAAGAAATTGAATCAATTGTAACCTTGATTGCTTCAAGTTCTGCATTGAGTTCTGTTGTAGAAATTATATTTTCTGTAATTCTTTCAAATTCTTGTTTGAGGCTTTGCACAATTTGATTCCCACTATCTAGTTTTGCCGTTTTAACTGAGATTTCATCAAGATTGTTTTTTAGTTTGTTTATTTCAGAACCAATTTCTAAAAATGAATCTGTTTTTCCAGAAACTTTTCTGAGATCCTCTCTTACTTCATCAATTCTCTGGGCAATTTTTATTATCATTTGAGAATTATTCTTAATTGAATTCATACTGTCTTGCACTTGTTGAGATATTTCTTGAGGCTTTGTTGTTTTTTGAATCTCTGAAATTTTATTTATTTCATCTTGTAGTTTTACAGTCTGATCGTTAATTTTGCTTACTAGATTTGACTGAGATCTTACTTGATTTAATCCTGCATACAGTTTTTGAGTATCCTCTTCTATAATGTTGATTTGCTTTGATTGTTTTTGAATATGCTCTAATGTTGATGTTAATGTATCAATCATTTCTTTCATTGATAGTAGCACTTTTTGGTTTTCTCCAAAAATTTTTGACATGATTTTGATCTCTTTTTGTAATGTCTTGTTAGAATCTGAAACCGATGCTACTTTCTTTAGTAATGCTGATGGTGTTGGCTCTCTTGTGATTTTTTTTATAACTTTTTTTGATTGTGCAGATGTCTTTTTTTTCGTAGTTTTGTCTGCCATATATAATCAATTAAAAAATGATGATAAAAAAGTTGGGTCTAAAATAAAAAATGTAGAGTTACTTGTTTACAACAGTTGGTTCATGCAGCAACTCATGAAAGGTTTTCTCGGCTAATCCATTTGCTGTCTCGATAAACCCTCTTGTACAATATTCACATTGGATCATATAGTACGGTATAGTACCGTACTATTAATTCTGGGGTGATTATGACGTAACCCATGATGCAGTCAGATACCCCAGGGTCATTTCTCCACATATTATTCAGATGACCTAATCATCACTCTGCAAAACTATTATGATAAATGATCATAAAGAGGTTAATGATATGATTGTCGAACCTATTATCAATTATTTGTAATTTATCTCAAAATTTTCAGTTGGAAATTATTTTTAAATGAATTTATCAAATGAAAACATGCAAAATATTTTACTTCAATTAGACACTCATGAAATTCAGAGTTCCCTCAACACAACTGTTACTAGTTTAATTGAACAGATTACTCCTGAACTCCCTCATGCAACATTTGTCACTGATTTGGCATTTATCATGATAATAGGTGCCATAGTTACTTTAGCATTTTTTAAAATTAGGCAACCGCTGATCATTGGTTATCTTTTTGCTGGAATGCTTATTGGTCCTCTCTCACCCTTTTGGTCTTGGGTATTGCCTGAAGGTGCTCCGCCCACTGATGCATTGGGAGGTGTTGGAATACTATCTAATATGTCTGCATTGAATCTTTTTGCTGAAATCGGTGTAATTTTACTTCTTTTTGTAATTGGGATTGAGTTTCCATATGCCAAAATTAAAAGTATTGGTAAAGTAGCGGTAGGAGTTGGAACGTTGGGATTATTTTCAACATTAGGTGTTGTATTTTATACTGCAACTGTATTGGGCCTAGGATTTCTTGACGCATTGTTCATTTCAGCAGCATTGTCTATTTCAAGTACTGCTATCATTGTTAAAATTTTAGAGGAATTGGGAAGAATCAAAAATGAATCTTCTATTCTTGTTTTAGGGATTTTGATTGTAGAGGATATAATTGCAGTTATTCTGATTTCATCATTACAATCAATTGCACTAGTTGGAACTATATCTATTGAGTCAGTATTGATAATTATATTGGTCGCATCTGGTCTTATAGTTGGAACTTTTACAATTGGAACCAAAATAATTCCACGATTAATTGACAAGGTTGCAGCAGCTGAGCATCGCGAAATTTTATTGCTTAGTGTTCTAGGTTTATGTTTTGGTTATGCATTACTTGCAAACATTGTTGGATTATCTGTTGCAATTGGTGCATTTTTGGCAGGGGTGCTAGTAGCAGAATCAAAATCTGCTGAAGTTGCAAAATTACTTTCCAGTCCAATTAAAGACATGTTTGTAGCAATTTTCTTTATTTCAGTTGGTGCCTTGATGGATGTGTCTGAACTTGAAAATTATATTTTCATTGCAATTGTTTTGATAGCCGTTGCTACCGGAATGAAGTTTGGCGGGAACCTGATTGGAAATTTCATCTTTCGGCAAAGACGTGGTAAAGCAATACGTTCGGCATTTACATTAGCTGCCCCGAGAGGGGAATTCTCCATTGTAATTGTAAAGATTGGGGTGGATATAGGATCTGTGAGTGCTTTCTTGTTCCCATTAATAGGCATAATTTCTATAATCACTGCATTTATTTCTCCATTTTTAGTAAAGACTGGAGATAAAATAATTCCTATAATAGAGGAAAAAAAAGATGTCTGATGAACTAAAAAAACTAATGGAAGAAGCGCATGAAGGAATCAACATTTTTGATTTTGATGGTAAAAAAACACCATGTATCATAATTGAAGAAAAAAAATTTGATAATATACTTGCAAAGGTTGCAGGACAATCTTTGTCTATTAACACTGATCTTAATATCTTACAAGATGGATTGGGCAATGTCTTCGTTGAGGTTGTTTTAACATTTTCTAAAGGAAATATTGTTGAGACGTTTATGATTAATGCAAAAATTCATTTTGATTTTTTCGAAACCCTTGCAAATACATCAATGTTTGCATTATCTTCTCCACAATCAAATTATGGAAAAGATAACATTTTGATGATTCAGTTACCTCGTCCAGAAAAAGCTCAAGATGCATTAGAAATTATTAATGATGCATTAATTCCAAAAAGTCAAAAATAAGTGGTGCAGTTACCGGGATTTGAACCCGGGTCACGTACTTGGCAAGCACGAGTACTAACCAGACTGTACTATAACTGCAACAATCCTAGAAGTTGAATTTGGATATTAAACTGTTCTTAAGCGAATAAATATTGAATTTAAATAAATTCTATTTTTTACAAAGACATGCGAGTAGTTTTTTACTATTTAAGATCTTTTAAAATCACAGATAAAAAGAAATTAAGAAGAAACAGAATTATCAAAGAAGATCAATGAAATTGAGGAATTAAAGAAATTGCGAGAGTTGGTAAAAGAGATAATGTGAAACAAAGAGGAAATGCCTCAGAAATTAGAAGAAATTCATAAATTTTATACCTAAGATCTGTTAACATTTGTCATCACAGTTATCACAGAACCTATATGCTGACTTAACTGCGTGAATTTAATGACTGGAACAAACACAACAAAAAAGTTTCAAACCGCAAAGGCATTAGCTGCTCAGACATATTTTTCTATTGTATCTCCCTATATTGAGTCAATCCAAAAGACTGATCAAGAATTCAGAGAAATCGCTAAAAAAAGAACAAGACAAAAATAGTATAAAGAAGAAAATTAGTGTCTCACTATTAATTCAATAAAATAAGTCTCAAATTTAATCATATTTGTTAGAGGACACATCTATGTCTTTTTCTTCATTGATTATGTTGAGATAGTAGCGAATTGATTTCCTAGAAGAGATACTGTCTTTCATTATTTCCTGTTGATGTAATGTAACTCATGAAGAGCGATAGTTGATCATGAATTGCTCATTCCAAAATTTACAAAACATTTGAAATTCCTCAATATTGTTTCTTATGAACCAAATTGAATATCTTATTAGTATATCATCAATTCTCATCTCACTAGATTCATTTTGTTTCTCTCTCTTAATCTCTACATTATGAAGTTCTTTGTATTGTTGTATTACTTCCATGAAAAAAAAACCAATTGTTAGGATATATGCTCTGTGATAACTTTGATGACAAATGTTAACAAATAATAAATACTCATAAACTGTATACTAACACGTGTCGAATCTAATTGGAGTACGATTAAACAAGGAAGATCATATTGAATATCTAAAAATAGTACAAGAAAATGGGACTAATCCTTCTGCTATGACTGCAAAAATCGTGCATGATTGGTTACGTTTTCAGAGAACAAAACAATATCGAGGAGATATTACTCTTTCAGGTGAAATTCTAAAAAAACGACATGATGCAATAAAGAAAAACGAGATTAGTAAAATTGTCCAACATAATGCTAAAGTCATTATTTCTGAAATGGAATTCCAAGTGGATAATCTTGATTTTGTTGAAGTAAGTAGAAGAATTCTAGAATGGAATAGAGAAAATGGAATTGCAATGATAATGAGAGATAGAAAAGACAACACAGTGTTTATGCAAAAACATTCACTAGGTGCAATTTGGTCTGAGATTCAATGTAAAATGTATTGTAAAATGTTTGAAATTATTGGAGAAACCATCAGATCAATGAAATATGATTCTAACTCTTTTAGTTTTGAAGTGATTAGACAGAATTAGGTATAAAATTAGTACCTGTACTATATGTTCTTGCAGAAACAATTTGTATGAACAAAATAATATGTAAAAATAAAAACAATGATGATAAAAAAAGGTACGTGAAACTGTTTTTAAGTATTTCAATTAAAAAACATTATGGATGGAACTATTCTTGCCAAAATAGAGCAAAAAATTCAAGACACTCTTTCCAACAAAGATGAAATTAAAGAATTAATTAAATTACTTTCAACAATTGATGATTCAAAATCATTTGCTCTGGGTGTAATGGTTGGAAGAATTTACAATGGTTTTTACTATCAATCAAAGAGAATTCTAAATCGTGAACCGACAAAAGATGAATTTAAAGAATTTTTAGAATTTGTTAAAAATAAAAAATCTGACTTAAATTTATGGTGATGACTTATTCCATTCAATAACATTGATGGTGGGCGTTCCTGGTAATTTTACACATGCCCCATGAAGTGCTTTTTTTGCTGCTTCTAAATGGGCCTCGCTATTTACAAACATTTCCATGATACATTGTCCTTGTTTGACTCTTGCACCCAGACTGACTGCTTTTCCCCATGATCTTCGCATTCCTTCAGAAACCCTATCTGCACCTGCTGTTGCAATCTGTTTATTTTCTCGAAGTAAATTATGTGGATAAATTCTTAGCCTTGAATAGTAACCTGACTCACCAGTTGTTTTTTCTAGAGTTTTGTTTGCTGCCAGTCTAGTTGATTCAATTGCCATGTGTCTGATCTGAATCTTTTCGTTAATTAGTAACTGAACACAATATTTGTAGATTCCTCTCTTACCACCCTGAAATTTTGCAATCTTGATCTGTGGTTTGCCTTTGATGTATTCCTTTCTAGTAAATACTTGTCCAGTTGCAGTTCTATAATTGGCACCATGCATTATGTTTTCAAAATATAATGCCCATATTTTAACGGTGAGCCAACATATGCTTACATTTTCCAATGCTTATATGGAAATCCTTTGAATTCTCAATCATCATGGAAGAGACCCTTCTAGTTAACGGTGAAATAGTTTCTGAACAAACTTGTATCTCTGATAAAAACATGATTAATGAACTTGTCATAAAGGGATATGGAGAAATTGAAAATGAAAAATTACTCTTAAAACAATTTGAGACTCTATTTCTCTTATATTCTAAGAGGCTTATTTTAAAGAAAGGTAAAAAACAAATTGACTTTGATACTTTTATGAATATCTGTCAAAAAACTGATTCTGATATTCTTACTAAATTTTTGATATATCGTGATCTTCGAAATCGTGGTTATGTTGTTAAAGATGGGTTTGGATTTGGTTCTGACTTTAGAGTTTATGAGAGAGGACATTTTGGTGAGAAAGGGGCAAAATTTTTGATCTTTGGACTAAATGAAGGTCAACAAGAGAAAATGGGCAATCTGCAAAAAAAGATTGAAGATATCACTCAAATGGGAAAAGACCCTATAATCGCAGTAATTGAACGGCGTGGCGAGGTGATTTATTACAAGATCAATAGAATGCATTTCTATGAAAACAAATCTAGGTTAGAAAAATCATTTCAGATCTAGTACTGCATAATCCATTCAGATGAATATTTTAAAAGATTATTCTCTTCTGCAAACATAAAATCGTAGACATCTACATATTTTGTCTTGTTATCCCAAAGATCTTCGAAATCTTTCATCTTTCTTTCAACTCTTGATTTGTCATTCCATGATGTGAAAACATCAACTGATTCAAAATCCCTTGATTGAGTGGAAAATGATTCTCTGGAAGTCCCTGTAAATGCAACTGATTCATCTTCATCATCTCTGAAAATTCCGATTCTCTCAGAAAATGAATTTGCAACTTGTTCTGAATTTGTAATTGCAATCTTTAATTCAATTTGTCCATTATTTACTATATTTTGGAGTTTTTGGATTTTACTATCTCTGATAAACTTTCCTTCAAATGATTTTGTAAATTTTTCAGAAAATAATTTTGTAAATAGATTAAGATCACCTGTTTTGAATCTGTGCCCTGTAATCATTCTTAATTTTGCCTTCCCTTCTGAAAAATTTTCAAATGCCATTGATATTGTGGCCAAAGTCTGAATTGATAAAAAGTCAACACATCTGTCATATTCTATACAATGATTGAGGCAAGGAAAGAAAAACTCTGCTACGATATCGTCTCTATCTGAACGATACTCTTCTTTTAATCCTATGTCTCTTAATCCCAATAACCCTTTTTCTTAATTTTATTATTTAAAGAAATAATCCTGTAATAACCATGTAATGCTCCCATCGGGCATTAGACCATTTGCGCCCATGCCCTGTACAACATCTTCAACAACTTTGTACCCATGACTTTTTTGTAGAGTCATTATGCAGATGATTGGTAATAATATTATTTAACAATTGAGTTGCATGGAACATTCTCATTTTTACGGTTCAAATTTGAATGGGAGCATAACGTGCATGGGGATATAGTTTAGGGGGAATTTTTAGTACCCACGTGGAATAGAATAAAGGGAAAGTTAGAACATAATCATGCTTCACTTAGTAAACGAAAACCTTGTGATAAAACCCCCTTTGGACTGGCTAGAGTCAAATTCAAACACTTTGTTTGCTTTGTCAAATTTAAAAAAATATGGAAGAAACTTGATTTTACAATCACTACCAACCAATTCACGTTTGATTACTAATTGTTTGTATGAAAAGATATTTGATAAAATATTTGTTGTAATTCGAATGATACTGCAATCACGTTCATAATCATATGTCTTAGTAGATTCTTTGAATTTATGGAAAATCTCCTGACCTTTGCGAATTTTCTCTAATTCTAGAAAATGAATAACATCACTTGAACTGTCAAGCACTATTTCACCAGATTTTTCATCTTTCATTTGAAAGCGAGATTGACCTGATGTGCATCTTAAACCATGTTTGTATGAATTATATTCAAAATGATCTACATATTCTTTCGCTAGGCGTTGAATATAATCAATTGTAAATTTTGTGGAATATTTTGAATCTTTGAACTTTCACAAGACTCGATTGGAAGAAACCTGTGCAAGCCAATTACAAAATTGGCCATTTACTTGTAGTACCTTAACACTTGCTCATCAAAGGCAATTTTTTCATTCTTGCTTTTTTTCAGCAATTCAATAATCTTTCTGATCATCTTGCCTGCCTTTTGATTCTTCGGTTATTTTTTTCAAAGAACTTCTCTTCCTCATCATAATATGATGGGAACAGATTTTGAAACTTGCTATCCAGACTAATTTCCATTTTCTATCGTAATTTGTTTGAAAAATTATTTAAAAACTAACTGTCAGTTGATTTTATCTTAAACAAAGTCAATTTCATATCCGTTTATAGAAAATATCCCCATTATGATTACTGAGAGATTACAGCCAAGCCTGTGTAACTACCGTAGTTGGTGGGTTTCTGTCCTCTCTCAATTATCATGTTACAGGAAGGCTATCTGATTTTGAAACAGGTGTAATTGCGTAGATTATTTTGAATCAAAGATCAGATTGGTTTGATCCGGATGTTTTCACTAATCTCCAAAGATTTATGGAGATACCAAATGAGGATGAAAAATTATACAGTAACTGATTCGTGAGACTTGTAAATGCAAGAATAATTGCAATTTCATGTGGTTGTGAAATGATGCAGTAATTTGCATTGGATAAACTTGAAAAAAAATTCTGGAATAATGCTAGAATCTGACGTTTGAGTCAAAAGAACTGGAATCCTGCCCTTCCTCAAGCATCACAAGTGCCGTATACAGAAGCTTTTCCTGAAACCCTGTAACAGTAAGTTTGATGTCAAACACTTTTCGTTGTTCGATTATTTCATTAATCATCTTGTCTAGTTGAGATAACTCTTCGGTTTGAACCGTCTCTACTTGCATTTTTTGTTTTTTCCACCTTGTGTATTTAATCGATTTGTCTTCAGAATTATTACATGTGACTGTACAACTTTGAGCTTTATTTCATAAGATATGATTTCCGGAAAACTAAGGGAACACAGTTGGCCTACAACAGGAGCAGTTAACAAGGCTTTCCTGTGATTCTCTATCACAGCATACGGTGGATTGTCCAGATAAGTCACTGGCAAGTTGTTCTCATTCAAGTTAGAGTCAACTGATTGTTACAATCTCCTTTTGACACAAAAGTCATCTCTTTTAATAACATCTGAATCTGTAATGTCGATATGAGTCAAATCATGCAAATTACAAAGGAAAAGAATCCAATTCATCCATGTGAAATACCACATATCACAGATGCAGAAAATACCCCTATGCCAAATTTTGGATTAAGTTCTTTAGACATGATTGGACTTGGTTGGATATTTACAGATGGTAATGATGATTATCTGACGTCATACTTAGCTAACTGCAAGAGGAGGTGTAATGTTATTGAATAGTCCAAGTACAGAAAAAATAATTGATTTCTATGGACTGTGGAAAGGATACACTGACAGCATGTGCACATATGTTGAAAAAACAATCCCACAATATCATCAGTCAATCACAGATCTCAGCCAAGAATACATTGAAGCATGGAAGAATTTTTCATGTTCTGCAATTGATATTCAGAGAAGCTTTGCCACGAAAGTAGGTATAAGTGCAAGTATGCCAGATACTGCAACAAAGATTGTGAACAACATAGAACAGGAATCAAAGAAGATAATTGATGTTCAAAATAAGATTGCAATTGCATCCATTGATGCTGCAAAGCAGACGGTAAACACAATGAGTGCAAACTCGTCGGAGTTTGCAGCACTGAACAAGAACATGAGTGAAATGTTGCCATCATTTTTGACAATACCTCCAACTAGATCATAAAAGATCTAGTTTTTTTATTTTACATATAATGTTAGGATCATTTCCCTAGTGTCTTTTTGTTCATCAACAATCCAATCCACAGAATCCTTGACGAGAGAATAGGTTTGAAATTCAGATTCGGAAGAACCGTAAAGGTCTACGGTTCTTGCTTTGGGGTGAACTATCACGGTTCTGGGCTCATGGTGAATGGCTATCTTTTCATCGTTTTTGATTACTATAATTTTCATGTTTGAAAGAGAGATTTATGAAAATATTAACTGTGACCTTCCAATTCTTTGTCATATGTTGAATAATTTTTTTGCATTCTTGTACATAAAGCCGTCATGATATTCTTTTTCTCATGTGAGTTTTGCAATAAGTCTTCTTTGACAAGGAAAAACTGGACGCTCACAAGGTAGTCCATGGCCAAGGCATGCCTCCTGTTAATTGATTGTCATTGAATATGGTTTTCTCCATCTTTTTTCGTAAAAGTCACTTGTTACTTTTCTCAATTAACAATCCCGTTTTGACTCCAAAGATTTTGCCTGCAAATATACCGATTATCATACAAACATATGAAACTTGGAACATGTGTTCTAATAACGGATTTTCAAGGAGTATTAACGGTAGAATTATCATCCCGCTTATCAATCCAATCTCAAAACCAAGTTTTTTCTGATTTAAAAAATATCCTACCAAGTAACCAACCGGTGTCCCAAGAAGAGTGGCATATGGAATCCAGCTAATTATACCAAAAAGGAGTACAACAAAGAGACTTCCAGCAACCCTATCTGGATCAAATGATGAAGACAGTAATGTCATTGAAATAACATAGCCTGTAAATCCCCCGATAATTATTCCCAAGATTTCAAATACAAACACAAAATTTGATTTATTTGGCAATAATTGCTTCCACATGTGTGTCGAATTGGTTCGATAACAGATGCTGATAAAGCATTCTACTAATCCACAATAATGCTATCTATACACCGACATTGAATCTGTCATGTCTAGTTAGTTCTTGTTTTTTGTATTGAGTAAGGGTTTTACAAGACAAGATGTTCTTGATCTGATTTCTAAAACCTGTGATTAGATTCCGAGTTATGATAAAAATCAGATTATTCGAATTTTAAGTATGATCATGATATATTTCCACGTGGGTCTTTTATTACGTATCATAACTATATCCCCAGTGTTAGGATGCTGGGGTTATAGTTTAGGCATTAAGATTTAGACCCACGTGGAACTGAAGGTGTTTAAGGGTATTTAGAGAAAAAAAGTCAAGAAAGGTTATTTTGTTCAGAAGATAAAAAATGCTAAAATTTACCATTCATGAACAATCTTTTGAGTAAAAACATGAATTAAGAAATTTCTGTTATCAATTCGGAGATTTTTATATCAATTCGAAATATTGTTTATCTTTTCGGTATTAGTTTGGTGTAACCATTTATCAATTAGGTATTTTTTCGGAAAGTAAATTTATCAATTCGGAGATGATTTCTATCTTTTCAGTATCAATCCGGTGAAAAACTTTCTTTCCGGCCAAATTTTCCTATTAATCCGAATTGATAATTATCCTTCCGGTAAAATGATTTCTTCTTACCGGAATATATTTTGATAAATCTCTACAGTACCGGAAAGATACTAAAAAATCAAGCCTCTATCGGAAGCCTTGAGGCTATGTCACAAACTTCTACCGATAACCACAAGACTTGATCTGAAGCCTCTACCGGCGGACATTTCTGGACATTGTCTAATTTTATCCAACTCAGTCAAAAAATATCCAATAACATCCAAAATTGTTGTTGCTAATTGTGAGAAATTCTTCAAAAACATATTATATAAATAGGCACTGCACTTCTAACAATATCTGAATTTGTTATTCTTCGATATTTTGAAAACAACCTCGTTTAATAAAACATTAGGATGTAATGTTTTATCAAAGGGGTATTTGTAGCAACTACGTATTAGTATGACACGGTAAGAGGATTTAATTCACATTTACACTCCTCTCTTTTCCCACATTTGGGGCAATCACAATCACAGTTTAATAGTGGTGCTTTACAACCCGTACATTGAGTATATTCTGCAAAATCTTCTCTCAAATTCTCTACTTTCTATACGCAGTAATGTAACTTAACTGTAACAAAAAAAACTTTAAGATTTATTTAAAATTCAAATATTTTTTTTACAAATGTAACATGTAGATTAGAAAATTGAATAAATTTAAAGCAGATCCGTATTAGTACTTATTTCCATTGATTACCAACATTTGATAATAAGATCACAAATTGATGAACAATTTTTCTTTAAATGTAAGTGGAAACAACGTTTCATGAGTCAATGAGTAAACTAAACATCGCAGTAATTATAAAACTAGAGCCAGATTTTTCAGAAGGGAATGTCAGTTATAATCCAGATGGTACTCTGAATCGAGCTGAGACAAAAAATACTCTGGGCCCACATAGTGCAATAGCTGCACATGCAGCATTTTTTGGCAGAGTAATGTATGATGCCAAGGTTTCAATTGGAACAATGGGTCCTCCAATAGCAGATGTGGCACTTCAGCAGGCCCAGCAGATCTCAGATGCAGAAGAACTACACTTGTACAGCGACAGACTCTTTGCAGGTGCCGATACTTTGGGAACTGCAGAAGTGCTACGGGTTGGAATTGGAAAGATGCAAGGAAGAATAGATATTGTATTTTCAGGCCATAGAGCATCAGATGGAGAAACAGGACAGACGGGGCCACAAACTGCATGGAAGTTAGGCTTCACATTTCTTGGTAATGTGATTAGTTATGCTGTGGATTTAAAGACCAGAACTATACGAGCAAGACGTCTTATTAGCCTACAGGGGTTGCCAAACGTAATTGAAGAGATTGAGGCACCGCTCCCAGTATTCATCTCAATTGATCCTACTTACAAATCAAATTACAATACAGTGTCACAAAGACTAGCATTTCAAAAGTATCAAAAAGAAGCCACACAGCGTGCAGCAAACTTTAAGGATGCTCTCAAAATTTTTAATGCAAAAGAATTAGGTGTTGATGAAACTCTCGTTGGTCTTCCCGGTTCACCCACAATAGTGTATAAGGTGGAGCGGGTTCCAAAATCAACAGCTACAAGACGAGCAGAAGTTATTGACGGTTCTGATCCGGAACAAATTCGTAAAGTTGTTGCAAAAATGAAAGAGGCATTATCAGCAATGGTGATAAAATAATGGCGGAAAAATATCGACATTTGTATGTGGTAATTGAACATGAAGATGGAAAATTTTTGCCAGTAAGTCTTGAGATGATTGGAGAGGCACGACGACTAATAGATGATTTCAATTCAAAATATTCTTCAAATGAAAAAGTGGTTGCAGTTATTTTAGGTCACAACATACACGATCTCTCAAAACAGTTAATTGAGTATGGAGCAGACGCAGTAATTTACGCCGACAATCCAGAGTTAAAAGACGTAAGAAACACAATACACACCAAAGTGATTAGTCAGATTGCTCAAGACACAAAATCTCTATCAGAGATAGAACCAGAATACACTCAGGATGTAAAAAGACCCCGGTACATGTTCTTTGCAGCAGATAGTATTGGAAGACACCTTTCTTCAACAACTCTAGCGGAACTGGAATCAGGATTGGCTTCAGATATCAACAAGCTCGTCATAGAAGACATCGAGATGTCTCATCAACAAAAAACTGGCGGTGCAAAAGAGACATATGGAAAGACACTCGAGATGTATCGACCTGATTTTTCAGGTTTTTTATGGACAACAATTCTCTGCCTTGATAACAGAAACCCTGCCTTTCGAAGAGATTACCATCCGCAATCATGCAGTATAATCCCTGGAGTTTTTGAGTCATTAAAACAAGATTCTTCACGAAAAGGCAAGATCATAGAGTTTACCCCAACCATTGATCCACAAGATCTCAAAGTTAGGGTGTTAAGTCGTCATATTATCAAAAGCGAAGTAGATTTTGATACTCCTAGAACCATTGTTAGTTTTGGACGAGGAATAAAAGATGATCCGGAACCAAACATCAAATTGATAGAAAACTTGGCAAAGGAACTTGATGCAGAGATAGGAATAACTCTACCAATATCAAAAAAACCGTATCAAATCAGTCAAGCATTAGATTCAAAATACATGATTCCAGACAGAGTGATAGGGACCAGCGGACATAAAACTAGCGCAATGCTGTATGTTGCTGCAGGAGTTGGTGGTGCATCACAACACATTATGGGAATGAAGGATTCAGGCTTTGTTGTTGCAATTAATCCTGATGAGGAGGCGCCAATAAAAAATGAATGTGATGTTTTTATCAAAGGCAGAATGGAGGATGTGGTTCCTTTACTGATTGACGAGATTAAAAAACAGATGCAAATTACCGAGGTGCAGTGAATCTTGGAAAAATACGATGTGGCGATAATTGGTGGGGGATCTGCAGGTCTTGCCGCACTAAAACAACTGTCCCGTCTTGGAAAGCAAGCTGTCCTATTGGAAGCAGGCTCCAAAGTGGGTTCAAAGAATCTATCAGGAGGAATTCTTTATTCAAAAAAACCCAAAAAGGGTCAAGTGACCAACGTAGAGCAATTATACGAAAATTTTCTGGATGAGGCTCCAATTGAGAGGAAAATTACAAAATACATCTTGCATTCAACATCCAAAGACAAAGTCTATTCCCTGGATCTTACTTCAGCCCATGATTATCAAGCAAATTTTGGATGTTCTGTTTTATTGAGCAAACTAAATTCATGGTTTGCAAAACAAGCAGAGGGAGATGCTACAAGAATTGGTGGCGGCATTATTCCAGGCGTGCATGTAAAATCAATAACTTGGAATGAGCAAAACGGTACATCTGTTATTCAAACTGATGAACTTGACGATTTTGAAGTCAAAGCAATAATTGCAGCAGATGGTGTAAATTCTGAAATTGCAGAGATGGTTGGTGCTAGAAAAAAGTTTACACCAGATCAACTGTACCAAGGAGTTAAAGTCATAGTAAAACTGCCTGAAGACATCATCAATAAAAGATTTGGAATATCTTCAGATGAAGGTGCGGCGCATCTTTTTGCCGGAGATATAACACTAAATCATATTGGCGGAGGTTTCCTTTATACAAATCGAGATACACTTTCTGTGGGTGCTGTCTATCACTTTGATTCGCAGCTATCCAATCCAACAACACCTTGGGATTTGATTGATGCATTACTGAAAAATCCTATGGTCAGTGAATTTATCAAGGATGATGTTCCAATAAAGCCTGAAATTGATAAGAGTCTTCCACAAGAAGATCAGTTAAGAATTCGTTTTGCAATTGCCAAATTAATCAAAAATTGGTATGAGATTCGCGAGGCATCACTTTCATCCAAAGGACGTGATAACTTGATCAAATCAGGCAAATACAAAACAGTTGAAGATATTCAAAAACGAGTGTCAGACATTCAGAGTCAAATGACTGAGAAATTTGGCCTTACCTTTGGAGAAGATTATCTTGAGGATGAATATGGCGCAAAACTAGTTCCAGATGGAAAGAGGTGTAGGATGAAAAAACCGTACTTTAAGAATATTTTATTTGTTGGAGATTCAGCGGGACGAGGAGTTTTTGTAGGTCCAAGAATTGAAGGGCTCAATGTTGGAATCGATGACGGAGTAAGGGCTGCCAATGCAATAGCCCATGCACTTGACAAAAATGATTTTTCTGAAAATATTCTTGGAGAGAATTATTCAAAATCTGTTGACGATAGTCCTTTTACAACAGACATGAAGCAAATTGATAAAGACTATCTAAAAATTTTCTTGGATGCAGCAAAAGACGTGCCAAAAGATATAATTGGGTCTCGTTATGGGCCAATTTTAAAAATGATGGCTAGCGGTACAATGCGAGGAATTGCAGTAAAGTTTGCAAATATTCTTGGATATGATAAGATATTACCGATGGTTGAATCAGAAGATACCTATGTTAAAGTGCCTATTCAACTAGCAGAGAGATTGGGCAAAACAGTTTCGTCTTCTTATACACCAAGCATTCCATCTATTGCAGATAGAATTGCAAACCTGAATTATAATGATGACAGTCTTGCACACATCAATGTTGTTAATCCTACTAGCGAATATATGAAGAAAATGGTGACTTTATGCCCTGCAAAATGCTACACTGAAGAAGGAGGAAAGGTAATCATTCAGCACGAAGGTTGTGTAGATTGTGGGACGTGTTCACAAGAAACAGAGTGGAGACATCCTCGTGGGGATAAAGGGGTTCATTACAAATACGGGTGAGCTACATAGAAATTTTTATGAGTCTTAGTTCATCATATGTTTTTCTCATTTTAGCATAAAACTCGCTTACAGTTGGCGGAAATATTGAGAATGCTATGTAAAAATCCTCGGCCTCTCTAAGATATCTCTTTATTTTTTCCTGATCTGAAATATGAGAAATAAAATTCATGTTGTTTAGTCTATCACAAAGCTTGATTATCTTTACGTCATATGCGGATCTCGTGAGATTAGTACAGTATTCGAAAAACCTAGCATTTTCTTTTTGTTCCTTGTTTGTGCCAAAATAGTTTTCCAATGGTTTTGTTTTCAAGGTTGATGCTATATTGTAAACATAATCCCCAAATCTATGTCTAAAATATGCATCAAATCCATATGATTTTGCAGCATACGAGTCTAGAATCTTGTCGTCATCTTCCATAACATCATGCAAAATTGATGATGTAATCTGTAATGTAGTAAGCAGCTTGTCTGTTTCTTGATAATGTTTTATCACATCAATCGTTACGGGCCAAATGTGAGTTTCTAAAAAGGAGGATTTTCTATCTTCTCTTTTTACATCGGCATGAACTTCTTCGGCTAATTCTATTGCACTCTCTACAAAACTATCTATTCTAATCTTGGCATCATTTTCAAGGATATTCAAAAGGTCTTCTTTTGTGGCAGATTGAGCACTCATGTTAATTATATCACGGCATCATTGAAAAACTTGATCTTACAAATTTTGGTGGCATAAAATGGTAAACTATGACAATTGATGGCCACAGAATGTTTTATTTAATTTAAATATCAAAAAAACACTTCAAAATCATGCCAATAGCAGAAAATTTTCCTGAAGGTCTAAAACCAATTGGAAAAATTACGCACTCAGATGGAGAACATTTCCATTGGGTTTGGGGCCCTGGTAGATCAGATGGTGATGCATCCAAAGACGAGAATGTAAAAAAAGCATATGCTGCGCGAGGAGAACAACAAGTACCACTTGGGGTCAGTGGAACTGCAGTAGCTGTTGATTGGGACTCTTGTGTTGCAGATGGAGCTTGTATTGAAGCATGCCCCGTACAGGTATTTCAGTGGTATCGAACTGAGAAAGACATTCCAGCTGAAAAGTGCAGAGGAGAGACATTTGAAGGAACGGGAAGCAGGATTAAAGATGAGCGTAAAGACTATACTGACAAGGCAGATCCAATTTTAGAACACGACTGCATATGGTGCATGGCATGTGTATCCGTTTGCCCGCCTCAAGCCATCAAAGTAGACCAAGGAAATATGGAAGCACATGAGAATGCATTGATGTCATAGTAATGTTAACTAATGTCGAGAAGACAAATTAAATTAATGTATCATAGAATAATCACCTCATCCTAATGCCTCCCTAATATGTCATAATTGAAACAATTTTACAAATACAAGATAGTTTTGTCATAAAGGATATTTGTATTGCTTTTTTTAAGCTGCACATTCTCCTTTTCCTGTAATTGTATGATATCTTGTATCACTACCATAGTCAGAATAAAAATCTGCATCTTCTGCCATTGTGGGAGGTGCTATCAGGGGTGATAAAATTGTCTTAAAATCATTTATAGTTTTTATTTCAGAATCTTCTTTTTCCTCAATAATTCTGTTAACCCAAGAAGATAACGTATCTTCAGATTTTTTGTTCTTTTTGAACAGTTCAATTATTTTCAATATCACTGGAATCACTCTTTTTGCAGGAATTCTCATACAATTTACACCCAACATGGTTTGCCCGTCTGAGCGTCCGCCAAGAGACATCTGATAGTTAGGATACATGTCTTTTCCTACTCTTCCACCACCTCCATAGAATCCAATGGTGGCAATTTCATGTTGACCACAGGAGTTAGGGCAACCGCTAATCTTGATAGTAGAGTCATATAGATCCTCATCCTCATCTAGTTTCAACTCGAGAAATTTTCTCTGAATTTCTTTTGCCAGTCGGTGAGAGTTTGTCAATGCCAAGTTACACGAAGTGGTTCCTGAACAACCTACAGGGGATGCCATGGTGAGCGAACCTGATTTTGCAAGACCGGCATCAATTAATCTAGTATAGAGTCTTGGCAGATCTTGTTCGTTTACCCATCTGAGCACGATTCCTTGGGAAAAACTATTTCTTGCAAAACCCTCAGCAGAAAATTCTTGACAGATATCTGCCAAGGATGAAAGTTGATTCGAAGTAATGTCGCCTGCTTCCAAGTTTATGATGACACAATAATATCTATCTTGTTTTTGTTTTATAATACTGGTTTTACACCATCTGGAATAGCCGTCTGTATTTGGAGCACCACTTTCTTCTGAAATACTAATTGATTTTTTGATTTCAGTTGCAGAGTCATCAATATCCAGTTTTACAATTATTGACTGCGTTGCACGCATAACGGCTCTTTCTTTCAGTATTGTGTTTTGAAAGTTCTCCCAACCCATTTCATCTACCAGATATCTCATTCTGTTTCTTGCCAAATTTTTTCTGTTTCCAAGTCGGTCAAATATACGAATTACCGCAATTGATGTATGCAGTAGGTCTTCTTCAGGAGTAAATTCCTCCAACTGATGACCTACAAAGGATTTGTTTCCCAAACCTCCCCCAAGGAATATCTTGAATCCGCGTTGGACACATCCATCAACTTCTCTTGTTTGTGGAATTAATCCCACATCAACCATTCTTGCCATTCCGTGTTTTTCACAGCACGTAAAATTGAATTTGAATTTCCTGGGGAGATTCTGACTTAATGGATTTCTTAAAAAGAATTTTGTGATGGCAAAAGCAAAAGGGGTTGCATCAAATGCCTCATTACTGCAAATTCCTGCAAGTGGACTGCACATTACGTTTCTAACAGAATTCCCACATGCTTCCCTGGAGGTCATTCCCACTTCAGCAAGACCCCGCATTACCTCTGAGACGTCTTCTAATACCACCCAATGCAGTTGAATACTCTGTCTTGTTGACACATGGGCACTTCCTATTGAGAATGATTCACTGAGTTGGGCAAGTTTTCTGAGTTGATGTGGATAAATCTGACCAGCTGGAG
>Ga0224497_10000237_pt1 | contig 41559 bp, 40 predicted proteins | sample SF_Jul11_sed_USG_4_FD_167970 | JGI IMG/M metagenome (GOLD analysis project Ga0224497, IMG submission 167970) | Sediment microbial communities from San Francisco Bay, California, United States - SF_Jul11_sed_USGS_13 | ecosystem: Environmental > Aquatic > Marine > Sediment | place: USA...
AAGTGTCAATCTCCGAAATTGGCGTGTTGCAGAACACGATTGCCGATGAGTGAAGCGACAGCATGTTCAAACACCTTCACATAGTCGCCTGTTCGCCACGCAGCGGCACCACCCTCTTGCACGAGGCTATGGTGACGTGCTTCAGGATCGACAAGCATTACGATCATGAGGTCCGATTCAATCTCGTGTCCGCCGAGGATGGCCAGATTCTGCTGACCAAACGACCCAAGGACACGATGTATGTGCGGGCGGTCCTAGAGAGTGATCCGGAGTTCTACGTTATCTATATGATTCGCGACCCGCGCGATGTCATCGTCAGTCGCCATGGCAAGAACAAGAGTATTTACTACTCCAATATTCGCTTGTGGCGGCAGATGCACGGCTACGCCAGGCGACTGTATGGCCACGAACGTTTTCTCGAGGTTCGTTACGAGGATTTCGTACGTGATCCCGATGCGACGCAGCAGAGGATTGCGGAAAAATTCCCCTGGCTGGAAAAAAATCACGCCTTTTCCGAGTATCACGAGTACGCAAGCGTGTCAGAAAAATCGATTACGGCCATGCACAGTGTTCGCCCCATCGCGCCGACCAGCGTCGGCGTCTGGACGCAGCATCCGGAAAGGATAAAAGGACAGCAGGAGATTCACGGCTCTTTGACACCGGACCTGATCGAATGTGGCTATGAAGCGACGGCCGATTGGGAGCAGGTGCTCGAGTCGGTGACGCCCGATTTTTCCAGGAGCCGTTACCCCGAGAAACTGTACTTCTGGTCCCGAATTTCCCAACATATCAATGCGCTGCGCAAGATCGCGATGTATCGTCGCCTGCGACGGTCGGCATGAAGTCAACCGGAGTTATCGATGTCAGGGTTCCGTGAGTCGGTCGTCAGTCTGTTCTATCGGGTCGCTGTATCGGGCGCGTTGCCGGTCTCGTGGTTTCGTGACGTCGATCCGTCAACCGTCGAGAAGGCTAAGAAGACCGGCAAGCTCAAGCTCGAGATCGTCAGTCACTGCTGGCGCTACGGTCACTTTCTGACGTATCAGCTCAGCTCGCTTGTCAATCACCGCACCGAGAAGCTCGATATCACGATGACCGTGTTCCACGTGCCCGACGATGAAATCGTTACCCGGGTGCTCGACTACTTCGGCCGTATGGACGTCCCGGGTGTGACCTGGAACTGGCAGTCGCTGCCAAAAGAAAAGCTTTTCCGCCGCAGTATTGGCCGAAACCTGGCCGCAAAGGAAACCGAGGCGGACTGGATCTGGTTCACAGACGCCGACATCATCTTTCACGAGAACTGTCTCGATACCCTGGCCGATCTGCTGCAAGGTCGCGACGACGGCCTCGTGCATCCGAACATCGGGTTGGGCACGTCGCTGTTGCCCGAAGATGATGCCATTCTCGAAAAAGGCCGCGAAGGCCCGAATCTACTCGAGATTCCGATTGACCGGTTCAAGCCGTATGGCGGGCCGCGCAAGAAGGCCAAAGGGCCTCACCAGATCACACACGGCGACATCGCGCGTGCCTGTGGCTACTGCGATTCGATTAAACACTATCAGACGCCAGCTGAGCGTTGGATGAAGACTTACGAGGACAGGGCGTTCCGGTGGTTAATCGGCACGCACGGCACGCCTCTCGACATTCCCAACGTGTGCCAGATTCGGCACATCGTCAAAGGTCGTTACAAGAAGGATTCTTTTTTCACGAAAATTCGCAAGTTTATCCGCAAGAGCCAGGACGACTAGGTCTTCAACAGCTTTTTGAGGAAATTTTTTATGCTGCGCGAGAGGCTCGCCTTGTTCGCATGCGGGAACGGCTTGTCCGGAATGTCGTGTCCAAGAAATGAACACAATTTGTCCCAGCCATCGCCTTTCGGCAAGTCAAAGATGAGCAAATCGTCGGGGCGGTCCTTGAAGTACTCCAGAACTTCACGGTTGTGGCGTTTATAGCGGGCGATGTAAGTCTCTTCATTACCTTCCGGGCAACCCGCGTCCTCGCCATAGATCCAACGCCGCATCGGTGTTTCGGTGCGTGCAAAGTCTCTGACCTGACTGCGAATCCACTCCTTGGACGGCCTGCGTGTCAGTATGAATTTGCTGCCGGGGAACCGCTCGTCGAGTTCCTTGTAAAGAATCGGCCAGGGGTTGTCTTCGAACGCGTCAAAGTTTTTGACCTTCGCGTACGCCATCTCGTGCACCTTGTCTGCGATAGCGGGATCTTTTGTGCCGAATGAACCCGTGACGCGATAGCCGAGCTGCTCGAGCGCACGTTCGAGACTCGTCGTGCCGGTCTTGTGAAAACCGATGCAGAATACCTTGGGTTTCATGGGAGAGTTCCGATCCGCAACTAGTCGGTAGAGTCGGCGACCGTCCCGTATTGGCCGTCACTAAACAGCAAAGGCCGGCCGCCGTTAGAGCAATGCTTCTCGACCTCGCCGATAATAATGTAATGGTCGCCGCACTCGAGCACCGCGCGCGTGCGGCACTCGAAACATGCGATGGTGCCGGGAAAAATGGGCACGCCCCTGTCCGACAGTTCGAACTCAATGCCAGCGAACAGCGTATGGTCCGACAATGCGAAATGCGCTGACAGCGATTGCTGCTCGGCGTTCAGGACATTGATCGCGAAATATTCCGCGTCCAGATAGGCCTGCAGCGAATTCGACACTTTCGCGATATTCCACAACACGAGCGGCGGCTCGAGGGATACTGAGCTGAAGCTGTTGGCCGTAATGCCACAGGGGCCCTCGCTGCCCTGGCAGGTCACGATGGTCACGCCCGTGGCGAACCGGCTCAGCGATTGACGTAGTTCCAAAGGCATTAGAGCAGGGCCATTGCCGGTTTCGCTTGTTTTGGTCTTGTTTTTCATTAATATCTAAATTATTAATATATTAACTATCTTGTCTGCTCATGGCCATTGATCAATTCAGCCGCTCTTTGCCGATGATGCTGCACCGCACGCTGGACGCAGTTATGCCTAGGTTTCGGAAGATATTCAATGACTTTGGACTCACCGAGCCACAGGGGCGGGTGCTGCGGGTGCTCTGGGAACGCGAAGACATCGCGCTGGGGGACCTGGCGAAGCTGACGTTGATCGCAACGCCTAGCCTCGTCGGCATCGTCGATCGCCTGAGCTCGATGGCGCTTGTGGCACGCAAACGCTCCGAGCAAGATCGCCGCGTCGTGTATGTCGTCGCAACCGACAAAGGCCGCACGATGCAGGCTGAGATCATGCCGAAGGTGGCGATTGCCTACGCGAGCCTGAAACAGTCGGTCGATGCACAGTTGTGGAGCCAGGTCCTCGATGGGTTGCAGCAGATTGCGACTGTCGCTGACGCGGCGAAGCATGATGGCTAAGCTATGCTATCCGAATCCCGGTTAGTGAATTCGAGCGAGATTTGATGATGTTGTCGGCGTTACGCCTGGTCCTCGTTGCATGCATGATGCTCGCGCAGAATGCCCATGCGCATGGCGGCGTCGTAGAGGAAGAAGACCTATGCGTCATAAAGGTCAATTACCTGCGTGGTCACTTCAAGATCTATCAGCCGCTGACCGATGGACACAAAGAATTTTGCGAGGACCTGCCGAATGCGACGGAGAGCGTTTTCGTCATGGAATACCTGCACGATGGTCTCGCGAACGCCTCCGTGGACTTCCGCATAATTCGGGATGTAACCGGCAAAGGCCGCTTTGCTCGCTGGGAGGACATCGCTGCGCTCGAAGATTTGGATAGTGCGACGGTCTTCTATCAAGCGCCGGCCATAGAGCCTGATGTCTTGACCGTGATTCATGACTTTGCTGAAGATGGGAATTACATTGGTATTGTGACGGCCAACGTCGATGGCGCCGAGCAGATCTACCGCGCAGTCTTCCCGTTCGAGGTCGGATTTATCGGGCTGGGCTATTGGCCAGTGTTCATCGTGCTCCTGATCGCGATTCAGATTCAGTATCTGATAATGAGTGGCCGTATCGCGCGTTGGCGCAACCAACGCAAAGTACCGGGGCCGAAAGCGAAAATCGTAACGCTCTTGATCGTCATCTTTGTGCCGATGTTGTCGATGAACGATGCGGACGCCGAGAGCGGACAAGAGTGGGTTTCCGAACGAGCCATTTATCAGCTCAGGTTCGAAAGTTCGCTCGAGCCCATCGAAATCAATCAAATGCATTCCTGGTTGCTGTATGTGAGCGCTGACGGCAAGCCGGTCAGCGGGGCGACAATATCGGTTGTTGGCGGCATGCCCGCGCACGACCATGGATTGCCGACGCGGCCGCGCATCACCGAGGAATTGGGTCAGGGTGCTTATCGACTCGAAGGCATGCGTTTTCATATGAGCGGCGTCTGGGAGGTGTCGATCAACATCGAGGCCAACGGCAAGACCGACACCGTAGTTATTGCGTTGACGGTGTGAGCACAATCGAGGCAAAAACCCGCGTCGTGATCGCATCGCTCGTCGTCATTGCGGTTGTTCTGGCAGCGGCGGGGTTGCTGCAATACCGGTCGGCGAATCCGCAGCCATGGACCGAGGCGGAAGTCGCGATACTGCGCTCGCTGTGGATAGGCAGCCTGCCGCCTTTGCCGGCCGACCCGACCAACGCCGTGGCCGATAACCCGACGGCGGCCGAGTTCGGTCACCGGCTGTTCTTCGATCCGCGACTGAGCGGCACAGGCGGAATCTCCTGCTCGACGTGCCATCAACCGATACGGCGGTTTACCGACGGGCTCGCGAAGGGCCAGGCGATCGGCACGTCGAAGCGTAATACGCGCAGTATCGTCGGTGTAGCCTATAGCCCGTGGCTTTACTGGGACGGCCGGCGCGATAGTTTGTGGTCACAAGCCCTGTCGCCGCTCGAAGATCCCGTCGAGCATGGTGGCAATCGCGAGCAGTATGCGCAGTTCGTCGCGGCCGATCCGACGTATCGCGCCAGCTACGAATCAGTATTCGGCGAGTTTCCGAACCTTGCGAAGGGTGACGCGGTCAGCCGGGTATTCTCTAACATCGGCAAAGCGATCGCTGCTTATGAACGCCTGCTGCTGCCGGGACCGTCGCGGTTCGATGCCTACGTCGATGCAGTGATGGCCGGCGATGTAGCGGCGCAGCGGTCTGCTTTTTCGGCCGATGAAATAAACGGACTGAGGTTGTTCATTGGCGAAGCCGCATGCACCCAATGTCATAACGGGCCGCTGTTTACGAATCATGAGTTTCACAACACGGGCGTGTTGGCGTTTCCGGGCGAGGTCCCGGACAAAGGGCGAGTCCTGGGCGCACGCGAGGTGCTGTCCGATCCGTTCAATTGTCTGGGCAATTACAGCGATGATGTTGACAAGAACTGCGCAGAGCTCGAATTCGCACGAACCGGCCCTGAACTCATCGGCGCAATGCGCACTCCGTCATTGCGCAACCTCGAAAATACGGGTCCTTTCATGCATAAGGGGCAACTGACGTCGCTAGCCGAAGTGCTCCGCCATTACAACGACGCACCACCGTCGATGATTGGACACAGCGAGGCAAAACCGTTGCAGCTCAACAAGCGCGAGCTGCGTCAGCTCGAAGCGTTCCTCGAGACCCTGGCCGCGCCGCTCGCCACTGCCGAGAAGTGGTTAGCTCCGCCAGCAACCAACGTTGCGACCAATACCAACGAGGAATAGCAGCGCGATCAGTGGCAACGCGAATCCACCACCGCCCCCGGAGCCGGGACGCCACTCGACCTGAGCGCGCTGTCCGCTCTCGACTTCTTCGCGAAAACCCTCCAGTTCCTTGTCGAGATTGACGATCATGTCGTCGGTGGCGGCCACAAATCCGGCACTGCGCAATTTGCGCAGGTCCTGTTTGTTGTCCATCAGCGTCGCGTTGCGCTGATCATTGTGTGTGCCTGGCGCGCGGAATAGCAGTTTGGCAGTCTCAACATCGAATACGGCTGTATCGATCATTGTCTGGACTTCATTGGTGTTGCCCTTGACGACCAAGGCACCGACGATGGTCCAGTACAGCAGCGCGCTATCACGCTCGCCAGAGAAGGAAATCTGGTCATAGGACACGAGCGCCATGACGTCGACACCATACAGTGCGGCAACCTGGCGCATGCCCTGAACCCCTCGTGCAGAGCGCATGTAGGTGTCCGGAATCGCGTCAATGGACTGTACATAGTCCCGATCGCGGAACGCATCGGCAACGTGCTCCATCAGCTCCTGCTTCTCGGCGGCCGAAATGTCCTCGCTGTTTGGCGACGGGACAAACGCGATACCGACGCGAAGCGGCAGATTCAGATAAGGCAGGCGCTCATCAACGGCAGGTGGCCTCTCGCCATTCGGATACAGAAAATCCACGAGGCTGCTCGAGGCACCCTCGCGTGTCTTCTCGTACCCAGGGCCCATCCACAGGGACGTACAGCCGGAAATAAGTACCAGTATCAGCGTCACTGTCAGGATTTGAATTCTCATGTCTGTCCTCCAATAGGCTGCTCATCTAGTAGTACTAGCAAAGACGTGAAGCCGGCTCGCCCAGATTCAGCTGCAGCGTTCTCTCGAGGAAATCGCGCAACGCAGGCAACGTGCCCCGATCGATGACATTCAATGCGGGCAGTCCTGCAAGCTTCCTGACGAGATCGACAGCTGCCGATGTGTTGGCAGCCGGTCCGGCTACGAGGTCCGGCGTTATTCCAAAGGCCTGCCGGACGCCGACAACTGCGTAAGGATCTGATGCACACAGTATCGTGCAGCAGATCGTGTCGCCCAGTTCGTCGATCGCGGCGTCGCCATTGTAGGGTTCAAGTGGTGACGCACCTGCTTCGGCGACCAGAAAGTCCGGTTTCAGATCATTGATGCGGCTCAGCAGAGGCCTGATCGCTTGACGAAACTCGTCCGGCGGCACAACCGTGGACGGCAGGCCCACGTCAACGAAGTCGAAAATCGTGTTCGCGCCGGCTCGCTTGAAGCTAGCGATATCGCGGTAGCGACCGGCCCCTGTAAGCTTGGCGCCGACAACCCTGTAGCCTGCCGATGACAGCAGCTTGCATACCCGCCGTCCGGTTACGGTCTTGCCGGCCGACATCGAGGTGCCGACGAGCAAGATTGTCGGTATCGAGAACTTCGAGGGTTTTGCGCGAATGGCAAACTGGCGCATCGTGACTTTGTTGCCGTCCCTGACAATGTGGCCACGGTAGACGAGCGACATCGGACTCGGCAGCGTGCATGCGAAAGAAGTGAACCAGCCGAACAAGCCTGCGGCCGTTAGCGCATGCATCCGGCCATTCCTGACGTCTTTGTAGCTGCCAACGCCCTCGAGGGTCGCCGCGCGCTCGCCCAGCGCACCGACAATCTCGTCGCCGGGCCGCACGGGTAGCATCGCGCCGGAACAGCTCTCAACCACGTATAGCTCGGATGCCGGGCCAGCAACCTCTGCCTGCACGTAGTCGCCGCTTGCCCAATCCTCGTGCCGCAGCGCGCGAACGTCATAGGGATTCGTCTCGAAGTCTGCAATGCGCGCGAGCGAAGCGAGAAAAGTCTGTGTCATGCGGTTTTTCCGTGCGACTCCTGCGCCAGAGGCGGTGCGCGCAACAACATCGCCAGCAATGCCGCGCGCTCGAGCGTCTTGTCGATATACAGGAACTCATGCTTCGCGTGGGCGCCGTGCCCGACCGGCCCAAGCCCGTCAAGCGTTGCGGTGAACTGACTGGTCGTATTGCCGTCCGAACCGCCGCCGGCTCTGGCCTGACTCAGCTGCAGGCCGAGTTGCTCGCCAATTTGCTGCGCCTGTTGCCAAAGCGCCTGATTGCGCGGCGTCGCCTCCATTGAGGGTCTGCCAATCGCGCCCTCGATGCGCAGTCGCACGCCCGGTACCTGCGGTTGCATGCTGTGAATGAGTTTCTCTATCCTCTCACCGTCCGCGAGCGTGGGAACACGAACGTCGACCACTGCTGAACTATGCGGTGCGACAACATTGGGCTGAATACCGCCGTCAACGGTACCGACGTTGATAGTTACGCCTTTCTCGGCATCGTTCATGGCGAACAGCTTCTGAATTACGTGCGAAAGTTCAAGAATTGCGCTTGCGCCGGACTCCGGGTCGAGCCCGGCGTGCGCAGCTTTGCCGTACACCGTTATAGTGAAGCGCCCGATACCTTTACGCTCCGTCTTGATGCTGCCTTCATCTCCCATCGACGGTTCGAGAACAAAAGCGCGCTCGGCGCAACGGGCGAGCATGCGCACATAGCGGGTCGACGTGCGGCTGCCGATCTCTTCATCGGCGTTGACGAAGATGACTGGCAACAATGGCAGCTCGATTCCGAGGTGCCCGACGGCTTTCAGCGCCAGCACGATTTGCGCCAGCCCGCCTTTCATGTCGAATACGCCCGGACCACGCACGACGTTGTCGTCGACTTCGAAGGGCCGTTCGCTGATTGTGCCGATCGGCCAGACGGTGTCGTAATGGCCGAGGAGCAGCTGGTTGCGCACGCCGTCAGTTTTTTCGCCCGGTCGTGCATACACATGCCGCGGGCCATCTGATGCGCCGACTTCACGGACGACGAAGCCGAGCTCGCTCAGCGCCGCCATCAAAACATGTCGTGTCGGAGTATGCAGAGCCGGATGTGATGATGGTGATTCGGCTTCGACCAGGCGCTGTAACAAATCAATCAGGAAATTATCCTGGTTGCGGCAGTAATCCAGAATCTGATCAGCCAGTGAGCCATTCACATTGGTACTACTTTTTCATATCAGCAGGGAACGGAAAAGCGTTTGATCGCTCAATCGCGGCAAATCGGCCCGGCGCCAGATAAGCGAACAACGGTGAGTCATGAATAGTTTCCTGGTCGTCAATGTCACGATGGCGGATGAAGTCGACGTCGGCATAGGCGGCGACAATTTCACCGGTAATCAGACAGTTCTCACCGAAGCCGTCGACGGATTTGAAATGGCGGCACTCGAAATACAGATATGCTTCATCGATGAACGCGGCGTTGATCTGCTGTGCCGGGAACGTCGTGAAATACTCGAGAATAGGCTTATGGCCTTCCAGTCTCGGTGAAGCAGCGAGGCTCGAATAAAGCACCTGCGACGGTTTCGGATAGCTCACCGTGAATTCTCCCGTGCGCTCGATGTTACTGCACGTTGAGTGGTGCGGTGAACATACAAATCCGAAGTAGTTTTGCCAGCCCATCGGCGTAACCATATGTTTGGGCGCAAGATCGGTGGCGCCGTCAGGGTCCGTGGTGCCGATCAGGACAAGCGGAGCGACGGTGAAAAATCGATCCCAGACCGGCGCGCTCGTATCGATTTCGACAAGATGGTGTTTATCAGGTGGTGCGGGCACGGCGACACCTCCACATTTTGAGTTCACTACCAACCTACGCCGCTGATTTTTGGCTGAGAATAAGTAATTGCCACGCCGTGTTAAGGGGTTGTTCGCGCGTCACGGCAGCTCGCGGCCATCGCGTCGGCGAGAGTGCCTGTGCTATCGTAAACGCTTGCAACTAACTGATTTCACATAGTGGAATTCGCACCATGCACGAAAATCGCCGAAGCGTTGAAGAACTGATTGTGAGTCACAAGCCCGGTTATGCGCTTGATCAACGGTTCTACACGGATCCGGAAGTCTACGCTCTCGAAATCGAGCGCGTGGTCTCGCGAAACTGGATCGTAGCGGGTCATCAATCCGAGCTGCCGCAACCCGGCGATTTCAAGGTACTCAACGTCGCTAACGATTCCGCGATCATCGTGCGCGGCAGCGATGGCGAGCTGAAAGCATTCGCCAACGTGTGCCGCCATCGTGGCTCGCTCGTATGCCTCGAGGCCGCGGGCAACGCACGCAAGTTTAGCTGCCCATACCACGGATGGATGTACGACATCGACGGTAATCTGACGGCGGCGCGGAGTATGCCCGAGGATTTCGACAATTCGCAATATGCGCTTAACAGGGTGTCTCTGGACACGCTAGGCGGCTTGATGCTGGTGTGCTTCTCGGACAATCCGCCGCGGCTCGACGGGGCGAAGCGTGATCTCGCCGAGCCGCTGGCTATATTCGATTTCGAGAATCTCAAGGTTGCCGCGCACAAGGATTACGCGATACCGGCAAACTGGAAGCTCGCGATCGAGAATTACCAGGAGTGTTATCACTGCGCAACGGCTCACCCCGAGTACGCTCAGATGCACACGCTCATGGTCGACCGCAGGAAACGTGAACCGTTGCAAAAAAACATGCTCGGAAGAATGGAGGACTGCGGCATCAGAAAGATCGAGATCGACAAGATCGATCTGAACGCACCACCGGGTGAAATGGGTTACGGCTACAGCCGCACAGCTTTGTTCGAGGGTTATTTGACCGGCAGCAAGGGCGGCAAGCCGGTCGCACCGCTACTTGGCGACATCAAGGACTACGATGGTGGCGGCTCCGACTTCGTTATTGGCGCGTTTTCGTTCCTGCTGGTCTACAGCGATCATGCCGTGGTTTACGTGTTTACGCCGGTGGATATGCACAATTGCAAATGCGATATCTACTGGCTCGTCCGAAAAGGTGCCGAAGAGGGCAAGGACTACGATGTCGACGAGTTGATCTGGCTGTGGGACGTGACAACCGAGGCTGACAAGACCATCATCGTCAACAACTGGAAGGGCGTGCAGTCACGCTATTACAAGCCCGGACCATTCTCCGGCATGGAAAGCGCCGAGCAAATGTGGACCGAGTGGATTGTTCAGGAACTTGCGCGGGGCTGAGTCTTTCGCGTCACGATCCACGCGATCAGCAAAGTGACGCTAACGACCAGGATGATCAGCGACGCCAGGGCATTGATGTCGGGCGTGACGCCCAGCTTCACTTTCGAGAAGATATACATAGGTAGTGTGCTGCTGCCGGGGCCGGACACGAAACTCGCGATGACCAGATCATCGAGCGACAGCGTGAACGCCAGCAACCATCCTGAAATCATCGCGGGCGCGATCAGCGGCAAAGTGATATCAAAGACCACGCGTAACGGCCGACAGCCGAGATCCATTGCAGCTTCCTCGAGTGACTCGTCCATGGCTGTCAGCCTCGAGCGTACGATAACCGCCACATAAGCCATTGCGAAAGTCGTGTGCGCGATCGTGATCGTCGCAAATCCACGCTGGCCGGGCCAGCCGAAGAGTTGCTGCATGCTCACGAACAGCAACAACAGGGACAGTCCCGTGATGACTTCAGGCATTACGAGCGGGGAGGTGATCATTCCCGAAAAAAGCGCGCGACCTCGAAAGCGGCCGAAGCGGACGAGAATGAGTCCCGCCATGGTACCGAAGATCGTTGCCAGCGTTGCCGATGAGGCAGCGATTCGCAGGCTCAGGAACAGCGCGTCGAGAATTTGTTCATTGCGAAACAACTCGCCGTACCAGCGTGTTGAGAAGCCTCCCCAGACCGTCGCCAGTTTCGAGTCATTGAACGAATAGAAAACGACCGAGATAAGTGGAATGTAAAGAAACGCATAGCCGAATACGAGAATCGAAATAATTAACCGCGACTGCTTCTTCATTGCTGCGCGTCGATTTCACGGGCCTGATTGCGCTGCATGAAAACGATGGGTGCAACGAGCAGAAGCAACAACATGATGGTAACTGCGGAGGCCAGCGGCCAGTCGCGGTTGACGAAAAACTCGTCGAACAGCACTCGCCCGATAAGCAGCGACTCCGGCCCGCCGAGCAGATAGGGAACGACATACTCGCCCATCGCGGGTATGAATACGAGCAGGCAGCCGGCGATGACGCCAGCTCGCGCCAACGGCCAGGTGACATCCCAGAACGCTTCGGTTCGTGACGCACCAAGATCCTGCGCGGCTTCTATGAGATCGATATCCATACGTTCGAGTGTCGCGTAGAGCGGTAGAACCATGAATGGCAGATACGAATAGGTCAGTCCGATGAAAATCGCAAAGTCGGTGTATAAAAGCCGAACAGGTTGATCGATCACGCCGAGCCAAATCAGCATGTTATTTATGACGCCGTAGTTGTTGAGCAAACCCATCCAGGCGTAGACCCGGAGCAGAAACGAAATCCAGAACGGCAGGATAATCAGGAGCAACAACACGCCGCGGGTCGATGGAGCTGAACGCGCAATGCCGAAAGCCATTGGAAAGCCGAGGGCCAGACAGAGGATCGTGGCTGCGGTCGCCATAACGATTGACTTCAGGTAGGTGACGGCATACAGCTTATCGGTTAGCAGAAACAAGAAGTTGTCCGCCGTGATCGACAAGCTACCTTGCTCGTCAAATGTCGGCGTAAACGGAGGTTGTGCAATGACGGGATCGGCGAGGCTGATCTTGAGGATGATTGCGAACGGCAGCAAAAAGAACACGAGCAACCACAGGTATGGTACCGCGATCGTTACGCGTTCCCACCAGTCTCGCTGTTTTACCGCTGCCACAGTGATGCCCTAGTCTCGGAGTACTACGGCGCTTCGCGGCCGCCACGAAACCCAGATTTCGTCTTCCCATTCGACAAACCGTTTCGCGGAACGCTGGCGGTTCTGGCTGCTAACCTGAATCACTTTTCCGGACGAGAGGCGGACACGGTATAGCGACAGGTTGCCGAAGTAACCAAGGTCATCGACGACACCGCGTACTTTTATGTCATCCGCGTTCTCGGGCTCATCACGACTGATGAATATCTTCTCCGGTCGAACGGCGATACAGACGTGTTGTCCGACTTCAACAGCATGGTCGCCCAGTGCGTGCAGGTTGGTACCGGCTTCCGCGGAGTTTACGATGATCGTCTCATCACCGAGCTGCGTTACCGTGCCTTCGAACATATTGATCGTACCGATAAAATCGGCAACGAATCGGCTTGTCGGATACTCGTAGATTTCCTTTGGCTCCCCTACCTGCAGGAAACAGCCTTTTTCCATGACAGCAATTCGCGATGACAACGTCATAGCCTCTTCCTGATCGTGGGTTACGACGATAAACGTGACGCCAAGCTGATCCTGGATGGCCATGAGCTCGAACTGTGTGTGCTCGCGCAACTTTTTGTCCAGGGCGGCCAGCGGTTCGTCGAGAAGCAGTACCTTGGGACGCTTTATCAATGCTCTGGCCAATGCAACCCGCTGGCGCTGTCCACCCGAGAGTTGCTCGGGCTTACGCTTGCGAAATTCGCCGAGTTTCACGAGGTTGATGACGTCGTCGACTCGCGCCGTGACTTCCGGGCGGGCGACCCGGTCTTTGCGCAAGCCGTAGGCGATGTTGTCCTCGACCGTCATGTGCGGAAAGATCGCGTAGGATTGAAACATCATGTTGACCGGACGTTCATACGGTGGCAGATGTGTGATATCGACACCGTCGATCTCGATCGTTCCTGCGGTTGGCGTCTCGAAACCGGCCATTATTCTGAGCAATGTCGATTTGCCACAGCCCGAGCCGCCGAGTATCGAAAACAGTTCACCGCGTCCGATATCGAGATTGACGTTGTCGACGGCTACGAAGTCGCCAAACAGCTTGCTTACGCCGCGAATTCGAATAAAGTCTTTCTGTTTCTCGCTCAAGGTCGCATCGCTCCGATAGCCGTAATCAAATGCCGCTTTTCGCGCGCGCAAATGCGCGCGTGCGGGGGCGCTCCCGTTTGGGATCGACTGTCTCTATCGGATACAGGATTTCCCAGACCGCTTCGTCGGGAAAGATTGCGGGATTTTCGAGCAACTCGGGCGCCATTAGCTGCCAGGATGCGGCGTTCGCATTGGCATAGTTCGAGTGGCCCGCGTTGGCAGCCGCAATATCCGGACGCAGTAAAAAATTCAGGAACAAATAAGCAGTATCCTTGTTCGGGGCGTCGCTTGGGATATACAGGCCGTCGACCCAGAGCCCTGAACCTTCCTTGGGCGCCGTGTAGCGTAACTCGATGTCGATGCCGGCCTCTTTCGCGCGTGCGGCGGCTTGCGCATAGTCTCCAGACCAGCTCATTGCGACGCAGACTTCCTTGTTCGGCAAGTCGGAAATCATCTTCTGGTTGCTGAAATACCGGATATAAGGCTTCACGAGTTTTATCTGCGCTTCGGCTTTGGCCAGGCTGTCGTCGTCCACGGCGTTTGGATTCAGGCCGAGATAGGCAAGCACCATCGGAAACAGGTCGGTCGGGCCATCGAGTAGCGAGACGCCACAGTCGGCGAGTTTTGACACGACATTGGGGTCAAATAGAACGTCACTGCTGTCCATCGGGTGGTCCGGCAGACGTTCGCGGACCAGTTCGACATTCCATGCGTAGCCGGTGGAGCCCCAGTGGTACGGAACGTTGTACTCGCGCACCGGCGCATATTCAATTCTGCGCATCGTCTCGGCGTCCAGGTAGCGAATGTTGTCGAGCCGGGAAAAGTCGAGTTTCTCGAACACGCCGATTGGCGCCAGTCGTGACGAGAATTGATTGCTGTGTACGACGACATCATAGCCACTGTTGCCCGCGAGCAGCTTGACGTCCACGACCTCCGACGAGTCATAGATGTCGTAGTTGACCTCGATGCCGTACTCGGCCTCGAACTTTTTGACCGTATCCGGCGCTATGTAATCGGCCCAGTTGTAAACGTTGACGACGTTCTGGCTGCTGCCGCCGGATTCTCCGTCATCGCCACAAGCACCGAGCAGCAGCATTGCTGAAAGCAGGCCGGCGATACAGTTGCTTGGAGCGGTTCTTGTCATACGGCCTGATTGCATCACCAATGAGGCCCGCTGACAATTACATATCGTCGAGGCCGCGTTTCAAAAGGGATCGGGCGATGATCAGACGTTGGATTTCGCTCGTTCCTTCCCAGATTCGGTCGACGCGCAGCTCGCGGAAGAATCTCTCAGCGACGTTTTCGCGCATGTAGCCACGGCCACCAAAGATTTGCACGGCGCGATCGGCGACGCGATTGGCCATTTCCGAAACGTAAAGTTTAACCATGGAACAGCGGCTATGCAGCGTTTTGACCTTCTCGCCACGGTCGCAGGCGCGCGCCGCTTCATAAGTCATCAGTCTCGATGCATAGAGTTCGGTAGCACTATCGGCCAACATGAATTGGATTGCCTGTTTCTCGCTCAACGGCGCGCCGTCGACGATGCGCCCGTTCGCAAAAGCCATGGCTTCTTCGATAAGCCGCGCGGCCGCACCGCAGCTGCGGGCGCCAATCATCAGCCGTTCGTGGCGAAACCAGCTGTGGGTGTACGCCATGCCGTCGTCGCTGTCGCCAACACGTTGCGATGCGGGCACACGCACGTTGTTGAATCGGTAGGTCGGATGATGCGCGGCGTAGGTGTGGCTGAATTTCGGCGTTGCTGTGATTTCAATGCCGGGGGTGCCTTGATCGACCAGAAACAAAGCGGCGACATTCTCGTCAGGGACTTGCGCCTGGAACCAGAAGAAATCGGCAAGGTTGCCGCTGGTGACGTACCATTTCTCGCCATTGAGAATATAGTCGTCGCCCGACATTGTGGCGGTGGCTTCGAGGCCCGCGACGTCCGACCCTGGACCAGACTCTGTTATCGCGTAACAGTCTTTCAATTCGCCACGCATCATTGGCAGCACATAGCGCTTGATCTGTTCGTCGGTGCACGCGTCAAACATCCAGGACTGCGGCTCGGAAAAACACCAGGACAAGGCGTTTGTGACGCGGCCCAGCTGTTCCCAGATCGCGACCTGGTCTTCGAGCGTCAGTTCGAGGCCGCCGTGCGACTTCGGCACATCGATTGCCGAAAAGCCCAGTTCGATCGCACGCTTCTTGTTCCTTGCAGTGATCTCGGTTGGCAACACACCGTCGTTGAGTTCGGCCTCGACCTCATGCGGCTGCAGATACTCGTCCGCGTAGTCGCGCGCTTTTTTCTGCCACCCGATCGCGCTGTCGCTGAGTTCGATATTCACGATGCCCTCACTGTTCGAAGTGTTTGGGGAAAACGCTGCACAGGTAAGTCATGACGGCAGCCATTGCTTTATTTTTGTCCCAGGCCTGCGGGCTGATCAGGCACGACAACCACAATCCGTTCGTCATAGACGTCAATGCGTTCGCGGCGGCGGCCGGATCGACGCGTTTGTAGGCACCTTGCGCAACGAGTTCGGCGCAAAGGCCCGCAACGACGCTGTCGTAATGTCGGTCCCGCTCGTCACACATGCGCTGGTAGGTCGGACGCGACTTGACCTCACCCCAGAACGCGAACCAAACCGCGAGTTTTGGCCGGTTGCATATCGATGGTCGCAAGTCGAGCTCCATAAGCGCCACCAGCTTCTCGGCCGGCCCGGGGCCAGCCCGTTCCAGCGTTCTGTCGAACTTATCGCGGTATTCGTTGGCCAGCGTACGCAATGTTTCCTTAAGGAGGTTGTCCTTGCTTTCGAAGTGCAGATTGACGATGCCCTGCGACAGGCCTGCCTCTTTGGCGACGTCCGCAAGAGTCGTGCTGCCCATGCCTTTGCGCGCAATGCATTTCATCGTTGCGTCGATCAGCTGCTGGCGCCGCCGCTCGCGTGAGGCCGTGCGACGGGATTTGGTGAGTACTGTGGCAGGCATAAGAACGATCAGTATGGCATATTTTGAATGAATACTCATTCATTATTCTGGACCCGGAGGTGCCTTCGTGAGATGCTACGCGAACGTGGGAACACGGAGGATTTATGCGCTCTCTAAAGCGATCAAACCAACATTTCAAAAAAGCATCTACCAAGCTTCCCCTGGGAGTGTCGTCCAATTTTCGCTACTGGGGCGATGACAAGACTATTTATGCAAAGCGGGGCCGCGGCGGCCGCATCTGGGACATTGATGACAACGAATACATCGATTACCGGCTCGCCTACGGGCCCGTCATTCTCGGTTACGCGGATCCGCGCGTCGACGCGGCGGCTCGCGAGGGAATTGAGGTCGGCGGTGTCTTTGCGCTGTCGACCGAGCTGGAATACACGGTCGCCGAGAGGATTTGCAGGATGGTGCCAAGCGCCGAAAAAGTGCGGTTTTCGAATTCAGGCACCGAGGCGGTGATGGCGGCGCTGCGCGTCGCCCGCGCACACACGGGCAAGGACGGCCACATCGTACTGGAGGGCGGCTACCACGGTGTCTTTAGCGAGGTTATGTGGTACTCGGAGGTCGAAGACTGGGATCCAAAGGATGGCGACCCCGAGGTGCTGCCGTACGGCGATGGCGTGCCGAAAGTGACCAAACGCATGTTTCATACCGTGCCGCTCAATGACGTGAACGCGATAGAAGATCTGCTCCGGGAACATCATGACATTATCGGATCAATACTCATCGAGCCGATTATGGGCAACTGCTGCGGTATCGCGGCGGACATGCAATACATGCAGGATCTGCGTTACCTGTGTGATCGCTACAATGTGCTGCTGATTATCGATGAGGTTAAAACGGGTTTTCGCGTCGCGAAAGGCGGCGCGCAGGAGCTCTACGAAGTGCGCGCCGATCTGTGTACGTTTGCAAAGGCTCTGGGCAATGGTTATCCGATAGCCGCAGTTGCCGGCTCGGATGAAGTGATGAGCTGGATTGGTGACGACGTCGTGCACGGCGGCACATTTACCGGACACTCGGTCTCGCTGGCAGCAGCCAACAAGACGCTCGAAATTCTGGACGAAACGGATGCGCTCAAAGTCATCGAGCAATACGGAATACAGCTGAGGGAAGGACTGAGCCACATCCTCGGCGAGCGGGACATTCCGCACAGCTTTGCAGGACATCCGGCGATGCTTGGACTGTTTTTCGCCGATGAAACCCCAACCGACTATCGCTCCTGGGTCGATTCGGACTATGAGTTTTACGACGCACTGGCGCCGGTGTTGCATGACCAGGGTGTACTCGTCGAGCTGGATTCTCGGGAACCTTGGTTCATGTGTGAGGCCCACAGCAGAGATTGTCTCGATGAAACCCTGAATGCTTTCGAGCGGGCTGTCGATGTAACACTGCAAAAACTGAGTAACGCCGCATGAAAACCTATGACGCCATCATCGTTGGTGCCGGACACAATGGCCTGACGACGGCGGCCTTTCTGGCCAAGGCCGGGCTCGACGTCGTGTGCGTGGAGAAAAACGACTATATCGGCGGCGCGGCTGTCAGCCGCAACCTCTACGAAAACTGGATGTACTCGAACTGTTCGTACGTCTGCAGCCTGCTGCGACCAGAGATCTACCGTTCGCTGGAGCTGCACAAGCACGGCCTGCAGGTTACGCCCTACGGAGGATCGGTTACGTTCATGGAGAACGGCGACTACTTCGGCTCGTATCACGACCCGGAGGTTGCGTATCGCGAAATGGCGCGCTTCTCCCGTCACGATGCCGATTCTTATGAACGCTACTCCGCAGACACGATGCGCCAGTGCCGTTTCATTCGCGATTTTCTGCTGCGCACCCCGCCCGACCCGACCTCTTTCAAACTAAATGACATCAAGGAACTAATCGCGATCGGCAACAAGTTCCTGGAGATGGGCCAAGATCGCATGTACGAGACGATCCGTTTCTGGACGATGAGCGTTGCCGAGTATCTGGATGAGTACTTCGAGACCGACGTCATCAAGGCCGCGAGGTCGGGCAGCGGCATCATTGGCACGGCCCTTGGAATCCACTCACCAGGTACGGCCTACGTCCTCTTGCACCATTACATGGGCGACGTCGACGGCAATGTCGGTACTTGGGGCTTCGCGCGCGGCGGCATGGGCGCGGTTTCGAACTCGATCGCCGGCGCGTTCCAGGCTTACGGCGGTGAACTCCGCACGGAGGCCGGCGTCGACCAGATCATTGTCAAAAAAGGTAAGGCGACCGGTGTGGCGCTCGAGAACGGCGAGGAAATTGAAGGCCGCATCGTTGTGTCCGCGATGGACGTCAAGCGCACGTTCCTCAAATGCATGAACAAATCCGACCTTCCTGAATCGTTCTACAACCGCGTCGAGAATTTCAAGATTCGCGGCTCATCGGGCAAGCTCAACATCGCGCTCGACGGCATGCCGACATTTCCTGCGTTACCGGAGGGCAGTTCGCTGTACATCAGCGATATGCATTTCATCGACTCGATGGAACGCATGGAACGCGCCTACGACGACTGGAAGGATGGCACCTGGTCAAAAGACCCGTACGTCGATATGACCATTCCGACGGCGGTCGACCCGACGATGGCGCCGCCGGGCAAACACTTCATGAGCTGCTTCATCCAGTATTGTCCGCACAAACTCGAGGGCAGGGACTGGACGGACCCCGAGCGCGAGGAGTTCGCCAAGACCGTCATCGAGCAGATCGCAAACTACAGCCCCGACTTCAAGGAGCTGATCCTGCACTACGAAATTCGCACACCGCAGGACATCGAAGACCAGATCGGCATCACCGAGGGGAATATCTTCCATGGCGAGCTGACCATGGACCAGCTGTTGTTCAACCGGCCGGTGCCGGGCTATGCGCAGTACCGCGCGCCGGTGGCCGGCCTGTATATGTGCGGGTCCAGCGTGCATCCGGGCGGCGGCGTGATGGCCGCGCCGGGCGCAAACGCGGCGCGGGAAATTCTTGCGGATCTGAAGCGACCCAGCACCGTCCCAGAAAACTTTGGTGATGATTAACTGACATGACTGACCGATACGATGCAATTGTTGTAGGGGGTGGCCATAACGGCCTGGTATGCGCGGCACTGCTGGCGAAAGCGGGCAAGCAAGTGCTGGTTCTCGAGGCCAATGACCAGGTGGGCGGTGCGGCCGTGACACGGGAATTCATAGACGGCTTTGCCGTATCGGCGTGCGCACACTTGCTGTACCAGTTACAGCCGAGCGTGCGCAAGGACCTCAAACTGAGCCCGAAGCTGGCGGCCGAAAACATGACCACCGTCGTTCTCGACGAGAAGGGCGAGCATATCCGAATTCGGGGAAACTCCGTGCTCGGTGTCAGCGATGCCGACGCAGAAAGTTACCGCGGTTTCCACAAACGCATGACGCGTTTCGCGGATCTCCTGCGCACTTATCTGAACAAGTCTCCGCCGCGACTCGGCACGCATGATCGCAGAGATCTATCCACGCTGGGGCGTCTGGCTTTCGACGTTCGCAGACTCGGCAAAACACAGATGCGGGAATTTCTGCGGCTGATTGGCATGAATATTCATGACGAAGTGAACGAGCGCTTCGAGAGTTCGCTACTCAAAGGCGCGCTGAGCCTCGACGCGGTCCTTGGCACGCACCTGGGCCCGCGTTCGCCGAACACGATCATGACCTACCTGTATCGGCTTGCAGGCGATCATGGTCGCATTGCTTCGCCAACCGGCGGCATGGGCAGCATCAGCGACGAGCTCGCGCATGCCGCGCGGGAAGCGGGCGTCACAATTCGCACCGGCATGCCGGTAAGCCGCATTGTGATTGCCAATGGTCGGGTGTCCGGTGTCGAAACCGAGAGCGGCGAGCGATTCGATAGTATGACCGTCATTTCCAATGCCGACCCGAAACGAACCATCATAGACCTCGTCGGAGCGCGGCACGTAGAGACCGGCTTCACGCATCGCATTCATCACCTACGCATGCGCGGCAACGCCGCGAAGCTGCACCTGGCGCTTGACGAACTGCCGACGATTGATGGTTTGGAAAGAAAAGACTACGCCGAGCGGCTACTGATTGCGCCAGATGAGCACTACGTCGAACGGGCGTTCAATCCAGCCAAATACGGCGAAAGTTCGCCCGACCCGGTACTCGAAATTACAATTCCGAGCTTTCGCGACAGCAAACTCGCACCGCCAGGCAAACATGTGATGTCAGCGGTCGTGCAGTATGCGCCTTATGATCGCAAGGGCGGCTGGACCGATGCCGCGCGGCAGCAGTTCGAGTCTGCCACGATCAGGACGATCGAACGATATGCTCCCGATATTGCACAGCGCATTATCGCCAGCGAATTGCTGACGCCCGCCGACATCGAGCGGGAGTTCCATATTACCGGCGGGCACTGGCATCACGGCGAGCTGACGCTGGATCAATTCCTGTTTGTGCGACCTGTATGCAGCGCTGCGCAATACCGTATGCCCGTCGACGGTCTCTATCTGTGCGGCGCAGGAGCCCACCCGGGCGGCGGCGTGAGTGGTGCCGCCGGACGTAACGCCGCCAGAGCCATATTGCAGCGGGAGAAAGCAGCATGACGATTCAGGAAGTTCATCAAGGCCGGCTGCGCACGCCGTTTTTTTCGCGAATTTCGGCGCTGGACACCGTCAATCAGTGGCACGAATGGAAGGGCTATTCGAGCGCCGATACGCTTTACTGCGAGGACACAGAGTACTTCGCGATTCGCAACGCGACGGCCGTATTCGACCTGACGCCGATGACGAAGTACCGCATCACGGGACCGGAAACTGCGGCGTACATCAATCGTCTCGTTACGCGTGACATGGACAAAATCAAACCGGGCCGTGTTGCTTACGCGGTATGGTGTGACGATCGCGGCCAGGTAATCGACGACGGCACGATCTTCCATCTAAAAGAGGGCGAATACCGCCTGTGCTCACAGGAACGGCACTTCGCATGGCTGCAGGCGGCGGCGATCGGCTTTGATGTTTCTATAAAAGAAGAAACCGCGGACATAGCAGCGCTGGCCGTGCAGGGCCCGACCTCATTCAGCGTGCTGAGCAAGATGGGCCTCGACGGTCTCGCGGAACTCAAGCCGTTCGGGCTGATGAATTTCGACTTCGATGGCGCGGATCTCATGGTCTCGCGAACCGGGTTCACGGGCGATCTCGGCTACGAACTCTGGATCGAGCCGGCCAAAGCCGAATTGCTCTGGGATGCGCTGTTCGAAGCCGGCAAGCTGCACGGCATTCGCGCGATGGGCACACACGCGCTCGAGCTGGCGCGAATCGAGGCGGGTTATCTTGCCGCTTATCACGACTTCCTGCCGGCCGACGCGACCGTGCGTACGGGTCGGACACGCTCGCCGCTGGAACTCGGCCTCGACTGGCTCGTCGATTTCAAGAAACCCAACTTCAATGGCCGCCGCGCGCTCGCGGAAGAAAAACGCCGTGGCTCGACATGGCGTCTCGTCAAACTCGACATCGAGGGTAACAAAGCGGCGCATCATTCCTATATCTTTGCCAAAGAGAAAGGTAACAAGTCGGAAATAGGTTTCGTGACCTCGGCGGCCTGGTCGCCGGTGTGCAAACAGAATATTGCGATCGGGACCGTGCGGACGCCGCACGGAAAAGTCGGCAGCACCGTCTGGGTCGAGATCTACTACCAGCGGGAAATGCACTGGGCGCGCGCGATGGCAAAAGCGACCGTCTTCGACAAGCCGTTCTGGTTTCCGCCGCGACGCAGCGCGACGCCACCTGGTCCTTACTGATCGCGTCAAGCATGGCACACCGACTCGATCCTCTACTCCGGCCCCGATCGGTTGCCGTGGTTGGAGCGTCAGGACGGACAGCTTCTCTCGGTGAGTGGTCGCTGAACAATTTGCTGCGCGGTGGCTATGCCGGCGACATCTATCCGGTCAATCCGGGCTATGAAGAACTGCAGGGTTTGCGTTGTTATGCAAGCCTTGACGATGTTCCCGAGGTTCCCGAACTCGTCATCTTTGCAGTCGGCGATCAAAACATCGAAGCGTCGCTCGACCAGGCTATCGCGGCCGGCGTGCCGGCCGCGGTCATCATGTCGACCCTCGTTCTAGACGATGACGATTCGCCGGTTCTCAGAGATCGCGTGCGGGCCAAGATCGAGAGCGCCGGCATGTTGGTGTGTGGCGCCAATGGCATGGGTTTTTACAACGTTCGCGACCACGTCTGGGCTTGTGGATTCGACAGCGCGATGCATGCGGCGCCCGGCAACGTTGCGCTGATCAGCCACTCGGGCTCCGGCATGTCGGGACTCATCGACTGCGACGAACGACTGCGCATCAATTTTGCGGTATCGACAGGTAACGAACTCAGCGTGGCGATGGACGAGTACCTGGATTTTGTACTCGATCTCCCCGAAACCAGAGCCGTTGGCCTGTTCATCGAGACCGCGCGGAACCCGGCAGGCTTTCGGGCCGCTCTCGAAAAAGCCGCGCAACGCAGGGTTCCGATTGTCGCATTGAAGGTTGGCCGCACCGAAGAGTCGGCGCGCCTGACCGTGTCTCACTCGGGTGCGATGGCCGGTGACGACGCGGCGTACGCCGCACTATTCGATTGTTACGGTGTGCAGCGTGTTTACGACATGGATGAACTCGCGACCACGCTGATCCTGTTCGCCGAGCTGCATCCCGTGGGCGAAGGTGATCTGGTTTCTTTGCACGACTCGGGCGGCGAACGGCAACTCATGGTCGACCTGGCCGACGACGCCGGTGTGCCGCTAACGCGCCTGACATCTGAGACAGTTGCGGCCCTTGAAGAGATTCTCGATCCCGAACTGCCCGCGGTAAATCCGCTTGACGCCTGGAGTCGCGGTGGACCCGACGCCGGTCAACAGATGACGCGCAGCCTGACGGCGATGCTGCAGGATACCGGCGCTGCGCTCGGAGCGGTTATCCACGATCGCGCGCCCGACGGCAAGATTTATACGAGCTACCTGGGCTACATGCAGCGTGCACATGCCGAGTCAGGGAAACCCGTCGCGCTGGTCGCTGCCCGTCAGGGGACCGGGTATGACGAAGCCGTCGTCACGAGCACGCATGCGGGCTTCCCGGTGGTCGATGGTGTACCGGTGTTTCTTAAAGGCGTGCGCGCCTTGTTTGCCTATCGTGATTTTCTGTTGCAGGACGCGGGTATGACGATCGACGTCAATGTTGCTACCGCCGCACAATGGCTCGAGCGGCTGCGCGATGGTGGAACATTTGGGGAAGCCGAAGCGCTCGGGATGCTGGCGGATTTCGGTTTGGCGACCACCCCTGCAGAACTCGCCATGGACGAGAGATCATTGCTTGCTGCGGCCGCTCGTGTCGGCTTTCCGCTGGCACTGAAGACCGCCGCTCGAGGCGTTGTCCACAAGTTGGATCAGAGCGGAGTTGTGTTGGGTATCGAGACGGAAGAACGGCTACTGGATGCCTATGCCGATATCTCTTCCCGGCTCGGACCCGAAGTAACCGTCGCCACGATGGCTGATGAGGGTATTGAGATGTTGCTCGGTTCGGAACTCGATCCGCAGTTTGGTCCCGTGGTGCTAATCGGTTTCGGCGGTATTTATGCCGAGATGCTGCAGGACATCACCTTCGCGCTGCCGCCGTTCTCAGCGCAGCACGCGCGGCGCTGCGTCGATCGGTTGAAACTGCGTCCGATGCTCGACGGAGTGCGTGGCACACCTGCTGCCGACGTTGATAGCTTTTGTGAGGTGGCAGCAACGTTTTCGGCGATCGTCGACGTATTGCGCGACGTGGTATCCGAGGTTGATGTCAATCCGGTCATCGTGCACAAATCGGGCTGCACAATCGTCGACGCGTTGATCGTCGCGAACTGATGCAAAAACTTCACATTTACCAATCACTCTGGGGCATGGAGCTACGCAGCCCGCATATTCCGGAACGCTCGACTGAGGAAAACTTCCGCATGGTCGCTGAAGCAGGCTTCGACGGCATGTGCATTGATCCCACCAGAGACGAAATTCCGAAGATGCGCCCGTTGCAAAAACTCTTTCACGAATTCGACCTCGGCTGCATGGTCAACGCATTCCCGAATCGTGAAGACGACATGCAGCCCTTGCTCGACTTCGCAAAAGAACTCGACGCCTGCATGGTCAACGTCATCAGCGGCGTCATGCCGATGGTGCCCGAAGAGGCCGTTCCGGTCGTGCAGCGCTGGATAGGTGAGGCCGGGCGAACGGGTATGCCATTATTGTTCGAAACGCATCGCGATGGCTTGCTCAATGACATGTACTTCACCTTGCAGCTCATGGACCTCGTGCCCGAAATGCGGCTTTGTGCCGACCTGTCACATTTCGTGGTTGATCGCGAACTTCGTGCGCCGGTGCCCGAGCGCGATCGGGAATACATCACCGCAATTCTCGAGCGATCCGACTGCTTTCAGGGGCGAGTTGCATCGCGCGAACAAATCCAGGTGGCGATCAATTTCCCGCAACATCAGCAATGGGTAGAGATATTCCGCGGCTGGTGGAAGCACGGCATACGCGAGTGGCGCCGCCGCAGTCCGGCCGATGCGACGCTGGTTTTTTTGTGCGAACTCGGACCGCCGCCCTACGCGATCACTGACGCAGAGCAACGAGAGTTATCGGATCGCTGGGAGGAGTCGCTGCAGATTCGCGACTGGATACTCGAGATCTGGGCGGAACTTGAAGCCGAAGGTTAGGCGACATCAAAACGCTGGCGACCGGAATTCAGGCTAGCCGGCACTTATTTTTCCTTCGAGTCTTGTCCGCGTACATCTGCTCATCGGCTGCCCGCAGCAAGTCATCGATATCCCGGTGAATATCGGGATCATACCGGACCCTGCCCACACTCCAGTCAATATGCTTACCAAAGTCCGAATCCAATTTCCCGGCCCGCGTACGCATGGTCGACAACGCGCGATCAGCAAATACACGTTGCCCCGCCATCATGACAACGAACTCGTCACCACCGAGGCGGGCGACAACGTCGGAATTGCGGAAACCCTTGAGCAACAATTTGGCAAATGCCCGCAATGCTTCGTCGCCTGCTTTGTGCCCGAATTTGTCGTTAAGCGCTTTGAAGCCGTCGAGGTCAAAGAAAAACAATTCGACATCGAGGTTGTTTCGCTTGCATAGCGGTAACAGATGGCTGGCAACCTGCCGAAGTCCGCGTCTGTTAGCTATTTTGGTTAATTCATCGACATTGATCTTCGCCGAGGAAGCGAGCTCATCGTCGACAAGCGCCGCAAAGTCTTTGAGCATCTGCGCTTCGTCTGCCGAAAAGCTGCGCGGCTTGTTGTCGATCAGACACAGAGTGCCGATACGCCGACCATCGGGCGAGTGCACCGGATAACCCGCGTAAAAACGAACGGTTGGATCGCCCGTAACGAGCGGATTGTCGGCGAATCGCTCATCCGCGTGAGCGTCTTCAACGACAAAAGCTCGCTCCTCCAAAATCGCGTGGCCGCAAAATGATACTTCTCTCGGTGTTTGACAGGCGTCGAGTCCCTGTTTGGACTTGAACCACTGCCGATCCGAGTCAACGAGGCTCACCAGACAACTTCCGACATCAAACAGTCGGGCCGCCATCCGGGTAACCCGATCGAATCGCTCCTCGGGCGCAGAGTCCATAATGCGCAGCGAGTGGAGGCTCAACAAACGTACAGTCTCATCCAGGGGAACTGGCGGTTCTTGCATTGGTTTCAGCCCTGTCGGCTCTATAGTCCGACCACATTACAGGAATTTAAGTCTAACAAGAGCAACTGCATCCGAATTTGAAGTTGATTCACAATTCGGGACGATCGCAAGCAGAGATGTGATACCCGACACTCTCTGTCGGCCATGAGCGTTACGTCAAATGGGCATTATTGACCAATTATGGCCGTTCACCAAATGTCGGCTGCGGCTCATTTCCAGCCGTTCCACGTTCTTACAGCGCAATGGCAGCTATTGAGCGTAAGGCGGACGATCAAGTGGCCGGACATTGAGATTATCAGGTGTCGCTTGTGGTCAGGAGTCGTCGATCAACGGCCGCCAAGCCCAACATTCGTCCCGGTCCAGTGGCAATGAAAGATGACATCGTGGTCTTCTTGCGGCTCGCAGCCAGCAAACAGAACTGGCGACAGCGGCATGGACACGGTCCCGGCCCTGCGGTTCAAATCAATGATCACGCTACCCTGAATTGGCCCGAAACTCCGTCGACATCCGAAACCGCCCGTTGCAGCTCCCTGTTAAGCGGCCACATGTTATGGGATACGAACACTGGCTCCGTGCATCTCGACGAGCCCCATTGGATTACCAGCAGGGTCTCGGAAAAGACCGAGTACAACAACGCCGGGAACTTCAAATCGTGGCACATCGATTGTGCCGCCGGACTGCTCGATCAGAGAAAGACAGGCGCTAACGTCTGGGACTCCCACATAAATACGCTGCTCTGTCGGGTCTTTGCGGATAGCACCCTTGATTGGCGTGGCGACAGGAATGCCGAATTGTCCCGTGTCATCTAGTTCCCACCCAAAGACAGACGAATAGAAACGTCCCAGGGCCAATTCGTCTGGGCCGGCGATGTCAAAAAATACGATTGGTTGCGCCATTGCCTCATCCAGCCAACGAAAACGCCATCGTTCGTTTCGGCCCCTACTTCTTCCGCTCAACTACCCACTCGCAGTGCGGATCACCATGGAGCATGGTCTTGGTCGGTTTGAATGTGAAATTTGGGTTTAAGCTTTCGGCAGCTCCTTCGCCCCACCTTTGCTGACCTACGCCGCAAGTATCCATGCCAAGGCCGTGCTCCTGCCACCTCCCCGCCGCCTGCTTCACGGCCGGCTTCCGGGCGAGAGCCGCGATCAAAGCTTGTCGCGAATCTGATAATAAAGAACACCCAGCGCGACCAGTGGCTTCGAGAACCTGTGCGCACCGGGAAACCGGATCGGTTTGATGTTGGCAAACACGTCAAAGCGTTCCATCGTACCGCCGACCGCGTCCGCCAATATCTGTCCGGCAAGATGGGTGACGTTTACACCATGACCAGAGTAGCCCTGCGAATAAAATACATTGGGCGAGATCTTGCCCATCTGCGGCACGCGATGCAGCGGCACGCCGATCGTGCCGCCCCAGGCATAGTCGATGCCGACATCGGCAAGCTGCGGATAGATCTTCAGCATTCGTGGCCGGAGGTTTTGCTCGATCACCCGCGGGTCACTGCCAAAATAATTGCACCGTCCGCCAAACAACAAACGCTTGTCGGCGCTGAGACGAAAATATTCGATGACGAAGTTGGGGTCGCAGATCGCCAGATCCTGCGGATTGACCGAGGCAACCTGCTCGGGAGCCAGCGGTTCTGTCGCAATGATGAAGCTGTTCACCGGAAACATGATGCCGCGGAGCTTGCGCTCAACCGCGTGATAAGCATTGCCTGCGATGATGACGAAATCTGCCGAAATCCTGCCATGCTCTGTGACCACGGCCGGCCGGTCGCCGTGCTCGATGCGCACAACCTGTGATCCCTCATAAATCGTCGCGCCGCTGTCGACAGCGGCATTCGCTTCGCCGATACAGAGGTTCAACGGGTGCAGGTGACCATTGCCCATATTCAACAGGGCCCCGATGTAGGCATCAGTGCCGATCATCTGCTGAGTCTCATTTTTGTCGAGTAGCAGGAACTCACGCGGGAATTCATGGCGCTCCAACAATTCGAATTCCTCTCGCAGCGCCCGCAGGTGACGCCCGTTGATCGCCACGTCGACGTACCCGTACTTGAAGTCACACCGAATGCCGTATTGTTCGACGCGCTGGCGAATGATGTCGTGGCCGGCCCAGCGCATTTCCCATAGCCGATCGGCACCGGTGGCGCCGAGAGACTTCGCGATTCTTGTTTCACCGGCAATCCCGCCGATCATCTGGCCACCGTTGCGCCCCGACGCGCCCCAGCCGACCTTGTTCGCTTCCACCACGTGTACGTTGTAACCGCGCTCGGACAGATGTAACGCTGTCGAGATTCCCGTAAACCCCGCGCCAATCACGCACACATCGGCACTCTGCGCGCCGCGCAGCGGCGCGAAATCGGTCACCTCATTGGCTGTTGCGGCGTAGTAGGACGAAGTGTGGGGCTGCGGGGACGTCATCAGACGATGTTGCCACAAGTGAAGCCGATGTACTCACGCGATAGAATGGCGTACATGCGAAAGGTGCTCATCAGTGTTTTTGTCGCGATCTTCGTCGCCGCCTGTGCGCCCACAGCTATCATGCCGGATGCCGATGTCGTCGTCATCTCGGTGCTGGGCACCAACGACGTGCACGGTGAGTTGGTCACGCAGCCCAATCGCGGCGGCATCACGACGTTCTCGGGCTATGTTGCGGCATTGCGAGACGCCCGCAGGAACGATGGCGCGGTGCTGCTCGTCGATGCAGGCGATATGTGGCAGGGAACGCTTGAGTCCAATCTGTCGGAGGGCGCGCCTGTTGTCGAGGCGTATAACGCACTCGGCTACGCGGCGGCGGCGATCGGCAATCACGAGTTCGATTTCGGGCCGGTCGGACCGAAGTCCATTCCCGAAGAGGACGGTGATGATCCGCAGGGAGCGCTCCGGCAGCGGGCAACAGAAACCGATTTTCCACTGCTCGCGGCAAACCTGATTGATGCGTCTACTGGCCAGAGGGTCGATTGGGAGAACGTGCATTCGTCGACAATGGTGACCCGGGCCGGCATCAACATCGGCATCGTTGGCGTGTTGACCAGGGATGCGCCGCAGACGACGATAGCCGCAAACACGGCGGGAGTTGAGGTCGCGCCGCTCGCGGAGTCGATCATTACCCAGGCGAAAGCTCTTCGTGCCGATGGCGCGTCATTGGTTGTTGTCGTGGCGCATGCGGGCGGCCGCTGTGAAGAATTCACCGACCCAACCGACCTGTCTTCGTGCGACCAGTCGGGCGAGATCTTGCAGGTCGCGAATCAGATTCCGCAAGGTCTTGTCGATCACATCGTTGCGGGGCATGTGCATCGTGGCATCGCTCACATCGTAAACGACATTGCGGTGACGGCAAGTTACTCCAACAGCCGTGCATTCAGCCGTGCTGATTTCACACTCGACCGCAATACGGGCGAAGTTCTCGATCGCAAGGTCTTTCCACCGCAGAACAACTGTGCGAGAGCTGCCGATGCGCGCGGCGCCTGTACTTTCGAAGATGACGCCTCACGGGAGGCGGCGAGCTATGAGGGCCGCCGCGTCGTGCCGATGGCAAGAGTTGCGGCAATCGCAGAGCGCGCGCGCGAGGCCGCGGCGCGCCGCCAGGCCGAAGAGCTCGGCGTCTTTATCGAGACCCCGATGACACTGCGTGACCGGCCGGAGTCCGCTCTCGGCATCCTGATGACAGATGCGCTGCTCGAGTCGAATGACGCGGATATCGCTATCCACAACGTGTATGGCGGCATCCGTGCCGAGCTACCCGCGGGCGAACTGACTTATGGCAGCGTGTTCCGCATGTTCCCGTTCGATAACCGGATCGCGATACTGGAGCTGACGGGCAAAGATCTGCGCAAGATCATCGCCATCCAGGCGCATAACACCGGCCGGCACGCGGGCTTTTCCGGCATGCGCGTCTACGTTGGCTGCAATGATGATTATATGTCGATACGTATGGTTCGCCCGGATGGTCGTGAGATCGAAGATGCCGATATGCTCCGGGTGGTTGCCAACGACTTCTTGTTAATGGGTGGTGACGACGTGTTAACTCCGGCAATGCCTGCAGATGGATTCGACATTCCTTATGGCACGCCGTTGGTCCGCGATGTCCTCGTATCGTGGTTCAGGAACCGCGGCGGCCGCTTGCGTGCTGACGAATTCCTGAATCCGGATAAGCGGCGCTGGAACCTGCCGGACCCGCTGCCACAAAGCTGTGCATTTTCGGGCAGTTAGGCGCAGACTCGTTGCCACGTTACAGGCGCTGTTGATATGTCCGAATCCGCACCCGCTGATCTGGTTTCAAGAACCTGGGCCTGCGCGTTCGCGCCGCCCGCAAAACTGCCGGCGTCGGCCGACGTGGTGATTATCGGCGGTGGCATCGTCGGCGTGTCTACAGCCTGGTTTCTCGCCAAACAGGGTGTCAACGTCGCCCTCTGCGAGAAAGGCCATATCGCAGGGGAGCAGTCGGGCCGCAATTGGGGCTGGGTGCGGCAGCAGGCCCGGGACACGCGTGAAATGCCAATGATTGTCGAGAGCCTGAAGATCTGGCGCGGTCTGGCGGACGAGATAGGCGAGGACGTCGGTTATGCACAGACCGGTTGCCTGTTTGCGGCGAGTACCGATGCGCAACTCGAGGACTTTTCCGCCTGGCTCGAGACAGCCGACGAATACGGTCTCGATACACGAATTGTCTCGGCGGCAGAGCTGGCGCAGCACGTGCGCGGCAGTGCGGTCGAGTGGCGTGGCGGACTGTACACGGCGAGCGATGGGCGTGCGGAACCACACAAAGCAACGCCTGCGATTGCGCGCGCAGCCGAACGCAACGGAGCAGCGGTTCTCAGCGCTTGCGCCGTGCGCGGTATTGAAACCGTCGGCGGTCGCGTTTCCGCGGTCGTCACCGAGCACGGGACAATCAAGACATCAATGGTGCTCTGTGCCGCAGGTGCGTGGTCGTCGATGTTCTGCCGTTCGCTCGGCATTTCGTTGCCGCAACTCAAAGTGCGCGGAACGGTCGTGCGGACGGCACCGGCCGACAGCGTACTGGATGGTAACCTCTTCGACGATCATCTCGGCATCCGTCGGCGGCAGGACGGCGGTTACACGGTCGCGCATGGCACGATACTCGATCATTCGATCACGCCATCGACGTTTCGTTTTGCATTCAAGTTTCTCCCGGCGCTGATGCAGGAACACCGGACGCTGCGCTTATCGGTCGGCCACGATTTCATCGACGAGTGGAGGATGCCCAAACGATGGGGGCTTGATAGCGAGTCGCCGTTTGAAAAAACGAGAGTCCTGAATCCCGAGCCGAACCCGCGAGCCGTCAGAGGCATCCGCAAGAATATCGACACGGTGTTTCCGCAGCTTGCCGATACCGAGATTGTCGAGGTGTGGGCCGGGATGGTCGAGACGTCACCTGATGTGGTGCCTATCATCGAAGAAACACAAAAAATTCCTGGTTTTCACATCGCGACCGGCTTCAGTGGCCACGGTTTCGGCATAGGCCCGGGTGCGGGAAAAGCCATTGCGGGAATGTTGACCGGCAACGATAGCGGGATTCCATTGCATGAGTTCCGCTTGAATCGCTTTTTCGACGGCACGCCGATTCGGCCGCAGTCTTCGGTCTGACCGTGTATCCGGACAGCTACTACAGTGCGACTGCGATCGGGATTCACAATCACCCGACGCTGCAAGGCTCGCAAAGCGCGGATGTCTGTGTCATCGGCGGAGGTTATACGGGTCTTTCCGCGGCTCTGAATCTTGCAGAGCAGGGCATGGACGTCGTGTTACTCGAAGCCGAATGCATCGGTTTCGGCGCGTCGGGCCGCAATGGCGGCTTGATTGGCAGCGGGCAGCGCAAGGATGCGCTCGAGATGGAGAAGCAGTTCGGCTTCGAAAAATCGCGACAGTTCTGGGACTTTGCAGAAGCCGCGAAGACCGAGATCCGTGAACGCGTGGCGAAGCATTGCATCGAATGCGATCTGCAGTATGGCCAGATCGAGGCTGTGCATAAGAAAAGTTACCTCGGTTATGCCGAAGACTATGCCGCGGCCCTGGCAGAACGTTACGACTATCCTCATGCACGGGCCCTGAGTCGCGAAGAGATGCGTGAGCTGGTCGCAACGGACAATTTTCTCGAGGGTCTCTACGACGCGCGGGCAATGTCCCTGCACCCGCTCAACTACGTGCTCGGGCTCGCCAGGGCCGCGCGTGATGCGGGCGTTCGCATATTCGAGAACTCGCGAGTCACCGGATACACAAGAAAGGATCCAGCGACGATTTCGACCGACGACGGACAAGTCGAAGCGTCATTCATCGTCCTCGGCTGTAACGGCTATCTCGGCAAGCTCGAGCCGCGTGTCGCCGGCAAGATCATGCCGATCAACAATTTCATGATCGCTACGGAGCCTCTGGGCGAGAAGCGCGCCCGACAACTCATTGCGGATCGACTCTGCGTTCATGACACGCGCTTTGTCGTCAATTATTTCCGCACGTCGCAAGATCACCGACTGTTGTTCGGTGGCGGTGAGAACTACCGTCCCGGATTCCCGTCGGATATCGCTGCTTTCGTCCGCCCGTGCATGCTCGAGATATTCCCGCAGCTGGACGGTGTCGGCATAGACTATGCGTGGGGCGGCACATTATCGGTCACAGTCAATCGACTGCCGCATTTTGGCCGTCTGCAGCCGAACCTGTTTTTTGCCCAAGGCTACTCGGGGCACGGTGTCGCGTTGTCGAATTTCGCGGGTAAGATCATAGCTGAGGCAATCGCCGGCACGGCTGATCGCTTCGACATCATGGCGAGTCTACCGATTCACACTTTCCCGGGTGGGACGTTGCTTCGTTACCCGGGGATGGTGCTCGGTATGTTGTTTTTCTCCTTGAGGGATCGGCTGTAGCAACACACATGATGAGTCGAACAAAAGAAAAGGCGACCGCACTACATTGCGCGCGGCCGCCTTTCCATACTTTGCGATGACGTTCAGAGGCCGAGGTTTAGTTTCTCGACAACCTCGATGGGTACGTAGTTGCTGCCTGCTGGCAGATTGTTGTCAATCGCAAAGGCCCTAGCGGCGCTTAGCGTCTGATTACCAATGATGCCGTCGACGCCAGCTTTGTAATAACCCTTGTCAGCCAACGCGCGCTGCAACGCCATCACATTCGATTGCGTCATGTTGGTCTCGCACATTACGCGGCGCCATTCCATACGCTCGTCACTGACCTTGTCGTTTCGGGTGACTGTCTCGTAAGCGGCCGGAATTGCGATGCGTTCCTCTCTTGCCGGCGAAACGAGTTTTGTGACCGTTACGGTATCGTACTGAGCCGGGACGGCGACCTCACGGGTAGTAGCGGGTTGCTTCACTACCGTCTTCGTTACCGTCTTGTATTCAGCCGGTATATCGAGTTCCTCCGTGCGAGCCGGGCTCACGAGAACCCGCTTTTGTACCGTCTTGTACGTAGCCGGTACTTCAATGAGACACATGATTTCGCCGGTATCGGTAGTTGTCTGCGACAGCACGTTAGATGTTTGGGTGGCCGCTGGCCCTTTCTTCCACGCCGTGTGCGCAGCCTTGTCCAGGACCTGTTCGGTTACCGTCTCGTACTCCGCCGGTACATGCACGATTTTTTTGGATGCGGGTTTTACGATGACCTGGTCCTGCACTTCGCCGTAGACGGCTGGAATGATTTCCAACTTCGTCGACGCTTCCTTTACCAGTACGGTTTCCTGGACGGTCTCGTAGCGCGCCGGAATAATCTCAACGCTTTCCGCCGCGTCGCTCGTCAGGATCCGCTCGGATACCGACTTGAATTGCGCCGGAATAAGAACTCGTGCGTAGCATTCACCCGCCTTCGGATTTGGCGGAAACAAGCTGGCATCGCCCGTCTTTTTGCTGCCGTCGAAACGAGCGGCTTCAGCATCCGCGAGTTGGCGATCGCGAGCGGCCAATTCTGATTCGAGCTGGTTAACACGGCTTCGCGCCGCATCAAGTTCGACTTTGGATACCGAATCGCTACCCGCGATGCTGCTTGAACTGTCTGCGGCCATAGTTGAGCAGCCGCTGGCAAGTGCAGCGCCCGCGATAATGGCCAAGAATTTAGTTTGTTGATTACTCATAATCCAAGAACTCCAGAATGTTTCATGACATCAGCGGCGGAGTATAGGGCTGAAAATGCGACATCTATCCCGATGTAACAATTGTTGACATTCGCCCGGAGGGACGATGTTGGTCGGCGCGACCCTTGCTGCCGCAGGGTGCGACGAATGATCCGGTTAGTTTGTCTTGGCGATCAGGTCGATGCGTTCTTCGATCATTTCGAAGCCGATCAACGTGTTGGTCGTGGCGTCGAAAATCGCGTCGCCCTGTGTAAAACAAAGTGTCGAACTATTGGTACTTTGCTTGAAGCAGACATCGGCATCCACGTCGATGGTCTGTTTGATGACAGTGCCGTCTTCGAGGCTCACGAGCAGCATGGCCTCATGCGTTGCTTCGTCTGTGCTGCTGATCGGCATTGGTTTGGGTGTGTTACGCGTCAGCGCGGGCGGAGCCGCATTGATGCTGGACGCGGCGAAAAGAAATGGCAGCAGTAGAGCTGGTAGCCGGGAGGGATACGTCATAAGGGACTCCAAAATGTCGCTCGACCCTGTTGCCCAGAGCCCAGGCGCCCCCGTACGCCGGCGCTTATAGATTCGATGCCAGCTTATGTTTAAGACTAGCAAGTCGATGATCATGCGTAGCGTGACAGAAGTCTCACCTTTGGAGCGTTCGGCGATTCAGTCCCGGTGCGTCTCCGGGTAGGTCAGCGTCAACATATATTCGGCGGCTTTGGTGACCGTCGCCTCGTCCAGCTCCGCGTCGCCGCCTTTGGCGGGCATGTCACCGTAGCCGGTTCTCGCGTGCTCGAAGAGGACGGCTTCCCACAGCCACGATCGCTTGTCCCAGGCGTCGCGGTCGCCTGTTCTCGGCGCACCGTCGAGCCCCTCTTCGTGGCAGCCTGCGCAATACTCTTCGTATGCCTGTTTCCCGGCGAGCCAAGCAGTCTCGGTTGTCGCAATCTCTTCGGCTTCAGGTTCAATCCGCGCCGGCTCGCCAGCGTTTCTGGGACCACAACCGGCCAGCATGAACAGCACAAAAAGCGATACGATGTATCGTTTCATTGGACCACCTCCTCAGCCTACAGTATGTTACTTGCGCGGCGATGCGCGCAATCGTGGAAGCTGCCTATCAGCAACGAAGTATGGAGTAAGTAGAAGTGAGCCAAGCAGTTAACAAGCAGATACGCCTTGCAAGCCGACCCACGGGCTGGGTCGCAGCAAACAACTTCAGCGTTACGGAGGAGGCGATTCCCAAGCCTGCTGACGGACAGGTGCTCGTGCGCAATATTTTCATGTCGGTCGATCCGTACATGCGCGGGCGCATGAACGACGTCAAATCCTACATCCCGCCGTTTCAGGTTGGTGCGGTTCTGCAGGCCGGTGTCGTGAGCCAGGTCGTGGAAAGCAAGTACGACGGCTTGAAAGAAGGCGACCTCGTGACGGGTATGCTCGGCTGGGAGAATTACTCAGTCACCGATGGCCGGCTGGTGCGCCAGGTCAGGTCTGGTCCGGCACCGCTGTCCTACCATCTCGGCATTCTCGGGATGCCGGGCATGACCGCTTACGTTGGCCTGACGAAAATCGCAGAGGCGAAAAAAGGCGACAACGTATTTGTGACCGCTGCATCCGGCGCGGTAGGCAGCGTCGTTGGACAACTGGCGAGAATACACGGCTGCCGCGTTGCCGGCAGTGCGGGCTCTGACGAAAAAGTGTCTTTGCTGAAATCGGACTTCGGCTACAACGCCGGGTTCAATTACAAGACCAGCAAGTCGCTGACTGAAAGCGTGCAGGAGGCCTGTCCCAAGGGCGTCGACGTGCTGTTCGAAAACGTCGGCGGCGATATTTTCGAAGCGGCGCTCTGGAACATGCGCGACTATGGTCGCGTCGCGCTCTGCGGCATGATCTCGAATTACAATATGGAAGATCCGCAGCCGGGACCGAGGGGAATGATGCTGATAATCGGCCGGCGTCTCACGATTCGCGGCTTCATCGTGAGTGATCATCCGAAATGGTGCGACGAGTACGTCAGGAAAGCCATCGGCTGGCTGAAAGAAGGCAGGCTCACCTATCGTGAAACAATCGCCGAAGGAATCGAGAATGCGCCGCAGGCTTTCATCGACATGTTAAAAGGCAAGAACACGGGCAAACAGATCGTGCAACTGGCAGACATTGACTAAAGGCTACAATTGATTTCCGGCGCAAACATCGCTGTCGTCACGGGTGGTGGTCATGGAATTGGGCGGGCGCTGTGCAGACGACTGCATCGCGACGGAGTCAAAGTTGTTGTCGCCGATCTGGATCTGAGGTCGGCCGAGAGCGTTGCTGCTGAAATTGGTTGCACTGCAATTCGCGTCGATGTCGCGGACGAATCCGATATTACGGCTCTCGTTGAGCGTGTGGAAAACGAGAACGGCAACATCGACCTGTTTATCTCAAACGCCGGCGTTGGTTTTGGTGACGCTGACGACAGCGCGGCATCCGCCCGTGGCGGAATGCATGACATCGAAGACCGCTGGGAGGCATGCTGGCAGGTCAACGTCATGGCGCATGTGTATGCGGCGCGTGCGCTCGTACCACGCATGATTAACCGCGGCGGTGGCTACCTCGTTAACGTCGCATCGGCCGCGGGGCTGTTAGCGCAGATCGGCGATGCTGCCTACACGGTGACCAAACATGCGGCGGTAGGCTTCGCGGAATCACTCGCCATAACGCATGGCGATGCCGGTATTCGCGTCTCGGTGGTTTGCCCGCAAGCCGTTGCGACGCGCATGATTGGCATCGAAGACGACTCGGACTCGATGGAGGGCGGCTTTGGTGGCAACGAGGTTGACGGCATACTGTCTGCGGACGAGGTCGCCGATTGCGTCGTGAACGGCGTGGCCGCAGGCAGGTTTCTGATTTTGCCGCACCCGCAGGTCAGCGACTATGTGCAGCGTAAGGCCGCGGATCATGATCGCTGGATCGGCGGCATGCGGAAATTTCGCCGCCGGTTGGCAACACGATAAGGAGGCATCCGTGGCCACAGCCGAAGGCAAGGCACTCGGCAGGAAGCCGCCGAGGACGATTCGAACCGGGGCCGAGTACATCGCGAGTCTGCGCGGCCGGGGTCTCTGCGTGTATTTGCTTGGCGAAAAAGTCGACGAGCCTGTCGATCACCCGATCATTCGCCGGTCAATCAACGCGGTTGCCGAGACTTACGACCTGGCCGTGCGCAGCCCGGAGCTCGGCACAGCCAAATCGCCATATACGGGCGAGCGCATCAACCGTTTCCTGCACATTGCCGAGAGTCCCGAAGATCTCGTCATGCAGAACAAAATGCAGCGACGCCTCGGTCAGTTGACCGGTACCTGTTTTCAACGCTGCGTGGGCATGGATGCGTTCAATTCGCTGCACTCAGTGACGTTCGAGATCGACGAGGCGCATGGCACGACCTACCACGAGCATTTCGTCGAGTTCGTCAAGATGGCGCAGCAGCATGGCTACGTCATCGGCGGTGCAATGACCGACGTCAAAGGCGACCGCAGCAAGGTACCGCATGAGCAGGATGACCCCGACATGTTCGTTCGGGTCACAAAGCGGACCAAAGAAGGCGTCTACATCCGCGGCGCCAAGGCACACCAGACAGGGTGCATCAATTCTCACTGGATGATCGTGATGCCGACGCTGCGACTCGGCGCCGACGACAAGGAATTCGCGATCATTGGTGCATTGCCGGTCGATGCCGAGGGCATCACTTATATATATGGCAGGCATTCCTGCGACACGCGCGCGATGGAGGGTGGCGACATCGACCTGGGCAACGCCAAATTCGCGGGCCAGGAAGCGATGGTCATCTTTGACGACGTTTTCATTCCGAACGACCGCATCTTCATGGATGGCGAGCACGAGTTCGCCGCGATGCTCGTCGAACGCTTTACCTGCTATCATCGCCGCAGCTACGTCTGCAAATCCGGTGTCGGCGACGCCCTGATCGGAGCGGCGGCGACCATCGCCGATTACAACGGCGTGGAAAATGCCTCACACATCCGCGACAAGCTCGTCGAGATGACGCACCTCAACGAGACCATCTACAGCACAGGCATCGCGTCCAGTTACCAGGCGTCGCAGATGAAGTCTGGCGTATACATGAACGACGACATGATCGCCAACGTTTGCAAGCATCACGTAACCAAGATGCCCTACGAGATCGGCCGCCTCGCACAGGACCTTGCCGGTGGCATCATGGTCACGGCGCCTTCGCAAAAAGAGCTGGAGCATCCCGAACTCGGCGACATCATTCGCAAATACCTCAAAGGCCGCAAGGAAATTGCCGCAGAGGACAGGCTGCGGATCCTGCGCCTGATCGAGAACATGACGATGGGACGCAACGCGGTCGGCTATCTGACCGAGTCGATGCACGGCGCCGGTTCGCCGCAAGCACAACGCATCCAGATCGCGCGACAGATGCAGCTCGAGTTCAAGAAGCAGCTCGCGAAGACGCTCGCAGGCATACCGGCCGAATCGTCCGAGGAGATTTCGGCTGAGCTCGCGGGCTACATGGAGAAAGTTTTCGCGATGGTCCGGCGCACCCCACTCGAGTAGCGGAAGCAACAGCCGGACGTCGTGTACGATTTTCTGGACAGGTCCTGGGAGCGTCATTACCCTCACCGCGCTTGTACATTCGACCGCTATTCGTTCTGCCGTTTTGCTACTTTGCGTAGCGGCAGAGCGCCGGGGGCATCGCATTGACGATCGTGGCCATTGTGTCCAGCATCTTCTCGGTTCTGGCGCCCGATGTGTCAGACATGCGCCGAAGTCTATGGTTTACGAAAAAGTGCAGCTTCGGCGATGGCAGGCGGGTCAACCACGCTCGAATAAAAGAAACTTTTCCAACTGTCAATAAACTCCAGGTCGGCACCGAAAATTTCATCCAATTCTTTTTCGCGGAAATGATAGGGAGATTGGTATTCCTTGCCGTCAATAACGTCGACCGAACGAAACCTTTCTTCGTCCTGACTCATACCCTTGACGAAAAACAATCCGCCGGGCTTTAGTAAACGTCGTATCGATGCGATATAGCGGTCGTCAGAAATAAACGCATGCATGCTGTGAAAACAACCGCGATCGGTGATCAGATCAAAGCTTTCATCGGCGAATCTGGAATCCAGTACATCGTCGTGGGCAAAAAAGACAACCGCGTTTTCTTCCGCAAGAAGATTCCTTCTGGCCATTTCCAAGGCAACTTCGGACACGTCGGTACCTGTAACATCATGGCCGAGTTTGGCCATTTCTATGGCTTGTTCGCCACTGCAGGTGCCGAGATCGCAGATCTTTAAGGGGTGAGATGCGTGCATCCGGTCGATAACCTTGCGGTAATCCGGGTCCAGCTCCTTGAAGTTCCACGCAAAAAGATTCTGATCGGAGCCCTGGTACATCGACAGGTTCTTGTCGTTCCATTTCTTTCTGTTAAAGCGAATGAGGTCATCGACTTTGCTGCTCATGTTGACTGTCCCTCAAAAGTATATTTTGCCATGAGGTTAGGCAATCAAGTATCAATCCGGTCGCTACGAAAGAAAAGTGCCGCAGTAACCGCCGCCAGAGTGTCATAGGACGAGCATCTGATAGACAAATCCATCTGCGGCGCTGCACGCAGCCTATGCCGCTTCAAACCGTGCCCTGTTTTCGGCCATCCATTTCTCCATTCCCTCTTTGGTATGGTTGGCATCGGTAACAACGTCGGCATGAGCCTCCATGTAATGCGGTCGAAGTGCATTCATCCACTCTTCGAATGTTTCACCATCCGCCGTAACATCACATAAATCACATTTGAGGGTCTTCATTACAATCCTCCGCTATCACTGCTTATTGAAAATGCACAAAAGAGTTGCAAGTCAGTCTGCCGGCGGCAGGATCCGCATTGACGTCCCGTTCCGGGCTAATCAGGCCGGAATGTAAAAGGCTGCCCGGATAGGCGACGAGCCGATTGGGTTGATAATCGATACTCATGTAGCGCTCATATTGATCGCTGCTTTCCCTAATGTATTCTGCGGGTGGATCTCCGTGTGCAGCGGCAAATGCTTCGACGGCGTGAAAATATTCCTGGAGCCGGTTGTCGCTGACGTTCTCGAACCCGGTGGGCTTGTGTCGGAACAGACCCGTGCCGCCGAACTCACCTTCATTCAAATAGTGTGTCATCGCGAAGAAGTACTTGCTGTTGCTGTCGAAGTGAGGGATGCGCTGTGGAATCTGCAGCTCTTCTGGCGGCGTGGCAACGAGAGAGTAAGAGGCATTTCTTCTGAGCTTGCGGCCGCGCGGCACTGAATAGACCTTCCCGAGCAAAGGCACAATAACCCTGACGATTTCCTGCAAATAACCGCTCGGGGTCTCGGCCCTGACACCCGGGTAATAGGAAGCCGTGTCCAAGGCGAAACTCGCCGAATTCACCGCGTAGCGAATCAATTCGCTGGTATCCGTCGCAAAGTCATTGATGATGATTACGGGCGTTTTCTCCTCGCCCACGAGAATTACTCGTGGCGATGCGTCCGGATTTTGTCGAATAGTCGCCTGGGCCATGGGTTCTACGGCAGTCGTGTTACGGCCCGTTGCAACTACCCACGCACGGCAATCGTCAGCAGGGTCAAGGGCTTCAAGTCAAAGGGTCCGATATCGCTGGCATTGTAGCTGACTTTAACATCGCCAGGACCTTGCCGGTGAACTCACATTGACGGCGCCCTCGCAGAAATAGCTGGACCATCCAGATCGCGCGACAGATGCAGCTCATGAAACAACCCGCGAAGACGCTTGCCGGCATACTGGCCGATTCGTCCGAGGAGATTTCGGCCGAGCTGCCGGGCTTTTATCGCGAAAATGTCTCGTTAACCGCTGTGTACACGGCGTCGTCGAAAGCCGTCAAAGAACTGCTACCGCATCCTGACATGATTCCAGTGGACCTGGTCCCGAGTCGCTACATGGTTGCGCGCCTGGTCGGCATTGCCATCATCGCTGCGCTCGTTATTGACGCCATTAGCGACCCGATCGTCGGCTACTGGTCGGACAACCTGCGCTCGCGCTGGGGCAGGCGACACCCGTTCATGCTGGCCGCGGCTTTACCCGTTGCGCTGAGCTATTTCCTGCTGTGGAACCCACCGGCAGGCTGGTCGCAGACCGGAATATTCTGGTATCTGCTGCTGTTGGCCGTGATTTCCAGATACCAGCTTAGTCGCACGGACCACGAAGATAATCTGCGCAAGCTGGCGATAAGCCGGGTATCCGACTAGGCGACGGATACTGAGCATTCCTGTTAACAGGTGGAATGGAA